>ENA-ORBV01002745-ORBV01002745.1-microbial-mat-metagenome-genome-assembly--contig:-NODE-2745-length-36580-cov-9.480810_pt1 | contig 36580 bp, 34 predicted proteins | sample MGYA00237777_ERZ505514 | MGnify/ENA primary metagenome ERZ505514 (study PRJEB26160, sample SAMN06269048) | microbial mat metagenome | isolation source: Oligotrophic lake microbial mat | place... | reverse complement strand
CTCGAAGACCACCTCGCCAATGAAATCGCGCAGGGGGACGCCCACGGGGGCGTCGTCCTCCAGAATGATGATGCCGTCGTGCTCCTCGCTGAGGCCGAGCTCCTTCTCGGAGCAGAGCATGGCGTCGCTCATCACGCCGCGCACGGGGCGGCCCTTGAGCGTGGTGATGACCTTGCCCTCGGCGTGGCCGTCGTAGAGGCGGGCGCCCTCTTTGGCGAACACGCCCTTAAGCGGGTGGGTGAGGCGGCCCTTGCCGCGATACGGGAACAGGTTTGGCGCGCCCGTCACGACGGTATGGGGCTGGGGGCCACCGTAATCCACCTCGGCGAGCACCAGGCGGTCCGCGTCGGGGTGGGGCAGCACCTGAAGGATATTGCAGGTGAGGATCTTATCGGGCGCCCAGGGGAGCTCGGCGCCCTCAAGGCCGACGTAGTGGATGGCCTCGACCTCGAGGCCGCCGAAGGTGAGCGTGCGCGCAAGCGCCTCGGGAGACAGATCGGTGGCGACGAACTCTCTGAGCCAGCTTAGGGGAACTTTCATGGTGGCCTCGCAGTCCGGAATGCCGCTGGATTGTAGCCCGGCGCGCGGCCAGCGTCAAGCGGGCCGGCCTTTCAGGGTGCCGGGGATCGCGGGCGGGGCGCTGCCGCCCCCGCCACTCCCGGCCCCTTCGCGGCGTCGAGAATCACGTGCGGGCGCTGCCCCCTCAACCCCCAAAGCGGATGGCCTCCAGCAACCGGGCGCGTGTCGCGGCATGCCTCGGACCGCCAACGAGCGTGGACACTTGTGCAGCACCCAGCATTCGCGCCCTTCGCGCCCGTTCGCGCCGTTCGTGGTCCAAACGGTTCGCGCCGTTCGAGGTCCAGACGGCTCGGGTTCGGCTGCTCGGCGGAATAGTGTCGCTCCTCGCCCGCTTCCCCGACCCCGGCGCCAGGCATGCCGCGACACGCGCCCTCGGACGTGGCGGCTGTCGGCTTTGGGGTGTGCAGAGGGGCAGCGCCCATTTGCTGGGGGGTGCAGGGGGGCGACGCCCCGCCTGCAAAGCCGCCCACCGCGCAGGTGCCCCTACGGCCCGGTAAAACTAGTAAAGAACGGCGGCGAGCCCAGCCCCAGCGCACAGCTGCCATCGAGCCCCTCCGCGCTGCCGGCGTCCAGGAACTCCGCCACCAGGGTGGGCAGGCAGCCCCGGAAGAAGATATTGTGGCCCTGGCCGGGGGCCACCAGATGCAGGCTGTTCGGCAGGCCCGCCGCCACCGCGTCGCCGTAGGCCGGGGGCGTCACTGGGTCGCGCTCGCCGGAGAGCAGCAGGGCGGGCACGTCGGAGACAACGGGCGCACGCTGGTCGGCGCCCACCTCGCCGCGCGGCCACACCGCGCAGGCCGAGGCCAGGGCGCGCGGCATCAGGTCGCCCAGGTAGCCTTCGCTGGCGAGCGTGGCCGGGTAGGCGGGCGCGTCCTCGGCGCAGATCACCGACGAGCGCATGCCAACGGCGATCTGGTCGGCCAGCTGGCGCGAGCTGATCAGCGCCTGGGCCGCGAGCGGTCGCAGGTCGCCCTCGCGCTGGGCGGTGTGGATCAGAAGCGGCAGCAGCGCCGCCGTCTCTGGCGCGTAGCTCAGGCCGTGGACAGTGGCGGTCGCCAGCTCACGCGTAAGCCGCAGCTCGGTGGGCGCGCCGGTGTAGGGGTCGGCGAGCTGCACCGTTGGCGCCTCCGCGCCCAGCCGGGCCAGCAGCGCGTCGAAGTCGGCCCCGAGCGCGGGGAAGGCGGCGGCGCAGGCGCGGTCGTCTGCGCAGGCCGCGAAGATGCGGTCGAGCGCCTGCTGGCCGTCGCGGCCCGTCGTGGCGCCTAAGGCGAGATCTGGCGGCACCACGCCGTCGAGCACTACGGCTCGCACCCGCGCGGGGAAGCTGCGCAGGTAGGTCAGGGCCACACGCGTGCCGTACGAGACCCCGAGCAGGCTCACCTGCTCGTAGCCGAGCGCGGCGCGCACCGCGTCGAGATCCTGGGCGGCGCTGGCGGTGGTGTACTGGGCCGGGTCCGCGTCCAGCTGCGCCAGGCAGTCGCGCCACCACACCTGCACGGCGGGATCTTCGGGCTCGGCGTCGGCCAGCGCCGACTGCTCCTCCACGGCAGGGCAGCGCAGCGGGTTGGAGCCGCCGGTGCCGCGCTGATCGACCAGCACAAGGTCGCGCCGCTCGTTCACCTGGCCGAGGGCGGGCAGCAGCGGGATAAACGCCTCGGAGGCCGCCTGGCCCGGCCCGCCCGCCAGTAGAAACAAGGCGTCGGATGTGCTGGCGCGGCTGATGGCGGGCAGCACCACCACGCGCAAGCTGATCGTGCGGCTGCCCGGCGTGGCGCGATTCTCTGGTACCGCCAGGGTGCCGCACTCGGCGGCGATCGTCTTGGCGACGAGACCGGGCTCGCTCAGGCGACAGGGCGCGAGGGCGAGTAGCGGCGTGGCGGGGGCTGGCGCAGCGGTCGTGGCGCAGCTTGCGAGCAGCAGCGCGGCCAGGGCGACCAGGGCGATATGAGCGATGGGACGACGCATCGCGAGACTCCTGGGTGTACTTTAGCAGGAAGCCTTCGGAAGCCCCCTCTCCCGCTCCGGGAGAGGGGGTTGGGGGTGAGGGCCGCCGCTAGCTCCCAATCCCAGAGACGGCCAGCATGATCAGCGTGAAGTTGTAGACGCCATGCACAATCGCGGCGGTGCTGGTGTTGCTCCGCTTGCGCACCACGCCGCAGACCATGCCCACCACAAAGACGATCAGCAGCGCGTCCCAGCCGTACTGCAAGGCGTGGAGGCTCATAAAGAACAGGTTCGAGAGCAGCAGCCCCAGGCGCGGCTGGAGCACCCCGCGCACCGCCAGTTCCTCGCCGAGCCCGGCGGTGACGCCGATCACCACGGCGCCTAGCGGGTTGATCGCGAAGCCGATCAGCTGGCTGAACGCCTCGTCGTCGCTGACGGGCCAGCCGAGCAGCCCCCAGAGCCACGCGATGCCGATGCCGATCAGCTGCACGGCCCCTACCAGGAGCAGGGCGATCAGCACGGCGGCGCCCACCTGGCGCAGCGAGGGGCGCACCAGGCCCAGGCGCTGGAGCGCGCTTGGCAGGTCGCGGCTGATGCCGTAGCCCACGGCGAGGATGGTGGCCGGGATGGTCCAGACCAGGCCGTAGAGCAGGTCGCGGATCTGGCCGGCGTCGTCGCGGCCAAGCGCCTCGCCGCTCAGCTGATCCACGATGGCGAGCAGTGGCGGCGCGCCCAGCACAAGCAGCGGCAGCGTACAGATCAGGCCCACCGTCACGACCGTCACGAGGGCCACGGCATGCACAAACGAGTCCGGGTTGATGGGGATGAAGCGGGCCAGGGTGCGGCGCGCGGGCGGCAGCGCCAGCAGGCCGCCGACGATCACACTAGCTACCATGCCCAGGACGATCAAGGCCATGCGCAGCCAGTCCTCGCGGGCGAGCTGGGGGGCAGCGCCCTGGGTGAGCGGGCCGTCGGCGAGCGCGGCGAAACTCAGGCCGAGGGCGGCAAGGCCAGCGCCGCCGACCATCAGCAGCAGCCAGAGGGCCGTGGCGACCCAGGCCCAGTTGGGGCGCGGGGCGGCGAGGTAGGCCAGGATGGCCAGCACAGCGAAGGGGAGCGCGTTCAGGCTGGCGGTCATCAGCTGGCCGAGCTCGCCGCCGATGACGCTGCCTGCCGCGAAGAGCAGCAGGAACAGCGCGGCGCCCCCACCGAAGAGCAGCAGCCGCCCGTGGCGCTTTGGGGGATCGCTGCTCAGAGTGCCGGGTTCAGACATAGCGGGCTGCTCCTTCGTATCTGGTGTAGGTTCTACAGTCAGTGTAGCAAGGTTTACTATAGCCTGGGGCCATCGCCACAGTTCAACAGAAGTGTGTCATTTCTGTGGCATGGGCGTCCCCTAAGGCGCCTGCCACCCATTGTTGGGGCCAGCACTGGGCCGGAAATCTGTGGCATCTGTGGACAACATGCCCGGCGCGCGCTTGCCTGGCGGCTGAAGCCGCGGCTAGGGGCGCTGCGCGCCGCGCGTCCGCCTACGCGGACGCAGCATGGCGTCGGCGCAGGCCGACGCCCGGCGCGAAGCGCCCCGGTGGCGCGACTTCAGCCGCCCGCTGCCCCGCCTGGCCCGAAACGTTACGCCGCACCACGCCCGGCGCACGCAGCCTGCGCGCCATGTTATACTGAACCCGCTGTGCCATATGAGGAGCGTAAACCATGAGCCGGATCGAGCGCGATGTCGCAGGCCTGATGCCCCTGCCGGAGTCCTGGTCGCTGCTGGATGGGCTGCTGCTCGGGGCGGTCATCGGGGCCACCGGCGCCGCCCTTGTGGTAATCAGCCAGCTCGTGGCAACCAGGCGCCTCAGGCGCCACTTTGGGCCTGCGAGCACATCGGCGCGCACGTTCCAGCCCGGCCCCGAGGGCTCGCCGCTCTAGCAGCGGTGACGCCGCGCCCATTTGGGGCGTCATTCATTCCAGCAATGTAAGAAGGAGCGAGGCTATGTTTTTCTTCGATCCAACCTGGTTCGTCTTCGCACTGCCCGCCATGATCTTCGCCATGTGGGCGCAGTGGCGCGTGAAGTCTTCCTTCAATAAGTGGTCGCAGGTGCCCACGGCCAAGCGCGTGAACGGCATGGATGTCGCCCGCACGCTCATGCAGAACGAGGGCCTGACTCATGTCCAGGTCGAGCGTATCGCTGGCATGCTCACCGACCACTACGACCCGCGCGGCAAGGTGATGCGCCTCTCCGAAAGCTCGGTGCAGCCCTCCGTGGCCGCCGCCGCCATTGTTGCCCACGAGCTTGGCCACGCCGCCCAGGATCAGGAGGGCTACTTCTGGCTGCGCGCGCGCTCCAGCATCGTCGGCGTCGCCAATATCGGCTCCAACCTCGGCTCGCTGCTCTTCTTCGTCGGCCTGATGTTTGGCGCTCTCTCGGGCGGCGGCAGCGGCCGGATCGGCTACACCATCGCGGTCTTCGGCGTGATCCTCTTCGCCGGCGCCGTCGCCTTCACGCTCGTCACTCTGCCGGTGGAGTTCAACGCCAGCGCCCGCGCCAGGGAGATGCTCGCCCGCAACGGCCTTGTCACCGCCGAGGAGTCGGCCGGCGTCAACGCCGTGCTCAACGCCGCCGCCCTCACCTATGTCGCTGCCGCCGCGCAGTCGGTGGCCCAGCTCCTGTATTTCATCACGATCCTTGGAAGACGGAGGGACTAACGATGGACGACGATATGCGCCGCCGCATGGTGCATGGCCTGGTCAACCTCGCGCTCGGCCTCGCCGCCGCCTGGCTCGCCACCTACATCACCAACAAGATCCTTGGCAACCCCGAGGTCCAGCGCCGGCTCGAAAGCTAGCACCCCCGAAGCCGCAGGCGCCCCCTGCGGCTTCACCCATCCCCGGCGCGAATCCACCCCGGCCCTGCGTTTATGCAGGCGTATCGTACACGCACAGCCGGATACAGGGGCGAGCTTTGGAGCGTAAACCGATCATCATCGGCGTGGCGGGCGGCAGCGCTAGCGGCAAGACGACAGTCTCGCAGTCGATCTTGCGCCGCGTTGGCGCCGACCGCATCGCCTACATCCCCCACGACCTCTACTACCGCGATCTGAGCCACCTGCCGCTCGATCAGCGCGCGAGCTTTAACTTCGACCACCCCGACGCACTCGATAATGAGCTGCTCGTCGCCCATATCGACGCCCTCGCCGCTGGCCACCCGGTAGATGTACCCACCTACGACTTTGCGACCTACATGCGGCTCCCCACTACCCGCACCATCCTGCCCCGCCCCGTCATTCTGCTCGAGGGCATTCTGATCTTCGCCGAGCCGGTGCTCCGTCGCCGCATGCAGATCAAGCTCTTCGTAGATGCCGATCCTGACCTGCGCTTTATTCGGCGGCTCAAGCGCGATGTCGAGGAGCGCGGTCGCAGCGTCGACATGGTGGTCAACCAGTATCTCAACACGGTGCGCTTGATGCACCTGGAGTTCGTGGAGCCTACCAAGCGCTACGCCGACCTGATCATCCCCGAGGGCGGTCGCAACATGATCGCCATCGATATGCTCGTCGCCCGCATCGAGTCCGAGCTCCAGCACGCCATCGGCTAATACTCTCGCGTGCATGTCATTCCGAGCCGCGTGCATGTCATTCCGAGCCGCGTGCATGTCATTCCGAGCGCAGCGAGGAATCTTCCATCCTGATTGTGGAGCAGACCCCTCGCTGCGCTCGGGGTGACAACGGGCGATTAATCCAATGACCACGCCAACCGGCTCGCTTCTGCCCGACACGCTCATTCACAGCCGCTACCGCGTGGTTCGCCAGATTGGCCGTGGCGGCATGGGCGCCGTCTACGAGGCGGTAGACACGCGCCTGGGCAACACCGTGGCCCTCAAGCAGACGCTTGTGCGCGGCGTGCAGCTCGACGATGCCTTCGCCCGCGAGGCGCGCCTGCTCTCCTCGCTGCGCCATGCGGCGCTCCCGGTCGTCAGCGACTACTTCGCCGATGGCGAGGGCCACTTCCTGGTGATGCAGTTCATCCCCGGCACGGATTTGGCGACTCTGATGGGCCAGCGCAGCGCGCCCTTCAGCCTCGGCGAGGTGCTCCCCTGGGCCGACCAGCTGCTCGACGCGCTAGACTATCTGCACGCCCAGGTGCCGCCGATTGTGCATCGCGACATCAAGCCCCAGAACCTCAAGCTCACTCCGCGCGGCGAGCTGATCCTGCTCGACTTCGGCCTCGCCAAGGGTGGCGCCACCAGCCCCGACGCGCCCCAGGGCGCCAGCCTCTACGGGTACACGCCGCAGTTCGCCCCCCTAGAGCAGATCCAGGGCAGCGGCACCGGCCCCGCCAGCGACCTCTACAGCCTCGGCGCTACGCTCTACGCCCTGCTTAGCAACGGGCCGCCGCCCAACGCGCTGGATCGCGCCTCCGCTATCTTCCAGGGCGCGCCCGACCCGCTGCGCCCGCTGGTGGAGCTGAACCCCCAGGTGCCGCGCGCCGTGAGCGATCTGCTCGCCCGCACCGTAGCCCTGCGTGCCGCCGACCGCCCCGCAAGCGCTCATGCTCTGCGCGCCGAGCTCGCCGCCGCCGTTCGCACCGGCTCTGCGGGCGCCTCCACCGCCGGCATGACGACCATCGCCCAGCCCCAAGCTGCGCCTACGCTTCAGCCGCGCATCGGCAGCGCCCCGCCGCCCGCCACGCCCGGCTCGCCGACGGTCGCCACAGCGGCGCGCTGGCTGCTGCCCATCATCATCGGCGGCCTTGGCCTGCTCCTGATCGCATCCCTCGGCGCCGGCCTGGTCTTCCTGGCGAGTAGCTTTGCCAGGCTCAGCCCCGACGACCCGCCCATTGCCAGCCTGCCCACCGCCGCCGTGCCGCCCCTCGTGCCCAGCGCCGACCCGCGCGAGCAAGACGCCACGCCCGTCCCTGGCGGCGTGATCGCGACCTTCGAGCTGCCCGATGTGGCCGCCACCGTGGCCGCCGTGCAGGCGACGATTCAGGCCAGCCTGCCCTCGGGCGTGGTGCTGCCCGGCCAGCAGAGCGGGCCAAGCCTTGGCACGGTCACGCTGGAGTTTGGCGAGGAGGGCACGGGCGACGGCTTCCTGAGCGACCCGCGCGGCGTCGCTGTCGGCCCCGATGGGGCGATCTACGTGGCCGACTACAGCACCCGCCGTGTGCAGCGCTTTAGCCCCGAGGGCCGCTTCGAGCGCAGCTTCCTGGTGGAGGATGACCGGCCCATCCTCTCGCTGGCCGCCGATCGGCAGGGGCGTGTCTATGTGGCACAGAACTTTGCGGTGAGTGTGTTCGATGGCGCCACGGGGCAGCTTGTGGCGACGCTCAAAGACGGGAATGGGGATGGCTTCGAGAGCCTGATCGTGCTGGGCGATGGCGACTTGCTCGGCATCCCCTGGGCCAGCGGCGATCTGGTGCGCCTCAGCGCCGAGGGCGAAGAGATCGGGCGCATCCCCGACATTCTCGCCGCCGCCGATGTGGACGACACGCCGCTTGCGGTGGCGTCCGATGGGCTTGGCACGCTCTATCTGCTTGGCAGCCAGGGCGCCGAGGTCTTTGTCTTCAGCGCCGAGGGCGACTTCCGCGACAAGTTCTCGGTGTCCGACCCCACGCCATTCGGCGACCTCGCGGTGGACGGCCAGGGCAAGATCTATGTGCCCGGTTTCTTCGGCGGCGTGCAGGTCTTTGCGCCCGACGGGCGCGCGCTCGGGAATGTTGTCACCGCTGGCTCAACCTTCGATCTCACCTTCGACGACGAGAATAACCTCTACCTGGCCACGAACACACCCCGCATCGTGAAGCTGCGCCTCAGCCAATAAAGCGCTCGCGCAGGCCGTGCCACAGGCCGATTAGCTGCGCCTGCGCCTCCACCGCGTCTTTCGCAGCCTTTGGCAGATGCTCGCGCCAGTAGTGGCTGGTCTTGGCCACGGCGGTGATCACGCTCTTGATCTCGCCCTTCAGCGTGAAGCCCTCGCCAGCAGGCACCAGCAGCGTGGCGCCCTGGTGGCGTGCGGCGACATTCTCGCCATTGATCGCCTCGCTCAGCCAGCGCGCCATCCCCGGCGAGGCGCAGCGCACCGCCACCCACCCCACAGCGCCGCCTTCCACCGCGAGCCCGCTCACCTCGCTGATGCCGCGCGCGATCTCGGCGACAACCGCCTGGTAGGCAAGGCTCGTCGGCTCTGCAACCGGGTCGGAGCGGAGCAGCACCGCCCGGTGCGGCGGGCCGCCTTCGAGCGCCAGGGCGCAAAACGACTCCCACATGTTCCCCCAGTCCACCTGCCCATCTTCGGTGTAGCGCATCGGCGCCGCCGCCATTGGCGCGGCCTTATCGTTCGTGGTCATGTCAGCCCCCCTGTACAGCGGCCATAGCTTCCTGCGCCGCCTGCACCTGGAGCGGCGAGAGGGCGGGTGCGCCTTGCAGCGCGATCGTCAGATGGGCGCGTGCGGCGGCCGAATCGCCCTGGGCGGCCGCGATCAGCCCGGCCCGCAGGCGCAGGGCGGGATCGCGCGTGCCGAGTCGCAGCGCCTCAGCGCTGTAGCGCGCGGCCTCGCTGTCGTCGCCGGCCTTGTGCAGCGCCCAGGCCAGGGCGTCGGCGGCGTAGATCGAAGGGCGCTTTTCGTAGGCGGCGCGGGCCACAGCCACCGTGGCAGCAGGGTCGCCGCCGTGGTCGGCGTCGTAAAGCGCCAGCTCCATATCAACGTCCACACCTGCGGCAGCGTTCAGCTGCTGCATCGCCCGCACCAGCCCGCGCTGCGTCTCGGCCTTATCGGCGTGGCCCGTGGCGCTGTAGAGGTCGCCTAAGGCGATGGCGAACTCTGGCAGCGGCAGTCGCTCCAGCACATCGGCGTAGACAGCCGCAGCCTCGTCGAGCTGCCCGCGCGCCGCCGCCACGCGCGCCAGGCCTGCCTCGGCGTGAGCATAGCCGGGCCGCTCTTGTAGGGCCGTGCTGTAGATCAGCTCTGCCGCCGGGATGTTGCCGCTGGCAAGCTGCAAGTTGCCGAGCTGCACCTGCGCCCACGCGGTGTTCTCGGCGCCAGGCGGCCCCGCATCTACCGCTAGCTCCATCGCTGTGATCGCCCCGGCCGGATCGCCATGCAGCTCGCGTAGGTACGAGACCCGGCTGTACGAGCCAATGTCCGGCCTGATGTCCACCATGCGCTGCGCTGCCGCCACCGCCTCCTCGTAGCGCCCAAGCTCCACGTAGGCGTCGGCGAGCACGCCGTACACGGCGGCGCGCAGGGGCGCCGCAGCCTGCGCACGCTCGCCCCAGCTCAGCGCATCGGCGAACTGGTGGCGGGCAAGCGCCAGAAGCGCCTGACCCACCAGCGCATCCAGCTGCTCTGGCTCATGTACGAGCGCTGCGTCAAATGCCTGCCCCGCCTGATCGTAAAGGCTCGGGTCGGCCGTCTCGCGGGCGCGCTGCAGCAGCGCCAGGCCAAGCCCCGCCGCCGCCTCGGAGTCCTCGGGCGAGCGCCGCAGCCGCTCCTGAAAGCGCGCGATGGTGCGCGGGTCGCTCAATTCGGCCACGGCGGGCTCGCTTGCGCCAGCGCCGAGCGACCCGGCCGGGGGCTCCGCTCCGCGCCACACGGCGACAGTCACCAACGCCAGCAGCGCGGCAATAAACATGATCTCTGGTCTGCGGGCCATTGTCGTCATTCGCATCGCTTCGCTCGCTTCTATAACAAGGTGACAAGCGCTTGCTTCGCTCGCGCTGACCGGGTGACAAAGTGACACCTGACATTCCCGATAGGTGTCACCTTGTCACCCGGTCACCTTGTCACCTTGACACCCGGTCACCCGGTCACCTTGTCACCTTGACACCCGGTCACCCTACTTAGCGGCCACCAATGGCAGGATGGTCCTGTAGAGGTTGGTGTGGAGGTGATCCTGGCCCTGGTTTGCGGTGGCGATGTAGGGGAACGTGGTCAGGAAGGGCCGGTCGTTCGTGTCGATGCCGTCGTCCAGCACGTTGATGAAGGCCGGGTTGAAGACGAAGTTCTCGCTGCTCGAGGTCAGCACGCTGTGGGCAGCGCCGGCCACGGCCAGCAGCTCGATCTCGGTCACGTCGTCGTAGAGGCGACGACCGTTGGGGAAGCCGCAGGCGTCGCCGCCGAGGATGCCCAGACGGCTCGGGACAGGCGAGCAGAAGTCGCCCTTGATCGCTGTGTTTAGGCGCAGCATCTCGGCCGGCACAATGATCGAGCCACCCTTCGTGGGCTGGTTCACCACGAAGCCCACCGGCAGCATCACGTTGCCGCCCTTGGTGACGATGTTGAAGGGCTTGGTCAGGGTCATGCCAGTGAGGAAGATCTTAAAGATGTCGTCGCGGCCCGAGGCCGGCACGTTCGGGTTGAACTCGCTGTTGCAGTCGTCGTTGGCGTCGGCCGGCATAGGAACGCCGTAAAGCCCGCAGAGCAACTGGCCGAGCTCGGGGTTCTCCACGCTCTTCTGGAGCAGGTCACCGATCGGGCCGAGTGTCGTGTTGGAGGCGGGGGCAGTGTATAGAACGGCGTCCAGCGAGGGCGAAAGATTGTTGAAGGCGTCCTTCAGCGCCACCGGGATTACGACCTCGTTTGTCAGGGGCATGCCCAGGCGCGAGACCTGAATGTACTCGCCTGAGTGGACTTCCTGCCCGGCGGGGGGTGGCGGGGTGCCAGTCACGCCGAGGACATCCGTGATGTTGGACAGCACGCGGGTGGAGCGGCGGCTCGAGGTCGTCCAGCCACCAACGACGGTCTCGCCGGCCGGGGCGCCCGCGAAGATGCGGCTGATCGGCACCTGGATGACCATGCTGTAGACGTTGAAGCTGGAGAGGCTATCGACGCCGCTCGTGGGGCCGCCAGGGTAGCCGACCGGGGGGCTCTGGGGGCGCAGCGTGAGCAGGTCGAACACCGAGGCCAGATCGATCCAGAAGGGGTCGTCACGCGGGCCGGCGAAGGCCTTGATCGTGTCGGGGCCACTCGTGATCACGCCAGCGGTGAGCGCCTCTGTTACCAGGGCGCCGTAGTTCGGCATCGACTTGCTGCCGATGTTGGGCGGAGGCACGGGGATGCCTGTCTTGAGGACGGTGGTCGTGGGAGCGCCAGCGTAGCTGACGATCTCTGTCAGCGTGAAGCTCTGGGTGGCGAGCAGGTTCACGTCGTCCAGCGTGGTGACGGGGCCGTTGTTGTAGAGGAACGAGAGGCCGCCATTCTTGCGCACGAGGGGCGAGAACGCGAACTGGTACTTTACATGGGCCTTGCCGTCGCCAACGGTGTCGAGGTTGATCTCGTACTGTACGTTCGGCGAGAAGGAGTTGAAGTTAGGGCCGCCCTCGGGGGCAGAAAAGGGGATATAGTTGGCGATGATCGTCACGGTGTCCGGCGCGTCGGGGCTGACGAACATGTAAAAGTCGGTGCCGTCAGCGTCGGGGTCGGAGGAGATCAGCGGCGCCTCGCGGTGGCTCGATGCACCGAGCGAGCCGGGGCCAAAGCCAACCATTAGGGTTGCGAGCAGGGCCACAGGCGTAAGAACCAGGCAGGCCTGGCGTGTGATGCGGCGGAATAGAGTCATGAAGCAAGCTCCTCAGCGTAACCGACGGCGCGCGATTTGAGTGGTGTAGCACGAGGGCGGCGTCAGCGGCTTATCGTTGGGCAACAGCGATTCGGCCCGGCGACAGTGGCGCCGGGATATGGCACAGGCCTTTGCTCGATGCGTGCTACAGGCTGGGTACGTACCTCCTCTCTGCTAGCTGCGGCGGTGCGGGTTGTAACCGACAGGTTAGAGCCCACAACACCCGTTGGACGAAAAGGCGCTATTAAGCATTGCGTAGGGCGCCGACAATTGGATCTCTGCTTATAGGCGGCTTGTCATTCCGAGCGGAGCGAGGAATCTAGTCTGCTATGGACGCCGCAGAAGACTCCTCGCTCCGCTCGGAGTGACACACGGTGGGTGGAATCATAAGGGCGAGGCATGTGCTCTATGCCTCGCCCTGCGCTATTGGTTGGATCTGAGCGGCCCCAGTAGCGGCGCGATATATCGTGCCCGTACAACTACCCGCCTACAGCGCGCTCCACGCCGAGCGCCATCAGGCCCTCTTCGAGCCGCTCCGCCATCGCCTCGGCGTCGATCTGAAGCACCACCTGAGCGTTATGGGGGGCGCGGGCGCTGGCCTCACGCAGGGCGGCCGGGTAGTCGAAGCTAGGGTCGCCGCTATTGCTCGCCAGCCGCTCCACACCGCTGGTGCCAAGGGCCAGCGCCGCCTGGTGGCGCTCGCTCAGGGCCACAATCGTCTGGCCACGTGTGAGCTCGCCCTCCGTCACCACGCGCACCGTCGCTGGGGCGGCCACGCCGAGTTGCGGGTACAGGGCGTAGATCACGGCGGCAGCATCGGGGATAGACAGCGTGCCACCGTGAAGGCGCACAGCCTGGCCGTAGCCATCCAGCACGCGGGCGAGCAGCTGGCCCGCCTTGCCACACTCCAGCTCCAGGCGGGCGGCGATGGCGCGGTCGAGCAGCAAGCTCTGGAAGGCGTCGCGGGTGATCAGCTCCACCTGAAGCTGGCTTTCCAGCACAATCTGGAGCGCGTGCGGGTCGGCGAAGGCGTTGAACTCAGCGACGGGCGTGATGCTGCCCGCACCCTGCGCCCCGGCCAGCACAACCACGCGCACGCCGGCAAGGTTCTCGGGGTAGGCCTGTACGGCGCGGGCGATATTGGTGAGCGGCCCGAGGGCGACCAGCGTGAGGCCGGGGTTGGCGCGGGCGGCGGCGGCGATCGCGCCAGGCGCCCCCTGATTCATGTGCTCAAGGCTGTGGGCAACTTGGGCGCCCCAAAGCCCGTCCTGGCCATGCATCAGGGCGCCAGCGCCGGTGCGCGGGTAGACGAGCGGCGCCGAAGCGCCCATCGTCACAGGCAGGCTGCTGTCGAGGGCTGCAAGCAGGGTCAGCAGGTTCGCGGTAGTGTTCTGGACGCTGCTGTTTCCAAACACTGTTGTCAGGCCGATCACCCGTGCCTTGGGGTGGCGTAGCAGCCAGGCCAGGGCGATGGCGTCGTCGCAGCCCGTGTCAGTATCAACAAAGATCGACAACGGGCGGCGCTGTGCGCCACGCATCTTCTCGCTCATGCTTGGCACTCCTCGTGGTGAACACACCGGCTGGGCACCCGGATACGCCTAGAGTAGCGCTATTCGATGGGCGATACCTGACATGCGACAACCGCCAGGATAACGCTATTGTCATCCGCCGACAGCGCGTGCCTGTCCGCTACCACTTTCGAGCAGCGCACGGGTTTGTGGGGCAACCGGTGCGGGCATGCCGCGCAGCAGCTCGCCCAGGGCCCGCAGCTCGGCCAGGGTGCGCACGCCAAACCAGGGCGGTAGCGTGGCCAAACGCAGCTCTGCTAGGCGTGCGGCGCGCACAAGCCCTGTAGCTGGCTCACGGTAGGCGGGCAGTACGCCTAGTAGATCCGACACCGGAGCGCGTAGCCCAAGCAGATACCAGCCGCCTTGGTCGGTTGGGCCGAGCACTGCGTCGGCGCCATGGTGCAGGTGCGTAAGCGCATCGCGTAGCCGCCAGAGCGGCAGGTGCGGCATGTCGGCGCCGATCAGCACAGCGGGGGCGCCGCTAGACAGGGCGGTGGACAAGGCGGCGGCAACATCCGGCCCACGCTCCCCGCCAATAGGCGCCGCAGCAACAGCGGGCGGAAGGCCTGTCAGTGCCTCAGGCGGCAGAGCAGGCCCATAGCGCAGGCTGATCTGTACGCCACGCAGCGAGCCTACAACTGCGAGCATATCGTGCAGAAAGCTGCGCGTGAACGCCACGCTCGCGCTGCCGAAGTGCGCTGCCGACAGCCCATTGCCGAGACCATTGGCGAGCAGAATAACCGTCGGAGCCATGGCGAAGATCTCCGGCAGGCTACAGAACAGCGCTGTAAGCGCGGCCCGCTGCTCTGCGGCTACAAGAATCCTACAGGGTGTGGCAATTATAGCGTTGTCGCATGTCGCGGACAATGCCTCGCAGATGAATGAATTGTCAGCTAGAGCTGGCCCAATCGCATTGTTCGGGCGTACTACGCACTGCGGCATGGTTGCGATATAATACTGAAGACTCGCGCTGCACGGCGGCGCGACCATTTGAAGGAGCTACCATGGCGGGCAGGACCACAACGGAGCTGGAGCCCGGCCAGATCTTGAGCGACAGCGGCGCCGACACCTTTCGCGGCGAGCTGCTCAGCGCCCACGCAGTGCGTTGCGCCAACCTCTGGTTTGCCCACGCAACAATCTACAACGACGGGGCCGCCGAGATCGAGATTCTCTGTAGCCACAACCCCGACGTGAACCGCTGGGACGCCGAGGTGTACTACTACTCGTTTGATCGCGCCGTCGAGGCTCTGCGCGAGTACGAGGCGACGGGCAACATCCCCGAGGGTGAGTAGCGCGCAGCGCGTTGCAAGGCTACGGGCTGCTCACGCCTTACCATACACCGGCAGATGCGCCCCACTGATAATGCGCGCGTCTGGCCCCACCAGGAAGAGCACCACGCGTGCGATTGCCCTGGGGCTCACCCAGCGGCTGAAGTCGGCTTTGGGGTTGTCGCGCCGGTTGGCGGGCGTGTCGATCGTGCTTGGCAGCACGCTGTTCACCGTGATCTCGTTGTCGCGCAGCTCGGCGGCCAGGGCCTCGGTAAGCTGAAGCACGGCGCGCTTGGAGGCCGCGTAGGCTGCCAGACGGGCGCCAGGCTGGGTGGCAGTGCGTGAGCCGAGGTTCACGATCGCCCCGCCGCCACGGGCAATCAGGTGGGGCGTGGCCGCCGCGCACGAGAGCACCGTCGGCTTCAGGTTCAGCTCCAGCTGCTGCTGCCAGATCGCCCAGCCTGCCTCGTGTACCGGCTTGCCGCCGCCAAAGCCGCCCGCATTATTCACCAAAATATCTATTCCGCCGCGTGCCGTGGCCACCTGCGCATAGTAGGCCGTCACGGCCGCCTCGTCGGTGAGATCGAGCAACTCGCCATAGAGCGGCGCGTCTTGCGCCAGGCCGAGGCGCTCGCGCAGCGCTTCGAGCTCGCCCTCACGATGGTATGGCACCGCCACGGCCGCGCCGGCGGCGAGCAACTCCGCCACCACCGCCCCGCCCAGACCGCCAGCACCGCCCGTCACGATCGCCACTTTTCCGCTCAAGCTCATGCTTGCCTCCTTCTGGTCGCAGCTACACAGGCGCGGCGACCCACTGCTGCGCGAGTCGAAGCGGCGCCGATCATGGGTGATCGGCGCCGCTAGCCACGGGGCGACCGGGCGCCAGCCGTGGAGTATTCCTGAGCCCCAGCCTACTGAAGCAGCAGGTCGAAGTTTGGATGCCCATCATCGCCGCTCATGCGGCGCACGCCTCGCTGGAGGGCGCGCACGGTGCCCTCGCCGAGCCAGAAGGTGAGCAGCGAGCCGATCACCAGGCCGAGGGCGCTGCCAAGGGCGGCGCCTGATGCGAAGAGGATAATGCGCTTCCGACGAGACGCCGCTTTGCGTCGCGGGGGGGACTTACTCATAACAGCCTCACTGAACGACGACGACCGGCGGCACCTTGCTCCAGAGCTGCTCCAGCCGATAGAAATCACGCTGGGCCGGGCTAAACACATGGATGACCACGTCGTTATAGTCGAGCACAATCCAGCCAGTGTCGGGCGAGCCCTCCCGACGTGGGCTGAGCCCAAACTCCTGCTCCATTTTCTCGTCGATATGTTCTACAATCGCCTTCACCTGGCGGTCGTTGTCGCCCGAGCAGATCACAAAATAGTCTGCAATCGTGCTCTGCGAGCGGATATCGAGCAGCATGATCTCGCTTGCCTGCTTGTCATCGGCGAGCTCGACTGTCCGCCTTGCAATAGTTCCTGTCTCGATGATCCGTCTCCTCACGCTAGCGCGTACGACTCTGTTGTATTACCTGAATCGTAGCACGGATGACACAGAATGTAAATCCGAACTTTTGTAATACCACCACTACTGTCTGGTAGCCCTAGCGCTTGCGGCGAAGCAGCACCACGCCTGCCACGATTAGCAGGGCCGGGAAGATCAGCGACATATCGATGCCAAACTGCTCCAGAAATACCAGCCCGCCGATGCCGATCAGGATCACGCCGAGTGTGCTCCAGCTGCGGCCGCGGCGCGCCGTGGCTGGCGGCGCGTAGGGGCTTGGCAGCTCTGCGGGCTGCGGGCGGAGGTTGATAGTCTCGCCCAGCGCGCCATCTGGCCCAAGGGGCTGGCCCGTCTGCGGATTGAAGCGATACTCGTCGGCTGGCGGCGCCTGTGGGGCTGCCGCGCTGCCGCGCGCCTGCGATTCACCCTGGCGCTGGCCCACCATCACCTCGCGGCTTAGGCGTGCGGCCTCCTGGCTCATGGCCTGGCCAAGCTGCGAGACCTCCTCGCCAAACTGCTTGGCCCCTTGCTCAAACGTGTGCTGGCCCGCTGAGACCACGCCCTTCGGCATGATGATCCAGAGCACGAGGTACACAGGCAGGCCAAGGCCGCTTGTGAGCGTGACGAGGACGAAGATCAGGCGCACGATCACAGGGTCGATATTAAAATATTCGGCAAGACCGCCGCTAACGCCCGCCACCATGGACTCGGTGGCGCTACGTGTGAGACGCGGTTGCATCGCGTGGCTCCTTACGTGTTCTCGACGGTCTATCCGTCGTCGCTGGCCATTCGACGGTAAAGGCGCGGTAAAAGTTGCGCGTATGGCCCCATCCTTGCATACTCGCCTTGCGTTGTGACAGTAGCTGTCACATAGGCAGCCTACACTACTGGTGTCACATCCTGGATCTGCAAGGAGTCCCGCCGATGCCGCCCACCGAGCGCCCCACGATCCCCGCCTGGGCCTCCGCCCAACTCACCTGGGTTGGCCGTCAGCTGCTGCTTGTGCCGGAGGCGGTGCTGCTTTTGGCGCTGCTCTGCCTGCACAGCGCCCTGGGCGCGCCGCCGCTGCTGGCGCTCCTGGGCCTGCTGCTCACGCTCTTTTTTCTGGCGCGGGCCTCACTGCTGGCGCTTGGCCGCCGCGCCCTCGCCGAGGCCGACTACGAGCGCGCCGCCACGCTGGCCCGCTACGCGATTATGCTCTACCCTGGCTCTGCGGACGCCCACGCCCTCGCCGGTACCGTCTGCCTGGCCCGCGGCGAGACGAGCGCGGGCGCCGAGGCCTTTCGGCGCGCCGTGGCCTGCTTCCCGCTTCAGGCCGAGCTTCATAGCGCCCTGAGCGCCGCGCTGCTGGACAGCGGGCGCCCAGCCGAGGCCCGCGACGAGGCCCGCCGCGCCCTGCTGATCAGCCCGCGCTCCGCCGCCGCGTACCTCCACCTCGCCAGCGCAGAGGAGCAGCTCGGCGCCGCGCCCCAGGCCGTGGAGGCGCTGCTGCGGGCTGGCTTGGAGCTGCCGGCGCCGCCCGCCGATACGGCTACCCTGCGCTGCACGCTGGCGGCGCAGCTGTTGAGCATGGGCCGCAGCGCCGAGGCCCAGCTAGCGCTTATGGGCGTCGAGCGGCTGCTCGAGCGCTGCCCCGCGCCGCAGCAGGCCGGGCTGCACTTCTACCTCGGCGAGCTACTGCGCCTCGGCGGCGACAGCGAGGGCGCGCGCGGCCACTTCCAGGCCAGCGAGTCGCTCGACCCGCACGGGCGCCACGCGGCGGCGGCGTGGCGGGCGGCGCGTTTGTAGATCGTGGCGTGCGAGGGAAGGGCGCCCACAAGGGGCGCCCGGGCCAAGTGGGGAGGGGTACGCTTACTGCCCTGTGCCGTCGAGGGCGCCGTACTCCAGGGGAGTTACATTCACCCAGCTGCCGCCCTCGTAGATCCAGATGTCGTAGTGGAGGTGCGGCCCCGACGACTGGCCCGTCGTGCCGACATAGCCGATCAGCTCGCCGCGCCGCACCGCCTGGCCATCCTGCACGGCGTAGCCCGCCAGATGCGCGTAGCCTGTGCGATAGCTGTCGTTGGCGAGCCAGAGATGATTGCCGCCCGGCCAGCTGTTCGGCGTAAGCTTGACGACGCCGTCGTGGGTGGCGTACACCGGATGATCCTGCGTGCCCTCTGGGTCGGCCGCGCCGTCGCCGTTGCCATCGATCGCCAGATCGACGCCGCCCCAGACTGCGGCGGGCGCGTGGCTACCCACCCCGTAGCCCTGGGTCATAACGGTGTTTGGCGCCTGGAGCGGGTTGCCCTGGGGGCGCGCGTCGCTCGGCAGGCCGCGGCCTTGCTGCTGGGCCTGGGCCACACCGCTCAGGCCGCCACCGGCCACTGCGCCCACCGCAGCTGCGCCGCCCTGGACTCCCCAGACGCTCAGGCGAGGCGCTGATTCCTGCCCAAGCTGGAGCCAGAGCCAGCCAGCGCCGATCAGAGCAAGCAGAAGCAAGATGGCGCTGCCGCGCCCGCCCTGGGCCAACATGCTATTGCACCCCTGCGGTGCGCCATGCGTCCACCAGGCTGTTCACAGAGTCGACGTAGGCCTGCACGTCGTTCTCGAACGAGGGCGCGTACACCGGTATGATGTCCGCGACGGTTTGGTGGCCACGGCCTTGCAGATACTCGACATCAATCAGGCGGTACCAGTCGTCGATGCCCTCGCCCCACGAGGCGTAGTCGCGAAAGCGTCCGTAGCAGGTGGCGTAGCCCGCGCAGATGATGTTGCCGACGTTGTGGGTGGTTACCCCGCCAGGCTTGATGCCCGCCCAGGCCTGATTGCTGCCCGCGCTACTCTCATGGATGAAGAAGGCGATGGCGAAGGCTGGGTCGATGCCATACTGCTGGCCGAGGCGGTACCACACCTCGCCGGTGCCCACCGCAGGCGAGCCGTACGACTCGAGGATGCGTTCGATCTGCTGCGGCGTAAGGCTCGGCGGCCCCTTCAGGTTGTAGTCGCCGGCGGGACGCGCCACCGCAAAGAGCGCCGCCCGGCTATTGCCTACGCTCTCGCCCAGGCGCTGAAGTGGGTTCCAGCGGCTGAGCCCGCCAGCGCTCCCGCCGCCCAGAGTGAAGAGCACCAGCAAGCTGGCGAGGCAGATCACGCCCAGGACGGCCACGCCGTTCAGGCTGAGCGCGGGCGGCGCCTGGGGCGGCACGTAGCCCCCGCCGAGGCGCGGCCTGGCTTCGGAAAGCTCCAGCCGCGCCAGGTCGGCGTCGATGGAATGGTAGCGCGCCCGCGCCGACTCCACCGGCCTGCTCAGCGCTTCGAGCAGCTCGTCCTGGGGCGTCGGCCGCAGCTCCTGGCGCTGGCGCTGCGCGGGCGCCTGGGTGAGCACAGGGCGCTGCGGGGCAGCCTGGGCCGCTGCACCCTCACGGCGTGGCGCAAAGCCGCGTTCGGCTGGCGCCGCAGTTACGCGGGGCAGCGCAGCTGGGGCCACCCGCTCACGCGGGGCAGGCTCTGGCGCACGGGCCATCACCCGGCGGGGCGGCGAGGGCGCCGGCATCGCGGCGTCGAGGTCGCTCAGCAGATCGCCAAGCGGGGCGGGCGGGCCCTGGCGCGCTGTGGGCGCAACGTCGTCAGCCTCTAGGGGAAAGAGCGGCGCCCTGCGCTGGCGCGCCTGCCGATCACCCTGGCCTGGACCCTGCCGCGCAGGCTCCTGGCTGCGGCGGCGCTCATCGCTCGTATTCAAGACTCGTGCTCCTGCACAAGCAGGCTCTGCTCTTCTGGGGTGGGCAGGCGGAAACTACCATCACGGTTCAGGTAGACGATCTGCTCGTTGCGCACATCCACAATCAGATCCTTAAGGCTGTCGCCGTCCATGTCCCGCAATGATAATAGCACAGGTGTCAGATCCTCGTCGGCACCAAACAGGTACGGCCCCGGCAGGCTGCGCACCTGGGTGGTGTCGCCGGCGGGCAGCTCCAGCACTACTACCTGTCGCTCGATGTTGAGCCCGATCAGGCGCGTGGGCCTACCCTCAAGCTCACCCCCGTGCCCAACATATCCCTCCAGATGGGTGGTGCGCGGCCTGCCATAGCGCAGATCGTCTAGCTTGATCTGGCCCCACTCTACCACGGCGCCCACCAGCACATAGACGGCGAGCGCCGCCAGCACAAACGTGAGGCCGTACGCAACCGGGCCAACACTGCGCGGGAAGACCGACGACCGACCGGCGCCCTTGCTGTCGATCTCTTTACTGGTTACGGCCATGATAACACCCCTTCTTTTGCCCTAAATGGCAGTACAACAGATGCTCCCACAGCTGATATGGGCAGCATCGAAGCGGAGCCTGGCGGCGGGACGTTCCCAGCCGCTGCGGCCCTCCTCACCGTTGTGTTGCTCGTTGCGGGGCATCATGGCCGACGCTGTCGGCCAAAGCGTGGAGGCTGCTCGTAGTGCTGACGGTGTGTGGAGGATCGAACGCGTGTGCGTATTTTATCAGAACATGCGTTCGCTGTCAACGTTGGATCTTGCCTTAAGCGAGGCGAGATTGTAAACCGTTTTGGGCCACTTAGCGTCGGTCGAGCACAGCAAGGCTTTCCACATGGGGCGTGTGGGGAAACATATCGTAGCCGCGCAGGGAGCGCAGCGTGTAGCCGGGCGCCAGGGCCGCCAGATCCTCCACCTGTGTGAGCGGGTTGCAGGAGATGTAGACGATGCGTGCCGGGCGGAGGCGCAGCAGCTGCGCGCAGACCTCTGGCCCCAGCCCGATCCGCGGTGGGTCGGCCACGGCCACCTCCCAGCCGCCGGGCGCCTGCTCGCGCAGGTATGGCAGGACATCCTGGCAGACGGCAGCGACGTTGTGCGCCCCGCTGCGCGTCGCGTTCTCACGCGCTAGATCCACGCTCTCCTGCACGCTCTCCACGCAGATCACGCGCTCGGCCATGGGCGCGAGCTGGAGCGTGATCGTGCCGACGCCGCCGTAGAGATCTGCGACCGTAGGTGAGCCAAGCGCCGCCACTGCTGCGCGAACATCATCCAGCAGCCGTCCGATCAGGTGGACATTGTTCTGGAAGAATGTGTTCGGGCCGATCTCCAGTGCTATGTTGCCCGCGCTCATCCCAAGCGTGGCGGCACCCCAATGGCGCTGCGGCGTGCCGAATGAGAGATCGGTGAGGGTGTCGTTGAGCAGCCAGTGGAAGCTCACCACACCTGGCTGGGCCAGGGCGATCGCGGCAAGCTGCTCCAGCTCGGCCTCGTAGGCGCCCGCCCCCGTTACCGCAGCGAGCAGCAGCTCGTCGGTAGGGCTGCGCCGCACCACCACGTAGCGCAGAAAGCCCTCGTGGGTACGAATGTTGTAGTCGGGAATGCCCAGCTCGCACGCCGCGAGCCAGACCGCCTTCGCGGCAGCGAATGAGGCGGGCGGGATCAGGTGGCACTCATTTAGCTCAACGATGTAGTTGAACTTGCCGCGCGCGCGCAGCCCGAAGCGCCCCTTAGTAGCGACATAGTCCATACGGGTGCGGTAATTGTACGGGTCAGGCGAGGCGATAACCTCGAAACCGGCTGCCCCCGCCGCATCCAGCACGCCTGCGTCGCCATAAAGCTGGGCCAGAGCCGTGCGCTTGGCAGCCACCTGGCCGGCGTAGTCGCGGTCCTGAAACGCGCAGCCGCCGCACTCCTGCGCGTGGGAGCAGCGCGGCGCCACGGGCTCCGCCGCACGCGCCAGGTTGCCGATCAGCTGCTTGAAATCCCTTGAGCGCATGGAAGTCCTTTTCTGTGTCACCCTGAGCGGAGCGAAGGGTCTTTCTGGCGCATCTGGAGCAGATTCCTCGCTACGCTCGGAATGACAAGCCTCGTTGTAGTACTAGATTGCAGCACTGCTCGTAGCGCCGTTACTCTGCGAAGCCTTCGTCCTCTACGACGCGGCGCATACGGGTAAGAAGCTGGGCGCGACGCACCGCCGCCAGGGCTGCGCCATCAAGGGGTGCGACCTGCCAGCGCAGCTTGCCCGCCTCGATCTGCCCGCGCTCCAGGTCGATGCGCAGCAGAGCGCCCTCGCCGATCTGGCCAGGGGCAGCGGCGACGGCCAGCAGCGGCAGGCCGTAGGTGGCGCCCAAGGCGGCCAGCTCGGCGTCGGCGTGTGTACAGATCACTGCGGCGAACCCAACAGCCTGAAGCGCGAGCACGGCAGCCTCAGCGCCCACGCCGCCCGCCAGTGCGCCCTCCACCACCAGCAGGTCGCCCTCGCGCACGCGCTCCGCGAGGCTGGGATCGACGGCTGCGAGGCAGGCCGCCGCAAGCTCCGCCGGGTCGCCGCTGCGTGCGCTCTCAGCGTCGATGATCTTGGTGGGGCTGAGGTCGCCCGCGACGATTCTGGCGTAGCCGGTGAGGATCATAGGTACATTTGGGGGGCGCTCACAAGGGGCGCCCTTACGTTTGGGGGGCGCCCGCAAGGGGCTCCCTTACGTTTGGGGCGAGGGGCGCTCCGGCAGATCTCGTCCACAGATGCCACAGATTGCCGCCCGATTCCGAACAGCGCACGGGCCGGATATCTGTGGCATCTGTGGACAAAGAGGTGAGCGAGCGCCCTGCCTACAGCCCCACGCTTTCCATGCGCTCGTCGAGCACGCGGCGCACTGCGTCCACGTCGGGGGGCAGCTCCAGAGGCGGGTTGGGGTAGCTGCTCACCACGTCGCGCAGCGTGCGCTCGTGGTAATCTACCTTGAAGCGGCTAAACTTCAGGCCGTGAGCCGTGGAGACGACGACCACCCGGTCGCTCTTTTTGATCAGCCCGCGATTCACAAGCTTGATCGTGGCGGCGAGGGCCACGCCGGTGTGCGGGCAGGCGTAGGCCCCAGTGCGATCGGCGCGGGCGGCTGCGTCGGCAAGCTCCTGCTCGCTGGCCTGCTCCACCACGCCGTCGAAGCGCTTGAGCGTGCTGATAGCGCGACGGATGCTCACCGGGTCGCCGATCTGGATGGCGGAGGCGGCCGTGGGCTGGGCCTTGATCGGCTCGAAGCGCCAATCGTTGCGGTAGGCCCGGTAGAGCGGGTTGGCGTGCTCGGCCTGGGCGCAGAGAATCCGTGGCAGCTTTGTGATCAAACCCAGCTCGTGCAGCATCAGCAGGCCTTTGCCAAGCGCGAAGGTATTGCCGAGGTTGCCGCCAGGGATCACAATCCAGTCGGGAACCTCCCAGTCGAACTGCTGCACAATCTCGATCCCGACCGTCTTCTGGCCCTCGATGCGCAGCGAGTTGAGCGAGTTCGCCAGGTAGAGGCCGCTGTTGGGGTCCGAGGTGACGGCGCGCACCAGCTGCATGCAGCCGTCGAAGTCGCTGTCAATCGAGATCACGGTGGCGCCGTGGGCAATCGGCTGCACAAGCTGGGCGGTGCTCACCTTGCCTTTGGGCAGGAACACAATCGTGGGGATGCCGGCGGCGGCGCCATAGGCGGCAAGGGCGGCCGAGGTGTCGCCCGTGGAGGCGCAGGCGATCGCGCGGATCGGCGCGCCATCGCTGATCATCTGCTTCACCACGCTCACCAGCACGGTCATGCCGAGATCTTTAAAGCTGCCGGTGTGCGCGTTGCCGCACATCTTGATCCACAGGTCGTCGATGCCGATCTCGCGCCCGAAGCGCTCGGCAAAGAAGAGATTCGTGCCGCCCTCGAAGGTGCTTACCACGTTGGATGCGTCGATGCCGGGGCAGACCCACTCCTTTTTGCCCCAGACGCCGCTGCCGTAGGGCCACGAGGTATGCATCCAGCGCTGCTCGAAGAGCCGCTTCCACTCATCGGCGCTGCGCTGGCGTAGGGCGTCCATGTCGTGCTGCACCTCGAGCAGCCCGCCGGAGCGCGAGTAATAGATCACGTCGGTGAGCGGGTAGCGCTCGTTTGGGTCGTCCTGGGCGGCAAACCAGGCGTTGTAGCTGCACATAAGCTCCCTGTGGCTACGGCGTTCGCAGGCAGACGAACGGCGGGCCGATTATAGCACGGGCGGCCCGGCGGCCCCCTGCTCGTCCTCAATGATGGCGATCTGGCGCTGGGCCTCGTCGCGCCAGTAGCCGGCGGGCGCCAGCTCCACAAAGCGGCGCAGCGCGGCGACGGCGGCGTCGGGGGCGCCATTGAAGCGGTGGAGCAAGCCGCGCTGCAAGTATGGCTCAGGCCACTCGGGGCGCAGGGCGCTGGCGCGCTCTAGGTCGGCTACGGCGGCTTGGTACTCGCCCAGCTCGCGCCCACGGATCAGGCCGAGCTGGTAGTGGGCCGCCGCAAACTCCGGCCAGAGCCCGGCCGCGTGCTGGAGCGATCTGGCCCCGGCGCGGTAGGAGGCTTTGTCGGCCCTGGAGTTGCCGCTGTAGCAGAGGCTCAGGCCCCACAGGTAGAACCAGCGGGCGAGCAGGCGACGGGCGAGCGATGCGGTGGCGGGTGCTGCGGGCATTGGGGATCTCCGCAGGTCGGCTCAGCTAAGCGGCCTGCGGCCCCATCATACCTGATCGGCGCACAGCCTGGTGTCCCTCGTCCTGAGCGCCCGAGCCCTTTGGACCACGAAGCCGCGAACGGATGCGAACCGCCGCGAACCCGGCTACCCGCGTTAGGTTCGCGTTCGCGGTGTTCGTGCCACTTCGCGCGGTTCGTGATCCAAAGGACTCGGGGCCATCTAGCGCGTCAGGTTTACGGCCCAGACGCCGGTCTCCACGCCGCTGCCTTCGCCCACCATTGCGCCGGCTGTCGCGTAGTTCGGCAAGTGGCGCACGGTCAGCACGCCCTCGGTGCTGTTGAACCTTACAATCTCGACGGCCACAAAGTTGACGAGCTGGTAGTAGAGCTCGTCGCCGTTGCGCAGGCTGTCAGCGTAGACCGGTAGAACCAACACGTTGCGGTGGTTCTTGCGCCAGGTGATCGTCGGGTTCAGGATGGGGAAGTTCGGCGCGCCTGCCGGCAGCTCGCGGTTGATGCGCAGCTTGTTCGGCGAGCCCTGGCACCACCAGTACGTAAGCGCGTCCACCGGCGCCGCCGAAAGGCAGTCATCTCCTGTCTCCGGGTCGGCGTTTACCTCGGCGAACGAGATGTGCTTAATGTCGGCAGCGGTGACGACATCCTCGGGCAAGGTGTAAGGCAGGAAACCTGCGTCGGGGTTGAGGGGGTCGATATACTCGAGCAGCGGATTGTCGGCGATGTAGCCTTTCAGGTCCAGGCGTACCTCACCCTCGCTCTTAAGTGTCTCCAGCCCCGTGACGCTCAGTGCCAGGGGCGCAAGATCCTGGCCCAAGGCGGTGCCGAGCGGCCCAAAGACAGCCGTGCCGTTGCCGCTGACCGTAAGCGTGCGCCGGCCGAACGCGCTCATAAAGTAAGTGGGGAAGGTAATGGTTGTCTCCACGCGCACGCCATCGGCGCCGCTCGGCGGCTTGCCGCCATCAATCACCGCGCCAAGTGAGCCATCGGGCGTGAGGCGATCCACATAGAACGCCTGCCAGCTCAGGGTAGCGCCGTGCAAATCATTGCGAGTGGTCAAGAATGACGCGACGGCGGCGTTGACCTTAGTGCTGCCGTTGCTCCGAAAGCTGATCGGCGAGGCCGTAGGGTCGCTGATCTGGGCGGCTAGCTCGCGAGTGCCGGCGATGGCTGCCGCGTCGGCGGCGTTGCCTATCAGGCGGCGCTGGCCAAAGGCGTTGGCCCCGTCGAGGGCGAGCCCCAGGGCGCCCACGAGCAGCACAAAGGCCAGGGCCGCCAGCACTGCTGCCTGGCCCCGTTTACGGGCGAACACTACTCGCTGAAGCATCACAATCCTCTTTCCTACCTTTGCATCCGCAGATTACGCAGATTACGCAGATTGCTGCCCGCGTTCTACGCTCTACGCTCTACCTATGCTCTACGTTCCCGTTAGCGACAGCCGCCGAACTGTGGCAGCGTGGTGCTGTTGCTCAGCTCGATCGTCGAGCCGGCACTGAACAGGCCGAACAGCAGCGGGTAGTCGTAGCGCACCGTGATCGCCGTCTCGTACTTGTCCACTGTGGCGTCCACTTGGATGCAGTCTTGGACAGTGATGTTCGTGGCGTCGATTGGCGGATCGAGATCCTGGAGCACGGCAAGGACCTGGGCTTTCACGCCGGCCTCGTTGCCAGGGTTCTGCGCCGCCCAGTAGCCGCCCTCGGCGACGGCGCTGCGCAGCTTGGTGTGCGTGTTGAACGCCAGGGCGAAATCGACCATCCCAAGGATCATCATGAACAGCAGTGGCAGGAGCAACACAAGCTCTACGACGGACTGACCGCGCCGCCTGGGCTGGGTGTGTGGTTGCATCGGGCTTAGCTTCTCCAGGGCCCGGTCGCTCACATGCTGCGGGCGACCGGGCTATGCGGCGACAGATCAGGAGCAGAAGCCGGGTGTTGCGGTGCGCCCCTGGTTCTGCACCTGCACATCGCTCAGGCCAGGGCCAGGCGGGCCAGACGCGTTGTTGATCGGGTCGGTGCTGATTGTGAGCTGGGCGGCGGCGGGATAGCTGGCGGCCGGGCACGCACGGGCGATACCCAGAGCGTTGGTTGGCCCCAGTGTGACGGTGTCGCTAAAGGTGACACCGCCGTAGCTGTAGCTGATCCGCACCGTGATCGAGCGGCCCGCCACGGGCAGGTTGCCCACGCTGGTGTAGACGCGGGCGAACAGGAACAGGCCCACATCGCCCACGGCGTTCGGGTCGTAGTGCTTCACCGCCTGGAGCGAGAGCGAGATGGCCGGCACTGGCGTGGGCGAGGGCGTTGCCGTGCTGGTGGAGGTGGGCGTGATCGTTGGCGTGGCCGTGCTGGTGGGCGTGGCCGTGCTGGTGGCTGTACGGGTGGGCGTGGTCGTCACCGTTGCCGTTCGCGTGGGCGTGCCGGTGTTCGTCGGCGTGCTTGTGACCGTGGGCGTTCTGGTTGGAGTGCTGGTGCGCGTAGGCGTGCTCGTGTGAGTGGGAGTGTCGGTGGGCGTCGGCGTCACCGTGTGGGTCGGCGTCGCCGTGCGGGTCGCGGTGTTCGTTGGACGCGGGGTGCGCGTAGGTGTGGACGTGCGCGTGGGCGTGCATGCGACTGGTGGGCACGCGGTGCGCGTGATGGTGGGTGTGTTGGTGGCGGTGCGCGTGACGGTGGGCGTGTTAGTGGCGGTGCGTGTGACGGTGGCGGTACGCGTGGGCGTGGTCGTGCGGGTGGGTGTGTTGGTGGCCGTGCCAGTGGTAGTGGGCGTGCTGGTTGGGGGCGGCGTGCTAGTCGCCGTGCTGGTTGCTGTTGGTGTGCCTGTCTCAGTGGGCGTGGCCGTCTCAGTGGGCGTGGCCGTCTCGGTGGGCGTGGCCGTCTCGGTGGGCGTGGCCGTCTCGGTGGGCGTGCTGGTGGGCGTGCTCGTCTCGGTAGGTGTCGGTGAGTTTGTGGGGCTGGGTGTTGGCAGCGCAGCGGGCGGCGCTACCCTGGCGGCGTCGCAGCTGGTGGTGATCGTGCGCATGGTCACCGCGCTGATGGTGAAGCCGTCGAGAAATGCGCCGCTCACTGGGTCAAGCGGCGCAAGCGGGTAGCGCACCGTCACCGTCACCGGGTCGCTGTAGTTCTGGCGATCCGCGCCGATGTAGTCGATGGTCATGGTATTGGAAACCTGCGCGGTATCGACGAAAGCCGGCATGCGGTCGATGGTGAGCTGGCGAATGGCGCGGAACTCGGCGGGCCCTGGGCAGGGGCGCACGGCGGCGGCGCGGGCGCCCTCGCGGGCCGCGTTCGTCACCTGGGCGTACATAAAAAGCATGTAGCCGAGGTTGATGATGCCCAGCAGCAGCAGCAGCAGCAGCGGGAGCACCAGCGCGAACTCGACGGTGCTCTGCGCAGGCCGAGGCTGTGGATGATGTGATCGGTTTAGCATAAACTACAGCATTGCCTCTGATGAGCGGGCGCCCAAAAGCGGCGCCCTTACCCGGCGCGCTCGGTGTGGCGCCCTGTCCCCTGTTCCCTGTTCCCTGTCCCCTACGGTTGCCAGTCGCGGCGCACCTCGGCGAGCAACTGGCCTTGGTCGGTGCGCAGTGCCACCGTAGTCGCCATGCCGTCGCGCACCTGCACGGGCTGCTGGAGCAGCACCGGGTTCGCGCCCACGGCCACGGTGTAGGCGCCCGCCGGCAGGTCGAGCTGCTCGCCCACCTGGCCTGCGCCTACCTCGGCGCCCGCCGCGTCCAGCACGCGGAAGCGCGGTGTGACGACATCCTTCAGCGCGGCGGCCAGCTGGCTCACGTCGTCGGCGCCGTAGTAGCTGCCGCCGCCGGCCTCCGCGATGCGCGCCAGCCGCTCGCGCAGCTCCGGGGCGATGTCGAAGCCCACCACGCTCACGCGCAGGTTGGGGCGCTCGGCGTGCAGCTGGGCCGCGACGCTCACCGGGTCGCCGTCGCAGCTCTCCTCACCGTCGCTCACCAGCAGCACCAGCGTCTCGCCGCCAGCGTCGCCGAGGTCGCCCGGCACGGCGGCGAGCGAGCTGCCGATCGGCGTGCGGCTCAGGTTCACCGGCTCGATGGCCTCGATCTGGCTCACCAGCGCCGTGCGGTCCAGGGGCCCTAGCGGAACCAGCAGCTCCACGTCGCCGCAGTCGTCGGGGCGCTGCCGCCCGTAGGTGCGCAGGGCTACGTTCACATCGGCGGGCAGACGCTCCACCAGGCCCACCAGCGCCTCCTGGGCGATATCGATCTTGCGCCGCTCGCCGACTGGTGCCAGCATGCTGCCCGATGCGTCGAGAATGAGGTAGACGTTGTCGATGCCGAGCGCCAGCTCCTGCTCCAGGGCCGCGCTGATTACCAGGGTGCCCGCGCCAGCCTGCGCTGGTGCGGCGGGCGCAGCGGTGGCCGTCGGCAGGAGCGCCGATGCGGTGGGCAGCGCCTCGGCGACACCCTGCGTCACCGGGGCCGCGCCGATCAGCGTGGCGGCCTGCCTGCCCTGCGTGGCCACGAAGCCGAGGCCAAGGGCGGCCGCCAGCGCCAGGCCGCCGGCCAGGCCAAGCAGCGGCCCGCGCCCGTTGCGGCGCGGCGGCGGCGCCACACTCGCCGCCGGTGGCTGCCCTCTGTCCAGGCGCTGCTTGAACTTAATATCCTGAAGCAGCGCGTCCACGTCGGGCGTGCTCTGGCCCTGGGCCAGCAGCGCGCTGATCGCCTCCAGGGCCTCGGACCAGCGCGCGGCCCTGTAGTGCGCCACGGCCTGCTCGTACAGCTGCTCGGGCGTCGGGTTGGGCGTCGGGTCGGGTGTGGGCTCCATGTCAGACTCCGAATGCCATAAGCTGAGGCACCGCCGGGCCAAGCAGCACGGCGAAGATCGACGGGAAGATCAGGAAGACCAGGGGGAACATAATCTTCACGGGGGCCTGGTTGGCCTTCTCGTAGGCGCGCTGGCGACGGCGCACGCGCATATCCTCGGACTGGCTGCGCAGCACGCGCCCGATGCTCACGCCCAGCTCCTCGGCCTGGTTTAGCGCCGTCACAAAGCTTTGCACGTCGGGTACGCCCGTCCGCGTCGCCATGCCTGTCAGGGCGTAGCGGCGGCTCTGGCCCATGCCGATGTCGCGCAGGGTGCGCGCGAACTCACGCGAGAGCTCGTTGTCCCACTTGGTCATAATCTCCTGCAGGCCGCTCTCAAAGCTCAGCCCGGCCTCGGTGGTGATCGTGAGCATGTCGATCGCGTCGGGCAGCGAGTTCTGGATCCCCTGCCGGCGCCGCGTGATCCGCCGGGCCAGCCAGAACTGCGGCATCCCGAAGCCGCCCACCGCCAAGCCCAGCAGCATCAGCAGCGCCGTGAACGAGAAGGGGTACGCCACCAGGTAGCCGTAGAGCAGGCCGCCGCCCGCCAGGCCGAGCGCTGCCACCAGCTGCATCGCCACAAACTCCAGCGGCCGCATGTGCCCTGGGCTGCCCGCCAGCAGCAGGCGTGCCTCCACCGCCCGCAGCCGGTTCTCCGGCCAGATCCAGGCCACCGCCCGCGACAGCCGACGCAGCAGCGGCAGGATCACGCGCCGCGAGAACGGCTGCGAGAGCGTCACATCCTGTAGCCGCATCACCTCGAACGATCCGCCAAGCGACATGCTCAGCCGCTCGTCCATGTCGGAGCCCTGCCGCAGCTGGGCCACCCCAACGACGGCCAGAAGGATGCTCATACTCGCCAACACGCTAAACATAATCTCGTACATTGCTTGCTCCTTTGTGTATTCTGGACGGTAGACGAAGGACGATAGACGGTTCCCCCCGGCCCGTCCGCCGTCCACCGTCCACCGTCCACCGTCCACCGTCCACCCTCAAACTTTAATATCAGCGAGCTTACGGATCGTGAAGAAGCCCGTCACCGCGAAGACCGTGGCGAGGATCGGGATGCAGAGCGTCCAGCCCGGCGCAAAGAGGCGCATCATGTACTCTTTGTTGATCGTGTAGATGATCAGGGCCAGGGCCGGCGGCAGCAGCCCGATCACATAAGCCGACATGCGCTGCATCGAGGTGATCACCTGCACCTCGCGCCGCAGCTTGGCGCGCTCGCGGATGGTCGTGCTGATGCTCTCCAGGATCTCGGTGAGGTTGCCGCCCACACGGGCATTCACCTTAATCGCCGTTATCACTAGCTCCAGATCCTCCACCGTGAGCCGCGTACACAGGTTGTCCAGCGCGTCGTTCAGGCTCACGCCGATCTGGATCTCCTGCACCACCCGCTCCAGCTCGGCGCGAGTGGGCTGGGGCGCCTCGCGCGCCACCATCGCCAGGGACTGGCTCAGGCTGAAGCCGCCGCGCAGCGCGCTCACTAGCAGCGACAGCGTCTCCGCCAGCTGCTCGCTAAACAGGGTGCTGCGCCGGTTGCGCAGCGAGTTCAGCCAGAGCTGCGGCGCGAACAGGCCCACCAGCAGCATCACCGGCACCAGCAGCAGCTCGCGCCACACCACCACGGCGGCCAGGGCCAGCAGCAGCGGCACGGCGACGCTGATCAGCAGCCACTCGGCCACGGTGAAGGGCAGATTCGCCTGCTCCAGCCGCCGCGCAATCGAGCGGGCGAAGCCGCGGCTGCTGATCGCTGTGTTCAGCTTCTCGGCGATCTCCACCCGCTGGCGGCCCGGCGTCCGCACCTCAACACCGTAGCGCGCCACAGCAACCTCGTCCGACAGCAGCTCCAGGCGTGCGGCCAGGCTCTCGTCGCGGCGGCTGATCCCGCTCAGCGCCACGATGATCAGCAGGATTGCCAGCCCCGCGCCACAGGCCAGGCCAGTGATCAGCAGCAATGTTGTGTCCATGTCCCCCTACTCCAAAATGTGCCGTGGCCGACGGCAATCCAAAATCCAAAGCCCAATTACCCGTTCCGCTGCGGGCCGCTGAAGCCGAAGACGCTCGGCGCCAGGTTGATGCCGTTCTGCTGGAGCTTCTCCACAAAGCGCGGCCGGATGCCCGTGGGCTTGATCGACCCGATCACCTTGCCGTCGCGTATGCCCTGCTGCTGGAAGACGAAAATGTCCGACATGGTGATGATGTCGCTCTCCATGCCTGTCACCTCGCAGACCTTCACCAGCTTGCGGGTGCCGTCCTGCATGCGCTCCAGCTGGATGATCACGTGGATGGCTGCGGCGATCTGCTCGCGGATGGCGCGCTGCGGCAGCTCTAGCCCCGCCATCAGCACCATGGTCTCCATGCGCGAGATCGCGTCGCGCGGGGTGTTGGCGTGCAGCGTGGTCATCGAGCCATCGTGGCCGGTGTTCATGGCCTGGAGCATATCCAGCGCCTCGCCAGCGCGACACTCGCCAACCACGATCCGGTCCGGGCGCATACGCAAAGCGTTCACCACCAGGTCGCGGATCGCTACCTCGCCCTTGCCCTCCAGGTTGGCCGGGCGCGTCTCCAGCGTAAGCACGTGGGCCTGCTGGAGCTGGAGCTCGGCGGCGTTCTCGATCGTGATGATGCGCTCGTTCTCGCCGATAAACGACGAGAGCATATTCAGCATGGTGGTCTTGCCGGTGCCGGTGCCGCCGGAGACGATCACGTTCAGGTGGCCCTGCACGCAGGCCTTCAGGAACTCGATCAGCTCGGGCGTGGCGGCGCCGCGTGCCACCAGGTCGGCGGCGGTGAGCGGCTTCTTGAAGAACTTGCGGATGGTGAGCGTTGGCCCGTTCAGGCAGAGCGGCGGGATGATCGCGTTGAGGCGCGAGCCGTCGGGCAGGCGCGCGTCCACCATCGGGGTGCTCTCGTCGCAGCGGCGGCCCAGGGGCGAGATGATCCGGTCGATGATGCGGCGCACATGCTCGTCGTTCAGGAAGCTGGCGCTGGTGCGCTCAATCTTGCCGGAGCGCTCAACCCAGATTAGGTTTGGGCCGTTCACCATAATCTCGGAGATGCTCTCGTCGGCCAGCAGCGGCTCCAGCGGGCCTAGGCCGATCAGCTCAGCCTGGGCGAAGCGGTTGAGGCGCAACCGCTCGCGGTCAGAGACGACGCGGCCGCTTGTCTCCAGCTGCTCGCTCAGCAGGCCGGCAATCCGGCGCGGCCAGTGGTCGGGGTCACGGCGCGCGGCGGCGGTCTCAGGCTCGGCGATCAGCCGCGTCTGCACCTGCATGATCAGCTCGCGGTCCTCGCGGCTCAGGTTGCCCTCGGCGCCGCCGGCACGGACGTTTGGGGCCGACGCGCTGCTAGCGGGCTGGGGCTCAGCAAACACAGGCCCCTTGGACTCACGCTCACGGACAGCGTCCTGGTCGGGCCGAACAATGCGCAGGCGTGGCATGGATGTTCCTTTAATCTGCGTAATCTGCGTAATCTGCGGACGCTACCCTCAGGCCTGGCGCCGAAGCATCCCGAAGAGGCCACGGCGCTGCGGGGCGGCCGTGCGCGTCGGGCGGCTGCGCACCTTCTCGGGCGAGAGGCTCAGCGCGCTAGCGTCTTCGCCAGAGACATAGCCGGCCAGGTTGCGCAGACTCTGGCCCACCCAGCTCTGCGGGTGCGAGAGCACAATCGGCACGCCCCGATTGACGCTGTAGGTAACAAGCTGGCCCGCGCTGGGGATATTGGCGCTCACGGGCTGGCGCAGATGCTGCTGCACATCCTCCAGGCTCACGCCGTCCACGCTGGGGAAGCGGTTAAGCACGATCGAGACACGGCCGCGCGTCAGCTCGTGCTGGCGCAGATACTCCAGAAACAGCTTCACGTTCTTGAGCGCCGGGATCTCGGGCGTCGCCACCACCAGCACATCGTCGGCGCGGGCGAGCAGTGCCATGGTCGTCTCGTCGAGCACGCCCCAGGTGTCGGCCACCACGTAGCTGTGGCGGGCCAGCAGCTGATCGAGCACCGCGTTCACCTGCTCGGGGCTCACGTCGCCAGCCAGATCCAGCGAGGTGGGCGCCAGCAAGACATGCACGCCGGAGCCGTGCTGCTGGAGCACCGCAGCCAGCATGGCATCGTCGATCTCGTCGGGGTTGTCGATCAGGTTTTGCAGGGTGTGGCGCGCAAAGATGTTCAGGTGCGTCCCGAGGTGGCCGAACTGTAGGCTGAAGTCGGCCAGCACTACGCGCCCGCCGCCAAGCTGGCGCAGCATGATCGCCAGGTTGGCGCTGATGAAGGTGGTGCCGGTGCCGCCCTTGGGCGAGATCACCACCACGAACTTGCCGCGGCCGCGCGGCTGGCTCTCGCCGCTCACGGGCTGGCGCATGGCCCGCTCCTGCTCGATGCTCGCGGCGGCGGCGATGCTCTGAAGCAGCTCGGCGGGCTTGGCGGGGCGGGCGAGCACATCGCGGGCGCCCGCCAGCATCAGGCGACGCACGCTGGCCATGTCGGCCTGGGGGGACAGGGCGATACAGGCCGTGCCCGGCAATGCCGTGTAGACCTCGCGGATGAAGCTCTCGGCCTCGGCCGCCGGGCGATCAACGATCACCACCTCCGGCCGGGTGCGCTGTAGCATGTCGAGCGCTGCGGGCAGCACCGCCGAGCGGTCGAGCCAGCTCACCTGCGGGTCGGCGGCCAGCTGGCTGATCCACGCCTGCTCAACCTGATCGGGCGTTGTGACGACAGTGACACGAAGACTTGGCGTAGCAGTCACGGGTTCTATCCTTTTCTCTGCGTTGTGGGCGGCTCCGACGCTCTACAGGGCTTGGCTGGATGGTAGACGGGGGACGGGGGACGGGGATCCGACCTACCGTCCACCGTCTACCGTCCACCGTCTACCGCCGTCTACCGCATCCTATAGCGGGCGATCAGATCCTCGCGGTCCACCGGGGGCACATCCACGGGCTCGTCGTCGAGGATGGAGCGCAGCACGAAGTCGATCACGCCCTCGGAGTCCTTCACATGCTTGAGCAGCACGGCGTCCTCGGGAGCGATACTGAGCAGCAGCGCCACCGCGTCGCCATTGCGCTCGCCGTCCTCGCCGATCGTGCGCAGCACCGTAAAAACAGTGATGTTCTGAAGCGTGAAGGTGGTAACGGGCCCGATGGCGGTCCCATCCGGGGTGGAGATGGGCAGCGTGAGCAGCATGTCGATGCGGTCGCCCTCCTCGATCACATTGCTCTGGCTGAGCAGGTCGGTGATCGGGTAAGCGAACAGCACCTGGCCTGCGGGCAGGCGGCGGCTAGCGCGCGTGGCGGTGTCGCCCGCAAGCTGGCTGATGCTGAAGGTCTCGCCCTCGCCTACTGCCTCGGCCAGCAGCTGGCTGTCCAGATCAACCGTGGCGGTGATCGCCGCCACTGGCACTAGGTCGAGCGGGAACTCTTTGAGCAGCAGATCCTCGGCGGTGAGCAGCGTGCCGGGGGCGAGCGGGCGGGCCGCCACTGGCAGCCGCAATGTGGCGACGGGCGCCTGCGCCTCTGCGATACTTGCCTGCGCCTGCTCGGCCAATACGTCGCGCTGGCGCTGGAGCAGAAAGAAGGTGGCGACGCCGGTGCCGAGGGCCAGAACCAGGCCAAGCGTGAGCAGCATCCAACCGCGACGACGATTCATGGCAGGTCTTCCCCATTCTTGTAGTACGTGTACTGCCGCTATTAACAGCGATCCTCCGCGTAGTTGCGGGAGATCTCTGGGAAGAGTGGTTTTGAGCTCAAAGTTACTATGGCATACGAACCAGCTTATGTGTATAAAAGTTTGTTTAATCTATGCTGCATGAGGCCCCAATTACTTTTCAGTTTATTTACATTCGTCTATGCGACTAATATTGCAGAATAGTATTGATATACAGCATACTAAAGTTCATCGTACTATCTTTTGATAGAATTTGCCTCGATCATTGCGCTGCATAATCTGCGCAATCTGCGCAATCTGCGGATGCGCATGCACGCGGGCCCGCGCCCGCGCCCCGTGCTATAATGCGCCCCTGATTACGCTTCGCAGACGGAGGAACAGCTTGATGCGCCACGTGCGCGCCCTGATGCTGGGTGTGGCCCTGATTGCGCTGGTGGTCGCCTGTGGCGGCTATGTCGCCCTGAGCGAGATCCGCGCCCCCGCCGATCCAGCGGGCGATCCAGTTGAGTTTATCGTCGAGCCCGGCGAGGCCACCGGCGACATAGCAACGCGCCTCCAAACCGAGGGCCTGATCCGCCAGCCCGCGCTCTTCACGCTGCTCGCCCGCACCCAGGATCTCGACGATAAGCTCCAGGCGGGCCGCTACGTGCTCAGCCCCACCATGACGATGAGCGAGATCATGATCGCGCTCCAGAGCAGCCGCGTCGAGGATGTCCAGGTGACGTTCACCGAGGGACTGCGCCTTGAGGAGCTGGCCGATACGCTGGAGCGCGCCGGGATCGTGGGCGCCGACGCGTTCCTGGCCCTCGCCAACAATGGCGAGCGCTTCCGCGCCGATTATTTCCTGCTCGGCGCTCTGCCTGATGGCGCCACCCTTGAGGGCTATCTCTTCCCCGATACCTACCGCTTCGCCAAGCAGGCCGAGCCCGAGCAGGTGGTGCGGACGATGCTGGATCGCTTCGCTGAGCAGTACGCCACCATCGAGCGGGGCGTGCGCGTGCCCGGCGCTACCGTCCACGACCTTGTGACGATGGCCTCGATTGTGCAGCGCGAGGCCGCCCTGGAGGCCGAGATGCCACAGATCGCGGGCGTGTTTTGGAGCCGCCTCAAGCCCGAGAACGCGCCAAGCTTCGGCGGCGGGCTGCTCGGCGCTGATGCCACGGTGCAGTACGCCGTTGGCTACAGCACGCAGGAGGGCAGCTGGTGGCGCAAGAACATCACCGCCACTGATCTCCAGGTCGCCAGCCCCTACAACACC
>ENA-ORBV01002743-ORBV01002743.1-microbial-mat-metagenome-genome-assembly--contig:-NODE-2743-length-36623-cov-9.391479_pt1 | contig 36623 bp, 33 predicted proteins | sample MGYA00237777_ERZ505514 | MGnify/ENA primary metagenome ERZ505514 (study PRJEB26160, sample SAMN06269048) | microbial mat metagenome | isolation source: Oligotrophic lake microbial mat | place... | reverse complement strand
GTCCGGCAGGGGCTCGGGCGGGGCGCTCTGATCGTCGCTCAGGCGCGTGCTGGGGAGGAAGAGCGTCAGGTCGCCCACGCGCAGCAGCGGCACGTCGGCCCGCGCCAGGGCGAGGGCGCTGATGGTCGCAAGCAGCACGAAGCCGGTTGCGCCAAGCAGCACGCCCCGCTCGCCGATGCGCCCCGCCAGCAGGCGCACCGCGAACGCGCCGGGCACGGGCAGCACGAGGGCCAGAAACAGCAGCAGGTAGATAGCCGGTTGCGACATAGCAGCGGCATTGTACCACGGGGATTGCAGACGGTAGATGGTAGACGGTGGACGGTGTTGGGCGGATGCACTCAGCACGTCTGTGCGCGTGCGCGGCGCACCCCAGGCCGTCTGGACCGCGAACGGCGCGAAAGGGGACGAAGGACGCGAACGTCTGGACTACGAACGACGCGAAAGAGCACGAACACGAAACCGCGAAGTGGTGACACCTAGCGGCATACCCAAAGCTTTCAGCGCCTCACACGGTTGCTGTGGCATCCCATCTTCGCCGCCAGGTGTCACCGGGTCATCTTGTCACCGTGTCACCGGGTCACGCCCTCATCGCTCCACAAGGCTTGCGACCGTCACGCCGTCGCCGCCATCACGTCCGCCGCCGCCGAAGGAGCTGACGAGCGGGTGGGACTGGAGCACGTCGCGCACCACCTGGCGCAGGGCGCCGGTGCCTTTGCCGTGGATGAGCCGCACCTGGTGCAGATTTGCCAGGTAGGCATCGTTGAGGTAGCGCTCCAGCTTGTCGCCAACCTCGTGGGCGCGCCAGCCGCGCATGTCGAAGGTCATGGAGACATCGGGGGCGGCAGGGAGCGACACGCTGCGCGCAGCGGGGGCGCCCCAGTCCCGGCGGGCGCCCTCGGGGTCGGCCTTCTCGCGGCGCAGCTCGCGCAGGTCAACCGTCATGCGGAAGCCGCCAACCTGCACGTTGGCGCTGCGCTCCTCCTCGTCGATGCTCACAATCTCGCCCTTGAGGCCCACCGAGCGCACGAGCACGGTGTCGCCAACCTGAAGCGGGCGAGGGGCCTGCTCGGCAGGCGGCTGCGGCAGGGTAGAGGTGGCGGCGCGCGGCCGGGCGGCGGCCTGCTTCACCTGCTCGCTCGCCTCGGCCATACGCTGCTCGGCCTGGTCGAGCCACTGGCGGGAGAGCGACACGCTGCGAAACTCGTCGCGCAGGCGCTTGAGCTGGCCACGCACCTCGCGCAGCTGCTCGTCCAGCTCCTGGCGGGCAGATGCGGCCTCGGACTCGCGGCTCTCGTTGAAGGCGAACAGCTCGCGCTCCAGGCGGTCGCGGTACTTCTCGGCGTCGTCGCGCAGCTCCTGGCTGCGGCCCAGGGCGGCCTCGGCGGCCTCGCGCTCCTTGTGAATCCCGGCGAGCAGATCCTCCACGGCGGCGTCCTCACGGGCGAGCGTGCTGCGGGCGCGCTCCACCAGCGCAGGCGAGAGGCCGAGGCGCGTGGCGATGGCGAGGGCGTTGGAGCGGCCAGGGATGCCAATGCTGAGGCGATACGTGGGCGCTAACGTCTCCACGTTGAACTCCACCGAGGCGTTCTGGACATCGGGGGTATTGTAGGCAAAGGCCTTCAGCTCGGCGTAGTGCGTGGTGGCAACGCCCATCACGCCCAGCTCCAGCAGGCGCTCGATGATAGCGCGGGCCAGGGCGGCGCCCTCCACAGGGTCGGTGCCGGCGCCGAGCTCGTCGAAGAGCACGAGGGCCAGGGGGCGCTCGTCACTCAGCAGATCCCAGCGATCCGCCTGCCAGACCTCGTCGGGGATCGGCTCCTCCTCCAGCGACTTGAGCACGCGGATGATATTGCGCATATGCGACGAGAAGGTCGAGAGGCTCTGCTCGATGCTCTGCTCGTCGCCGATGTCGGCGAAAATATGGCCGAAGATCGGCAGGCGCGAGGGGTTATTCGCGGGGATATGCAGGCCGGCCTGGGCCATCAGCGCGAGCAGCCCGGTCGTCTTCAGCGCCACCGTCTTGCCGCCGGTATTGGGGCCGGTGATCAGCAGGAGCCGAAAGTCGCCGCCGAGCCAGAGCGTCGTGGGCACCACTTTGGTCTGGTCGAGCAGCGGGTGGCGGGCCTCGGTGAGCAGTAGAGGCGCCTCCGGCGCAAGCGGGAGAGCGAGCGGAGAGGGCGGAGGGGGCGGAGAGAGCGAAAGGGCGAAGGCTCTCCCCTCTCTCCCCTCCCCGGCGCGAGCGGGCGGCTGGGCGCTTTTCACCGTCCACCGTCCACCGTCCACCGTCCCCTCAACAATCTGGGGCGCCACGCAGCGCAGCACGGTGGCGTACTTGGCTTTGGCGAAGGCGAGGTCGATCTCGGCAATGGTCACGACGGCGGCGACGATCTGAGGGGCGGCGGTGCCGACGCTGTCGGAGAGCGCGGCGAGGATGCGCTGGACCTCCTGCTCCTCGGCGGACTGAAGCTCGCGCCAGCGGTTGTTCAGCTCCACGGTGGCCATGGGCTCGATGTAGAGCGTGGCGCCGCTGCTGGACTGATCGTGGACGAGGCCGCGCACATCTTTGCGATGGCTGGCCTTCACAGGGATCACATAGCGGCCGTTGCGCACGGTGATCAGGGGCTCCTGAAGCGCGCCGCCCACGGTGGACGAGCTGATCATGTTCTGGAGCTTCTCCTGAAGCCGGGCGAAGGCGATGCGGATCTCGCGGCGCAGGCGGCTCAGCTCGGGGCTGGCGCTGTCGAGCACCTGGCCGTCGTCGCCGATGGCGTGCAGGATCGCATCCTCCACGGGCGGCAGTTGCGGCATCAGGCCGGCGAGCTCCACAAGCTGCGGGTAGCGCTCGCGGTCGAGGCGAAGCAGGCGGGCGCGCAGGGTGCGAGCGGCGGCCACGGTGCTGGCGACCTCTAGCAGGCTGGGGCCATCGAGCACCCCGCCACGCGCGGCGTGGTTGGCGGCGCGGCGCACATCGCGGGCGCCCCCGATACTCGTCTCGGGGAAGTCGTCCAGCAGCAGGCGGGCCTCGCTGGTGAGGGCGAGGGCGCGACGCACCTCGGGGGCCACGGTGGATGGCAGCAGCTCAAGCGCCAGCTCACGCGAGGCCGAGAACGAGGTGTAGCGGGCCAGCTGCTCGCGGATCTTGGGGAACTCGAGCGTGTGAAGAGTCTGCTCGGCGATTGGCATATGCGTAGGGGGCAGAAAGTATGGCACAGAAAACCGGGGCGACAGCCGCCCTAGTAAAAGCTAGGTTAGCACAGGCTATGCCGGGGCGCATCATTCGGGGGGCGGATCGTGGGCGGGTGTCAAAGCGCCTACTGCACCAGAAACAGCAGGTTGGCGCCATCGGGGAGGATCGGGTCGAGGAAGTTATAGACCAGGGGAAGCAGCTGGGTGGAAAAGTATTGCAGCACAAACGAGCCGGCGACAGAGTTGCCGAGGGCGCGCATAAGCGGGAAGTCGATATTGCGGCCGCCGCGCACGATCATCAGGTTCCAGAGCAGGGCGGCGAAGATGCCGATCACCAGGGAGCCGACGACCATGCCGAGCACAGCGCCGACGGCCCGATCAAGAAACTCTAGGCCACCGGGCATTTTAAAGTAGCGGAAGGTGTAGAGACCGGCCAGTGCCAGCAGCAGAAAGCCGAAGAACAGTACCAGCGAGAAGGCCATGTACTGGCCCACGTAGCGCTGGGTGTCGAAGCTACGCACAAAGAACTCGCCCAGCGAGGGGTAGTAGAGGCTAGCGAGCACGAGCGAGAGGTAGAAGGCGACGAGCAGCACCAGCAGGCGCACCATGCCCTGGAAGAAGCCGACGGCGAGCATCCCAAAGAAGAGCAGAATAAACAAAATATCCATAATATTCATGGGAGGCTCCTCGCGGCATATGGGCGTAGGCACGCTGGCGGCAGCGCGTTGAGCGAGGATTATAGCACACGGGCTGTTTACGCCCCGCTGGAGCAGCGCCGCGCCGTCAGGTTGCTCTCAGCCCAATTGTGGTTGACAGGGAGAGGGGGTGGAGTAGGATTCGGGGTGGAACGTACGACTTCAGCGATAAGGGGCGCCCGGTAGGCGCCCACAAGGATAGCGTATTTTGATGGGTCCATTGAACCCGGTGCGCCAGGCAGCGCCCAGCGAGGCCGCCCAGCAGGTGGCGCCCGTGGCACCTGAGCGCGCCCCGCTCTCGCAGGCCGAAGTGCGCCACGCCCTGCGGATCTCGACGGTCGAGGGCGCCGTAGCCACGGTCAACATCAGCATCACCGGCATGATCGGCGGGAGTGTCTTTCTTACTGGCTTCGCCCTGCTGCTGGGCGCGAACAGCTTTCAGCTGGGGATCATGGGGGCGCTGCCATTTATTGGGCAGCTATTTCAGTTTGTGGGCGCGTACCTGGAGGAGCGCATCGGCAATCGGCGCGGCCTGGTGCTGTACGGCGCCCTGGCGGGCCGCCTGGTCTGGGCGCTGCTGCTGACGCTGCCATTTATCAGTGGGCTGGGCGGCGCGCAGATCGCCATCTTCTTTGTGGGCCTGGCCTGCTCGTACGCGCTCAACGGCATCGCGGGCAACGCCTGGCTCAGCTGGATGAGCGACCTGGTGCCCCCGCGCCAGCGCGGCAGCTACTTCGGCATGCGCAACACGGTGGCGGCGATCGCGGCGATGGCGGCCACCTTTCTGGCGGGCCGCGCGCTCGACACGGCCACCGCCCAGGGCCAGGCGCCACTCGGCTACGCGCTGATCTTCGGGGTGGCAGTGCTCGCAGCACTCGGCTCTGCGGCCCTGGTGGCACGGCAGGGCGAGCCGCCGCTTAAGCCTAAGGGCAGCGTGAACGTTGGCGAAATGTTTGGCGCACCCATGCGCGACAGCCGGTTCCGCAGCTTCATCTTCGCCTGCGTGGGCTGGGCCTTCGTCACCGGGATCGCCTCGCCATTCTTTTTCGCGTATGGTCTCAGTGATCTCAAGCTGAGCTACTCGGTGCTCGGCTTGCAGATGATCGTCACCAGCGCGGTCTCGCTGCTGTTCGGGCCGCTGGCGGGGCGGCTTCAGGACAGCTACGGCGACAGGCGCGTGCTGGTGGCATGTATCATCGGCACGATCCTGCTGCCCTGGGGCTGGGTGCTCTCCACGCCGGAGAACATCGTGCCGCTCTGGCTCACCGCGATCTTCTCGGGGGTCTTCTGGCCAGGCCTGAGCCAGGGGCTCGCCAACCTGATGATGGAGCGCGCCCCAGCCAATCATCGCGGCGCCTCGATGGCGGCACACAGCGCGATCACGGGGCTTGGCACGCTCTCCGCGGGCCTGATCGGCGGCGTGCTCGCCACGCTGCTCGTAAACTCCGAGATCAGCCTCGGCCCGATCACGATCTTTGGCATCGCGGCGCTCTTCGCCCTCAGCAGCATTGGGCGGGCCGTGATGGCGTTTGTGTTCTGGAAAACGCTGTAGCGCCTCCCACGTCCATTGGCCCTCACCCCCGGCCCCTCTCCCTCAGGGGGAGAGGGGAGGTAGTGCATCAGAAAGCCTTCCGGTTCCCCTTCTCCCGTTCAGGGAGAGGGGGTTAGGGGGTGAGGGGCCAGGCCCTACCCCAGCGCATCCAGCAGCAGGTCGCCTTCCTCAGGTGAGATCCTGCCCTCGGCGATCATGCGCAGGATGGTCTCGCGCTCCTGCTCGCGGCTGGCCGGCGGCGCGGCGGGCTCTGCGACGGGCGGCATCTCGATGCGGATGGTCTGCCCCGTGGCGGGCACCGGCGGCACGGGCGGCACGCCTGGCACCGGCGGCACCGGCGGTACGCCTGGCACCGGCGGCACGCGCACACGGCTAAGGGCGCGCTCCACGACCTCGATGGCGCCGGAGAGGCCCTCGGCGGCGGCGCGGCGGGCCTGCTCCTTGATCCGCTCCAGGCGCTCGGGGTCGAGCTGCCACTCGCGCTCGTTGATCTTGATCTTCACCCTGGCCTGCTCCTCGCCACGCCGAGCGCGCTCCTCGACCGTGCGGGCCTGCGCCTCGGCGCGCTCCTGAATGCGGCGGGCCTGCTCCTCGACGCGCCGCGCCGCCGCCTCGGCCCACGCCGCGCCCCCCGTCACGCCCTCTTTGGTGAAGGCGGCGGTGATCTCGTCGCCGATCTGGCGGCCAAGGCTGCCCAGCTCGCGGCCAAGCTCGCCCATCTCGCGCCCGAACTCGGCCCAGTCGGGGCCTGGCTCGCGCCCAGGTGCGCTGCTGGCGCTCTGGCGCTCGGGGCGGCCCGCGCCGCTGAGCCGCAGGTCGCCGGAAACTTGCAGGTCGAGGCTCGCCTCGCCGGCGCCATAGCGCAGGCTCACGCGCTTGCGCCCGTCGCGGTCGCCGCCGTCTACGCCGCGCAGCTCGCCGCTCACCACCGCCGTAAGCGTGAGATTCGGCTCGCCAGGCAAGCGCACGCTGGCGTCGCCGGAGACCACGGCGCGGGCCTTGCTGCCGGGGCGAAAGCTGCCGCGCAGCTCCAGATCGCCGCCAACATCGCCGAGCTCCATGTCGCCCTCCAGCCCTTTTATAGATGCATCGCCGCCGACGCTGCCCAGCTCGATCCGCTCGGCCACACCCTCTACGTCCAGGTCGCCTTCGACGTTGCCGCCCTTCAGCTGGCGCACCAGCTCCAGGCTCAGGTCGCCGCCCACCCGGCCGAGCTCAAGCTGGGCGCAGGGGCCGTCGAGCTTGCAGTCGCCGTCCACCTGGCCAAGCCGCAGCGTCTGGAGCGCGCCCTTGATGCTGACATCGCCGCCGACGTTCCCTGCGGAAATTTCGTTGGCGCCCGCGATGCTGAGGTCGCCGCCGACGCTCATCAGGCTGGCCTGCCGCACATTGCTCAGGGTCACGTCGCCGCTGAGCGGGCCGCCGGCAGTGAGGCTGGCGACATCCTCAACGCTGAGGTCGCCGGCAACCTGGCTCACGACCACCTCCTCGGAGATCGTCTCGACGTGGACATCGCCGCTGGCGCGCTCAAGCTCCAGGCGGCGCACGCCCTCGACGCGCAGATCGCCGTCGCACTTGGCGACCGTTATGGCGGTGCGGGCGGGGACGCGCAGCTCCAGATCATCGTCGCAGCCGTCGATCACCAGCTCGTCGCCCTCCTGGAAGAGCTCGCGCATGCGGCCTTGGGTAGCTACCAGAATGACATCCTCGTCCCAGACCTCAACCTGAAGGTCGCCCTGGGCGCGTGTGATCCGAACCCGCGGCGCGGGGCCGGCGGGGAAGCGCTGCTCAGACATAGCACACTCCTTACTACTCTACAAAAAGCTCGACCCGCTCGTCCTCTTCAAGATCCTGCCACTCGAGCAGGCGGCCGGTAGCGCCGTGCTCGATGCCGCGCAGCAGCTCCGCGAGGGCGGAGGCGCTCAGCTGGGGGGCGAGGCGCGCGCCGAGGCGCAGGCCGACGTTCACAAGGCCAACAGGGATGGTGACATTGGCCCGCTGGCGGCCGCTGGAGATCTCGGTGACGCGCACGCGCACCAGGCGGGTGCGGGAGCGAGCAGCCGCTAGCTCCTGGGAAGAAAGGGCGTTGAGCAGCTGCGAGGCCTCGTTGGCAGAGACCTGGCCGGACTCGATCAGCTTGAGGATACGGTCGCGCTCGTTGGTCATGGGGTGGCACTAGCTTTTTAGGAGGCGCATGGCATCCTCGACGCTGATCTCTTTGGAGGCGAGGCGGTCGAGCACCTGGCGGCGGTCGGGGCGCCCATCGCTCTCAGGGGTGCCGCCCAGGGCGGTGACGATCTCGTCGAGGCGGGCGCGGGCGGTGTTGTAGGCGATCTCCAGCTCGGCGGCGAGCTTCTGGATGTTGCCACGATTCTTGACCATAAGCTCTACGAACTCGAGCTGCTCAGACGAGAGGCGGCCGATCCAGCCAAGCTCGAACTGGCCCTCGATGGTGATGCCGCTGGCGGGGCACTCCAGGCGGGTGACGATCAGCTCGCCGCCGCTCACAGGGTCACGGGTGATCATACGATGCATAGGGCGCTCCTGAAACAAGGGAACAGGGCACAGGGTACAGCCCGAGCGCAGCTGAGACGGGCACAGCTCTAGTACTCCGTCCAAGCAAAGATGATGGGTTACGCCCCGTAGCGGCGCGCTATAGCGCGCCCGTACGACCCATCAGAATAACTTGGACAGACTACTAATTGCGGGAGTACGTGGACGGGGCGGTGTAAGGCACGAGCTCGGCGTGGGCGGCGCGGGCGCGCCCTCCGCCGTAGCTGAGCAGACGAGTGCCGAGCGCGAGCAGGGCGCGGCCGACCACGCGGGCGGCGCGGGCGAGCGGGCGGCGCGACCGCTCTGCGGCGAGCGCGTGGGCGTGGGCGCCGCGGCGCCGCGAATGATCCAGTCGGGCCAGAGTCTCATGCACGTAGCTGTCGCGCATCGTGAGCATGGCGTCCTCCCTCGCAGATACTGAGCGTCTTGGAGATTTTCATCTCCACTTGGTGTTTATCACCACTTGCGGGGAGATAATAGCACGTTTTTATAAAATTGTCAATATTTTTGGCAATATTCGCTATTTGATTGAAAATACTAGCGGGGCTTTTTGTTCTGCTGGGCGATTTGCAATCTGGTGAAAGCCATGCTATACTCTTCATCGTTGCGAGAGCAACACGGATTGCGGGAGTGGCTCAGTTGGTAGAGCGGCACCTTGCCAAGGTGCAGGTCGCGGGTTCGAACCCCGTCTCCCGCTCCAATCCTTACAAGTGAATAGGCTCGTTGAGCCAGCGCAAGATCAGGTGGAGGACAACGAAGTCCCCGCCTGATTTTGCGTTGGCGGTCGAATCCCTCCACCGCATCGCGGTAGAGCCGTACGCGCCCGTTCCGATACGGTGTGACACGGTAGCCTTCGAGCAGCCCCTGCGCCCAGAGCCGCAGCAGCGTCGGCTTCGAGATGCCGAGTCGCTCCGCAGCCTCGTTCACCGACATCGTCGGGCGATCTTCGTGCAAATCGCCCTCCTTCCACCTGAGTGAAACAAGTGCGCTAAGCATACTATTTCTTCCGTTTGTGTCAAGCGCCGGGGGAGCCGCGGCTTCCCCGGCGCTTCGCTATCTACGCCGCCTTGCCTTGCGCCCTCAGCAGGAGACCAAACAGCTCCCAGGAGATCTGGGCCGGGGGCGGCCGGCTCCCCTCGGCTGACACGTCCGGCCCCGCCGCGAGCGGCGTATCGGCCGATGGCCGGCTCCAGGCGCTCGGCAGCAGTGCCAGAGCGCGCGCCGGGGCGGTATCCTCAATGTCGGCGTAGATCTGGGTGGTCTTCACGCTGGCGTGCCCCAGGAGCTTCTGGATCGCCAGGAGGTCGGCGCCCTGGCGAAGCAGGACGGTGGCGAAGGTGTGGCGTAGCTGGTGGGCGGTGCATTTGATGCCCAGCTTGCCCTGGATGAAGGTGCGGAACATCCCTGAGATGCCGTGGGCTCCGAAGGCCCCGCCGCGATACGAGCGGAAGAGGTAGCCGCTCGTGGTCGCTCCCTTATAGCTGCGCAGCCCACTCAGCAGGGCCGAGTGTAGCGGGATGCTCTGGGTGGCGCCACCCTTGCGGATGACCGTCGCCCTTGCGTCGTCGAGGTCGACGTTCTCCCAGGTGAGGTCGGCGCACTCGGTGAGCCGGAGGCCGGTGAAGAGGAAGACCAGGGTGACCATCCGGTCACGCTGCCAGCGCCACGCGGCGGCCTGGTCCAGCTCCTCGGGCGGGTTGTTCAGCTTGGTGACTAGCTCCTCGATGACGGTCTCCTTCACCGCCCGCCGGTCGGGCTTGTCGCGCCTGGCCGGCTCCAGGTAGGCGGCGGGCGAGGTGGCGACCAGGCCGGAGCGGGCCGCCCAGTTGTAGAAGCTGCGGAGCGCGTTGTCCATCTGCGAGACGGTCGTGGCGCTGCGGGTAGTGGTGTAGCGTGAGCCGGGGCGGGCCGGCCGCTGTCGGTGGCGACGGTAGACGTTGAGGAACGTCTCCTGGTCGTCCTGGGAGACCTCACTGAAGCTCACGCGCCGCTGCTTGAGGTAGCGGCCGAACTGCAGGAGCTGGTACTCGTAGTGACGCGCTGTCTTCTCGCTGTGGCCGCGCACCAGCAGGCGGTCGTAGAAGCGTGTGAGCGCGTGGGCGAAGGCGGGGTCGACGCCCGGGGTGGCCGATGTGCCGAACAGCTCGGCCCTGCGGGTGGGGCGCGGCGAGGGCCGCGGGGCGATCGGCGAGCGCTCAACCCACTGGTTGTGCGCCGCGAGCGCGAAGAAGGCGGTGAGCACGCAGCGGTAGATACGCGCGTTGGCCTTTGTGCGCCCCTCGGCATAATCGGCAAGATGAGCGGCGACCCGCTCCTCAGGTACCGTCTGCCAGTCCAGCTGCGCCCGCCCAAGCCACTGGCAGTAGTAGCACAGGGCCTGGCGGTGGTTCTTGCGGGTCTTCGGGCTGCGCCCCAGCTCCTGGAGCGAGCGGAGGTAGCGCGTGACCGCGTCCTGAAAATCCATGCGACTCCTTCCAACAAATTGGCCTGGCACAACGCCAGAGCCGCCGATACAATGCTCATGCGTGTAACGCATGATGTAAACAGCCTATAGCTGTGTGTGGCGTCTGTGCGCGCACAACCCCGCACAATCCCCAGGTTGTCCATAAAATCCGAACACTCCACGCTGAGAGAGCTAGTCGACGAGCTGCGCGGGCGCACGAAATTATCGCAGCAGAAGCTCGCCGACGCCGCATGTATCTCGCGTGACACGGTGGCGCGCTACGAGGGCGGCAAGACCAGCCCGCAGGTGGGCTATGTGGCCTTTCTCTGCCGCGCTGTGTGCCAGCGGAGCGGCCGCGATGAGCCGCAGGCGCCTCGCAGCGGGTCGACGCCGGCAAGCGAGACTGCCTTGTCTGTTGATCGCTCAGCTGGAGGCTCCCGCCCCGCGCCCTGGCAGCTGCATGCCGACCGCCTCCCAGGCGCACCGGGCTGCCTTCCAATCGCCGAGAGCGGTGGCGGCGATGCCGACGTTCCACCAAACCGCCTCGTCCTCGGGGTCGAGCTCGGCGGCGCGCAGGGTGCAGCGCAGCGCCTCGGCCCACTAGCCCTGGTATTTGCGCACCAGCCCCAGGTCGATCACCAGCTGCTCGGACGGCAGCTGGGCGATTCGCGCGTCGAAGGTCGCGATCAAGCCGAGCTGTAGCGAGAAGGCGGCGCTGGCCTCGCCGGCCAGGATCGAGAGCAGCTTGCGCAACGTGCGCCCGAAGCTGTCCTCGCCCTGGTGGAACAGCAGCGAGATCTCGTCGCTGTGGGTGGTCGCGTAGATGACGTTGCAGCCGCAGTCCATCAGATGGCGCGTGGTGGCGAGCATCATGTCGCGGAAGCGCGGGTCGAACGGCGCCTCGAAGGGATAGACCTCGCGCACCAGCCTGGTGAACGAGCGCCCATCGAGGCGCGCGACCATCCAGAGGCCGGGGAGCACCCGGTGATCGTGGGCGGTCTCGTAGACGCGCATCACGCGGTCAAGGGCTTCAAACTGCATCGCGCCACTCCTCGACGATGAAGCCGCCGGCCGGGTCGACGCGTACCTCGTGCAGCTCGTCGAAGCCCTCGCCGCGCTGCGGCCACTCCAGGCGCTTCTTGGTCCCGCCGATCGCCTTCGCCGGCACCTGCTCGGCCTGCGCTCTCCCAGCGTTGCGCGTGATGCTCGCCGGTACGTCCGCCTCGAAGACGTAGCCGACGACGCGGAAGCCCGCCACTCGCGCCGAGGCGATGTAGACGGCTCGCTCGACCGCGGCGATGTTGGTGTTGTCGACGACGAAGCGCTGGCCGTGGCTGAGGCACCAGGCCAGCAGCGCGCGCTCGCGGTGGCGCGTGCGCAGCAGGTCGAGGCTGATGCGCAGGTGCGTCTGAAAGAAGCGCTCGCGGTAGAACGTGGATTTCCCGGCGGCCTGGATGCCCACGAGGATCACCGCCTCCATCAGCGCTCCCCAAGGCGCACGCGCACGAGCAGGTCGTTCACCGCGTCGCGGCAGCTCGCCTCGTCAGGCAGATGAGTCGCCTCGCGGGCGTTAACGAGTTCACCCCGCAGCCGAGCGTACTCAGCGGAGAAGAGGGCCAGGTCTCCATCATCGATCGTGCCCTGCTCGGGCCCGTTCAGCTTGCGTGCTTCCTCTCGATGGCGGCGCTCTGCATCTTCTCGCAGCTGGCGCTCAAATTTATGCTCCTCGGCGAGCACGAGCATCTTGATAATCGCCTCATTCAGCTGATCTTCCAGTGGACGGCCGGCCTTGTCCTGAAGCTCGCGTTTACTCACCAGGTCGGCCTTGATCGTGAGGGTCAGCTTACCAGTAGGCTCGTAGATATAGCGTGGTGGCAGATCCCACACGTACTGCTGCGATTTCCCGCGGTCCGGGTTGTCGCTGCGGGTGAACTTTTCAGAAACCCGGATGGTGATTGCCTCACCTTCCACACTTATCGCACCGGCCTTATTCGCAAGCTTCCGCGCCTGTGCTGCCTTGATCAGCGCATTGAGGATGCGGAGCGCCCGATCAAGCGCCTTACGCGATACTCGAAGATCGATATATTGGTCTGCTGACTTAGGTGACAGCTAGCCGTATAACCCTGACTTTGCTTTAGCATAGGCGCGCTCAGTTTTGCGGACGAGCGAGTGGGCATCCTGAAGGCTTTCTGCGACCACGATACGCTGTTCTTCTGTACGCTCAGCCTCAATGCGCGCCATAATATCTGAGTTGGTCAGTTGAAATCGCGGCGGGCTTTCGCGCTCAGGCTGCTTCCCTGGGAAAAAGGCGCGCGGCGGGTCGCCGGCTTTCGCCTGCGGCAGGGCGGGCCGGGGAACCATATGCCCGGTTTCGATGCGGCGCTAGTATCCGAGTGGTGGTTTCGGGATGTGCATACGTCTACAGATCTTCCCCAACCCTACATCCGAGATGCCCAACTCTGCCGCAAGCTTTGTCGCCGGCGTCGTCCAGATACGTTCGTACAACTCTTCGCGCATCAGCTGAATTTCGTTCATAGGTGTACTCCACGACGAACTGCTCGCCAGAATGGCTCGCGGCTAGGACTTTAGAGCGGCGGCGCTAGAACAATCTCCTGCTCCAGGCCAGCGTTGTGCTGCGCAATCAGCGCGATTACTTGCCGTACCTCGGCCGGGTCACCTGCTCGCGCTACCATCGGCGGCTGGCCCGCTAGCAGATTATGACCGGCGAACTGCCGAAAAAGTGCGTCGATGTCGTCTGGCACGTAGAGCTCGATCTGCGGGAGCGCCGCCCTGATGCGCTGGTAGATCGCCAGGCCGGACCAGTCGTAGTCGCCGAAGTGGATGGCCCGTGCCGGCGGTGGCTCCAGCGCAGCCAGCATCTGCAGGGCCGCGCCGGCGATGTTGCCGCCGGTGTAGATCGCCACGATGTCGCCCTCCTGTGGCGCATACTCCAGCTCGAGGAACGGCTCCCAGTTCTCGATCGTCAACAGCGTCCAATTGGCGGGAAGTTCCAGGGTGTCAATGTGGGCCGTGGTCGTGCCGACGATCCCGCAGCGCCGGGTGAGCGCGGCCCAGGGCGCCTGCGGGTCGGGGCTGAACCAGCGCATCAGGACAGGCTGGGCCGCGTGGGTTGCCGTCCCCGCTTTGCTATGGCCTGCGCGGGCGATGTTGGACGCCCGCCGCCCAGCGATCGGCGGTTCCTCCGGCGCGGGGTAGGCCCCGTGGAGCCACTGGGCAAACCCCGGCTTGTCGATGATAACTACGATACGGCGGCTGTTATGCGCACCAATGGTGACCAGACGGAGCGCGCGCAGCTGGGCCAGGATCTGCTCGCCGTCCTGGTTCAGACGGCTATAGGCGACGCGCCCCTCACTGGCGAGCTGGGCTATCCACGCGGGCGGCTTCATCGGGAACCTCTCGCTCGGTCAGGATGACCTCATTGATCAGTCGGCTGCGGTCGCCGTCGCGCTGGAGGATGTATGAGTGCGGGATATCGCTGCGGATCGTCGGGCTGGCAAAAATTGGTAGGAAGTTGTGCTCCACGCAGTAGGCGATGATCTGGCGCACGTTATTGCTGGAGAGGCTGCCAACCTCGTCGAGAAAGAAGGGGATGCGGGTGACGGCCCCGCGCCGTGTCCCCTGGAGCAGGCGGATGAGTCCGAGGTAGACCACGATCTTGACGCCGATCGCCGTCCCGTTCGACTCGAAGCTGTGGATCTCAGTCACCGTGCGCTGCTCCCGGCTCTGGGCGTAGGTGACGCGGAACTCCAGCTGGAACAGGTCATCGAGGTTGAGCTCTTTCCCGTGGGCGCGTAGCGTGCCGACGAGGTAGTCCTCGATCTGCTGCTCGGCCACTTCGAGCGAGAGGCTGCCCGCGAGCGGCGAGAACATGTCGATCTGGAGTCGGCTTGTCTGCCGGATGGCCTCGACGAGCTGGCTCTCCTGAACGTGGAGCTCAATCCGCTCGATGTTGGAGATGCTCACCCGTCGGATATCGTTATTCAGCTTGGCTACCTGACTGCGCACAGCCTCGAATGCCTGGGTGAGTTTGTCGAGCTCGCCTTTCACCAGCGTCACCAGGTTGGTGTAGCTCTCGCGCAGCTGGTCTTCGAGTCGGACCACCTCGTCGGTGAGCCGGCGCTTCTCATCAACCCAGGCCTCGAAAAGCGTGTCTGGCGCCTCACGCTCATACAGGTCGTCCAGCCGCGTGCGCGGGTCGCTCAGCGCCTCCTGGGCGCGGCGCAGCTCGATGCGCTGGTCGCGATAGCGCTCACGGCACAGCCGAAAGGTCTCGGACAGCTCGGGCTCGGCCACGGCGGCAATATCCTCGGGGCATGCCGCCTGAACCTCGCCAATCTCCGTGCGCACCTGGCGGACATCACCCTGTTGCTGGTGAAGCTCGTGGAGAGCCGCCTGGATATTCACCTGATCTCGCTGATGCGCTTGGACACGCTCTGCCAGCGGCGGCTGCTGCGCGATAAGCTCCTGCTGTCGTTGTCGGCAGGCTACCAGCTCGCGGGCGATGGCGCCTGCTCCGCCCATGTGCGTCTCCAGCTCCTCCAGGCGTTGGAATGCGTTGAGGAGCTTGTCGAGATCGTCGCCCCGGCGGTGTAGCTCGCGGATCTGCTGCTGCACCTGCTCGCGGTCGCGGGCGATCGCCAGCTCACGCTCGTGGCCGACGATACGGCGCTCGCTCTCAGTGAGCCGATCGGCAAGCGGCTCTTCATCGGCGCTGGGGCGATACCAGACGCTGCGCGCGATGGCGAGGCCGAATCCGTGGAAGACCCCGTCAGCAGCTACGTTCTCGCTCGCGGCACGGGCGGCGCCTATGAGGGCAGCGGGATCGGGAACTGCCTCGACAAGGGGCAGGCTCAGCAGGCGCTCGGAGATCAGGAATCGCACCAGCGCACGCTGCTCGTCGCTCAGGTCGGCCTCGGCGAGCAGGTGGCTAATCGCGCGACTCTCGATCTGGCGGCGAATACGCTCGCGCTCCTCCCTGGCGGCGCGCAGGCGCCGCTCGATCTGCTCCACGCCCACCGTGATCGCCTGCTCGGCACGCGTCTGCAGCTCGATCGCCTGGAAGGTAAGCTGATTGCGCTCGGCGCGAACCACATCCTGCTGCCGGCCTGCACAGCGCTTGGTCAGATTCTGGAGCTCCTCCTGCGCGCGGCTCAGCTCGCGGTCGCGGCTCGCCTCTTCCGCAATTGTGTTCGCCAACTGCTGGCGCTCTGCATCGAGAGCGGCAAGCCTTGCGCTCATTGCGGCATTGCGCTCGCCCAGCTCCCGCCGCCGCTCCTCAAGCAGCTCCAAGACGCGCCTGGCGGCGTGGCCAAGCCTTAGCCGCGCGGTCTGCTCGTTGGCGAGCGCGCGCGCGCTGCGCTCAGTGGCTGCGATCCACTGGTCGATCAGCGGCTTAAGGCGCCGCAGGCTATTGATGCGATCACGGATGGTGCGGGTCTCTGCATACTTGCGGTCAAAATCGCGCGCGACATCAATGCGGGTTTTGGCGCCGGTGCTCTCCACGAGGACATTGAAGAACTGGCGGATATCGCGGGCGGTCAGCCGCTCAAGGCGGAGCAGGTTCTGGAGCAGGCGTCGCAGCAGGCGAAAGTTGCCGCGCGTCAGGTCGAACAACTGCACATTCGCCTGGTCCTCGCTTTTCTCTCCAATCAGCCCGCTCTCGTGGTCCTCTGGGCGCATGTGCAGGTGGAAGCGCCGATCCGCCAGGCGAACCCCAAGGCGCCCCGGAGGCAGGACGTGCTGCTGATCGTCGAGGAAGTCCGCGAGGTCGAAGGGGCCATCAAAGGCGAAGACCTGGCGTGAGTCGGCGGTGCCGACCCCGTAGATCCCAAGGGTGCGCTGCGTCCCGCGCACGGTGCGCACGGTAAAGAGCACGTAAGAGCCCTCGCGCCGGAAGTAGAATGCCATAGACTCCGTCAGGCCCTTCGAGAAGTGCATCTCGCGCAGATCCGGGAAATACAGGAACTGGATCAGCTCGATCAGGCTGGTCTTGCCGACGTTATTGTCGCCCACCAGGTGGACCGCACGCACATCGGTGTTCAGTTCGAGCGTGTCGAACATACCACTGTTGATCAGCCCGATCTTCAAAATGCTGCTGACCACCTCACGCATTGGCGGCCTCCTCGGCGGCGCGCAGGCGCTGATGGAGCTGCCGGGCCATGGTGAGGATGCGTGCGGCGGGGTCGCGCAGGGTCAGCGTACGAGTCTCGGTATCGTAGTTCACCAGGCCCTTGCGGGCGCTGCGCCGCCAGAGATCTTCGAGTGGCTCCAGCCCCTGGAGGCCGACCTGGGTGAGATACTCCCGGCTATAGCCATCCCGTAGCCAGTCGAGGTCGGCCCAGCGGATCGGCATGCTGAAGAGATCCTGGTAGCTCCCGCCCTGCTCAAGCCAGAGATCGCTGAGCAAGAAGATTGCGACGATCACCTGGCGCTCTTCCCCAGTCAGCTCCTTCTGCTCCTTCTCAAGCAACATGACCTCACCGTCGCGCACGAGCGGGAACCCCGCCGCCGCGAGGTGGGCCTGGAACCAGGCGAAGCGCTCATCAAGGATGCGATAAAGCGGGCCAAGGTCGTCGGAAGACTGATCGGAGGGGCTGAACTGATAGCCACGCAGCAGGCGTTGGCAGATATCTGCGCTGCGGTGGGGTGTGTCAGCGGGCATGTGAGTCCTTCCAACGAAGGCCAAAGTCGCGCATATACAACGTCTGCTCCGCAAGCTGGTAGATAAAGGGCCGGTCGCGCAGGGTGAGGGCCACATTGGGGTGCGGGCGTAGCAGCGGCAGCACCATTGCCCGGAGCTGCTCCTCCTCAGCATAGCTGGGGAATGCCCTAGTCACAAAGGCTGGCCAGCTCGCGACGGTGCCGGCGGTGGCGATGGTATGCCAGATTCGGCCTTCGGTCAGCACCAGGTCTTCAGCGTGGCTGCGCTCAGGGCGGGTAATGCTGATCTCGCGCGGTCGGGGCAGCAGTCGGCGGTGGACAATATCGCCGAAGAATGCCTCCATGCGGTCGAGCGGCGCTGCGTGGATAGTATTGCGCCCGGTGGCGACGATCGTGGTCGCGCTAATCTCTGCCCAGACTGTGTCGAGGCGCGCCAGACAGAAGGCCAGGGCGTCCTTAATCGACTTCTCGTCCATCAGCGAGCGGAGCAGCGTGCGGGCGGTGTCGATGATCGCCGCAAAGCCGCGAAGCAGCTCGTGATCGATAAAGTGTAGATCGCCGATCATACGTCGGCGGCGGCTATCGAGCTCCTGCGATTGGGCGAGCAGCGTATTGTGGCGCCCAAGCTCGGTGGTCAGGCGGCGCAGCTGCGCAATGCGCGGCACATACTCGCCGCTCGGGTCGATCAGTGCGCGCAGCGGCTCGATATAGCGGCGCTGAGCGGTTTCGAGATCCTGTAGGCGTTGCTCAAGCGTATGCTGGCCGCCGGTGCGTTTGATGTCGCCGAGCAGCCGCATACAAGCGACGTAGTGGTCGAGCCCCGCCTCTCGCACTTCACGCACCAGCCGGTAGAGATCGTCAATCGTGTCGAGGATCGCGGTGCGATCCGACTCGGCAGCGAAGAGCTCACGCTGGAGGCGGTCCGTAAGCTCGGCAATCTGAAACATCTGGTCGCGCAGGAAGGTCGCGCTGATCAGTCGGCCGCGGCGCTCGTAGTAATTCACCAGCTCAACCACCGCAGGGTTGACCGTGAAGCCCTGGTCGTGCTCGACCAGGAGGATGGCGGCCTGCGACAGCTCCTCGATCAGCGCGTCCTTTTGCGCGGCGGCCACGTCATGGTGCTCCAGATAGTGGAGCAGTTGGGCGCGGCTGAGCACATCAGGGTCGGCGCAGAGATCGACAATGAGGTCGGTGTGCTCGCGGGCGAGGGCGAGAAAGCGGGTGAAGCGGGGCATCATGGTTATAGGTCACCTCGCTCGAAGGTGTTACCCAGCTGAGCCTCGGCGAGTTCGGCGTAGCCCTGGATACCGCAGCGGGTAAGCATGTGCTGGACTATTCCGGGCACGAGCCCTCCGCGATCAGCGATGGCGAAGGTTCGCTCCTAAGATCCCGTGCTACTGCGGATCTCGCGCAGGATTGCCTCGACCTGCTCGGGGGATTGGCCGTGGCGTGCGAGCACCTGCGCGGTCAAGTCCAACACATGGTCGGCAAAGCGAAGTGCGATATCCTGGCGGAGGCCCTGCCCGATATACAGCTTGAGCAGTGCGTCGACTGACATATCGCGAGCTGCCGCGATTTTCGCAAGGTCCTCGTAGGTGTTCGTCGGCACCTTCATCTGGACGGTGGTGCTCGGCCGAGGGCGAAGCTTCAGCTCGGCCGGGAACTCAGGCTGACTCATACAGTCTCCTTTCGGCACGGGTCGCAGGCCTTGCCGAGATGATCCGCGTTCGGTCACGGCGTTCGGTGTAGACGACGAGCAGCAGGCGCTGCGAGACCGAGTAGCCCAGCATGAAGTCGCGCTGCTCTTGCACGCCAGCTGGCGTGGCATCACCGAGCTGGTAAAACGGGTCAAAAAAGACCTCGGCGGCCTCTTCGAACGTAACGCCGTGTTGCGCCAGGTTCAGCTGAGCTTTTTCGTCGTCCCACTCGAATACCACGCCTTGGAGCGCGAACGCGATATCCATGATAGCTCACTGAAATGATAGCTTTTGGGCATGATACCACACCGCTATGCGCCCCTCGCCCCTGTTCAAGCTGCGCCAGACGCATCTGGTTTTGTGTGCCCATTGAGCGCCTGTTTCTTGCAAGGTGCTCACTCATGAACGTGTTCGTTTCGGTGGCTGGAGCTCGCGAGCCCATGTCACCGACGTATCTCCAGGGCCTCGCGCACCTGAGCCTCGGCGAGTTCGGCGTAGCCCTGGGTGGAGCGCGGGTCGCGGTGGCCGAGGACGCGCTGGACGATCTCCAGCCGCTGGCCCTGCTCAACCAGCTCGGTCGCGCGTGTGGCGAAGCTGGTGGAGCGTGTAGTGAGGCTTGCCATGCTCATCAGCGAGGCCAACGCCGGCACACGCCTGGGCCCACTGGTAGTGCACGGCGTCGTAGCTCAGGCGGGTGCCACGGTTTGAGTGGAAGAGCGGGGCGTGGCCGGGCTCGCCCTTGCGCTCGCGCAGCTGCGCCCGCAGGCTGCGGAGGCTCTTCGGGGTCGCCGTCGGGCCGAGGACGACCATGCGCTCCGTGCGGTTCTTCGGGTCGCGCACGTGGAGCGCTTCACGACCGGCATCGAGCATGACGTCGCCCAGGGGAGGGCGAACACCTCGCCGACCCGCATCCCCGTCTCACGGAGCAGGGTCAGCGCGAGGCGAAACGGCTGCGGGGCGGAGGCGATCGCTCGCTCCGCAGCCTGGCGATCGGCGTCGGCGCGGATTGGCCGAGGCAGGCGACGCGGGCGGCGAGGCGCCTCCAGGGCCAGGGTTGGGTCGCTCGCGATGTGCCGCTCGCGCAGCGCCCAGCCAAACAGCCCGCAGAGCGCAGTCAGCCGGCGTGCGGCGGTGGTTGGCGCCACGTCGGCCACGAGGTAGGTGGTCAGGTTGGCAGCAGTGACCTGCTCCAGCGCGATGGGAAGAACGCTCGCGGCCGCGGCGAGATCCTTCCGATACACTTGCAGCGTCGAGGGCTTCAGCCGCCTGCGGGTGCGCGGGTCGCTGAGGTACATGCTGCACGCCTCTGTAAACATCATCGCCTGCTCCTCGCATGCATGTGCCGGTGCGCGTAGCATAGACGTTACGTTCGCCTCAGTCAAGCGAAGAGTCGCCCGGAAGCAGGCGCCCCGAGTTGGTATAATAGGCCGTGTCGCCGAAGCAAGGATGGAGGCCCGTATGGCTTGGAATGCAGAGACCCAGTGCCACTTCGACAGCTTGCGCGAGCGTCAGCTCAACGGCGAACTGAGCGCAGCAGAGCAGCACGAGCTCGACGCACTCCTCGCCGCGCTCGACGCCGAGGAGGCCAGCTACCTCGCCCCTGCGATCACGCGCAGAGACCAGGAGCTGCACCAGGCTGAGGCCCAGCTTGCCGCGCTCCAGATTCGCAACGAGGAGCTCGCGGCCCTCGCCCGCCAGCACGAGCAGCTGCTACGCGAGGCCGCGTCCTGGCTTGAGCAGTTCGACCAGCGCCGCATTGTGCTCCAGGACCGCTACGCGCGCCTCACGGGTGAGCCGCTGCCGACCGAGCGCGGCCGATGAGCGTCTCGCCGGAGCAGCGCGCCCTCGTGCGCGCACGGTTCCGGGGCTGCTGCGGCTACTGTGGCGTGTCGGAGCTCGATGTCGGCAACGCGCTTGAGCTCGATCACCACCGGCCACGCCCACACGACGGTGGCGACGAGCTGGAGAACCTTGTCTACTGCTGCGCGCCCTGCAACAAGTTCAAGGGCGCCTACTGGCGAGGTGACGGTGCGCCAGACGATGTGCGCTTGCTCAACCCGAACCTGGACGTGGTAGAAAACCAGGTCGCCGAGACGGTGAGCGGTCGTCTCGTGGGCCTGACGGCCCGCGGGTGGTTCCATATCGACTGGCTCCACCCCAATCGTCCGCTCCTGGTAGCCTGGCGTCAGCGCCGCCAGCGGGCACGGTTCATCGCCGAGGCGTTGAGCGAGGCGGCGACGACAGCGGCCGCGCTGCAGGAGCGCGTGGCAGCGCTGGAGCGCGAGCTGGCGGCGCTCCAGGCGACCGTCGCGCGCTTGGTGTTGCCGCCCGACGAGCGGCAGAGCTAGCTCAGCGTTTGCCAGGGAAATCCATCAGTTGTAGCGCCAAGGCGACTGGGCCAGCCGCGTCCTCGTGCGGTGGTCTCTGTCGGCTTGCCAGGAAATGCGCGTTTCCTGGCAAGCGCATGGCAATATAACGTTACTCATGGCCTCTCCGGATTGGGGCTGGAGAAGCATTATTCTAACCCTCAGCCTGGAGGCCTTACTGCTTAGTTGGCACACTGCATTCGCACTGATGGAGTGCGTGTGATTGGTCTTCTTCAAACTCCCCAGTAGCCACAAGCTGACCTCCCACTCGCATGCGCCTCAGCCGCGGTTCGGTGGATGCACGGCTCGTAGCCCTGTGCTAGCGTTCGGACTGTTGACCGGCGCGCCGCGTAGTCGAAGTAGCCGGCCAGCGCCCAGGTCGCCACGTCCACCAGGGCGGTCATGGCCAGGGCGGCGCCCATGGCAGTATCACCAGCTGCTCGCCGCACTCGACCACTGCGAGGCCACCGGGCAGGTGCGCGAGGGACGCGATCGGCCTGCCGTTGAGCGTGGCGCCGCCGCCGGCGTCGGGCGCGAGCACCACCTGGTCGGCTGAGGCGGCCTGGGCGCGCAGGCCAACCACGACGATCAGCCGGCTCATTGTGACCCCCTTTGCGCCGCGCCCGCTCGTCGAAAGCACGTAGCGCCACCCCTCTGATCCTCTTCTAGAGAGAGAAGATCTCTCATGTCCCAACTTGATTCCATGGGGCAACTTCGGCGTTTTGCCGCCCTGTCGGGGGTGGGGCAAGTGGGGCAACTTCGGGGCAACTTTTTTTGGCGAAGTTGCCCCACCGCCGATGGCGTCCTGATGCGCTGCGTTGACCACTGGCCCAAGTGGGGCAACATTTGGCGAAGCTGGCTGCTCTGGATATTCATTCGTCGAGCACCTCCGCCGGCAAATGCCAGCACCAGCAGCGGGTGCCGTTGATGCGCCGCTTCACCAGCAGGGTCGGCGGCTCGACGCTCTGGAGCATGCCGTCTTGCTGGAAGAGCTGCGACAGCGCCTTCTTCGAGAAGCCTACCAGCCGCCCGGCGCCCTTCAAGTGTCGGCAGACCTCGTCGTAGGAGGCCTGGGCGATCAGGTAGGTACCCCGGCTGTCCTTCGCACCCAGGAGCAGCTGGCCCGGTCGGAGCTCGGGCGCCCCACTACCCAGGTCGTATACCAAGGCCTTGCCGCTGACCACCAGCCCGCGCACGGTCTCCAGAAAGAGCTGGCTGTGGCGATCCTGCACCGTGAGATTGAGCTGCCCTCGTGCGAGGCCGAGCAGCTCGCGCTTGCAGGTGAGCAGCCACTCGCCCAGGCGCTCCGCCGGCCAGTGGCCGCGCTCCCCGAGGAAGCGCGCGAAGAGCTCCCAGGCGACGTAGAGCACCGCCACGTTGCTCGCGATCCGCCCCGGGTTAGTGGCGTTGTCAACCGAGTCCTCCAGCTGGCTGAGGATGGTGGCCCGAATGGCCTGGTGGCGCTGGTTGTTGCCGCGCAGTTCGGCGCCACCGCTGAGCCAGCGCAGGTACTCCACCATCAGCGTCTGGAGTGCCGGCGCCCCGTGCTGGATCGCAGTGAGGCGCTCCCGGTCGACCTCGCGCCGCGCCAGGGGCACGCTGAGGATGCGCGCCAACGTCGAGGCCTCGCCCTCAGGCTGATCCTCGCCGCTGCTGATCAGCACGCAGCGCATTGGGAAGGTGGAGCGCACGTCGCTGTTGGCGTCGAGCCGCCCGCGCGCCATGTTGTCGCCGTAGTTCTGGAGCAGGAAGGTCACGTGTTTGGCTTGCACGTGGGCCGCCTTGTAGTCGTCAAGCAGCATCGGCGCGTCCTTGAGATGCCAGCCGAGCCGCTGGATGCTGTTGGGCGTGCTGGTCCAGCTGTCGGTCGGCTGCGCCGGCAGGAACGCGCCGGCCAGCCCCATCGCCGCGCAGCAGATGCTCGTCTTGTGGCAGCCGGTCGGCCCGTTGATGTGAACCATCGGCGCCGGCGCGTCGATGCTGGCGCTGACCGGTGCGAGCAGCACGCCGCCGAGCAGCGGCACCATCACCCTGGCCGACGCCAGCTCTAGCAGGTCGTCGAGGCGCGCCAGGCTGTCGGCCATGCTGCCGCCCGGTGTGAGGCTGTAGCCCTGGAGCCGTCGCGGCATCTGGCAGTCGCTCGCCTCGTGCCAGCCGTCGGCGTCCACATACCCGTTCGCGAAGAGGTAGCGCCCGGCGACCCAGCCGCTGTGGTTGTGGAGCACCCGCTCGATCACGTCGGCCGAGAAGGCTTTGATGGCGTCGAGCACGTACTTGGGCTGCGTGCGCGGGTTGACGCGCGCCCTGGCGCCTAAGGCCGCCACGATGCGGCTCAGGGCCGAGTCGCCCTCGAACTCGGTGCGGCGCAGCTCGATCTCGCGTGTGCGGCCCTGGCAGGTGGCGCGGATGCTGTACCACTCCTCCTGGTGCTCGCCGTCGTCCAGCACGGTTTCCGCGACGATGCGCGCGACGAAGTTGCAGAGCGACAGCGGCGCCTTGGCCGCGCCGTCGCGGTCGCGCTGCTGCATCCAGATGCTGCCGTGCTCCTCGAAATAGGGCCAGGCCTCGCCCTCCTCGTCGAGCTCTCGCACCCGCCCGGCCTCGGTCAGTACCTGCTCCTGGCGCCGCTGCGGGGCCAGCCCTAGCTCGCGCGCGGCCACCCGCACCGCGGCGCGCACGTCGCCAGCGTGCTCCAGGGTGCAGAAGGCGCTGAAGGGCGTGTGGGCGTGATTCCCGCCGCCGGGCGCCTCGCTGTAGAGCACATCGCTCGGGTTGAAGTGGATGGACTTCTCGTTGACGATGATCACGCTGCCGTGATTGCCGCCGGGCCGGATGTAGGACCCGGCCCGCGTGCGTACATAGCCGTGGGCCTCCAGCACAGACTCGATCAAGCGGGCGCTGTTGAACGCGCCGATCACGTCGTTTCCCGGCGCGGCTCCGCCCGTCTTGCCGGCGCTGCTCGCTAGCTTGCTGGCGGGGTGCTCCTGAGCTGGGGCGAGGGCCCGCGCTGCATCGAGCAACGCCTGGGCCTGAGCGGGGTCGAGCAGCGGGATGGCCCCGAGGTCGCCACTGAGCAGCGTGTAGCAAGCGCCAGAGGGATGAACCGTGGGCGGCGCGACCGCACAGCCGCCCTGGCCGCGGGTCTCGGCTAGGAGTTGCTTGCCGTCCATCGCCAGCCTACGGTTGCTGATCGGCTCCGGCATGCGAAAGTAGATGTGGCGGCCCTTGCCAGTGGCGACGACGGGCAACTGGTCGAGCAGGTAGGGGTCGAGCAGGCACGCGGCCAGCTCGCGCCAGCGCTCGTGCAGCTCGACGGCCTCCAGGTCGAGCACGACCAGGCCGCCGCTGACGGCACCGCAGACAATGGCGATGCCGTTGCTCGCGCCGACAAACCACTCCACTAACTCCTCGGGCTCGGGCTGGCGCTCCTGGTACATGCGCCAGCCGGGGCGCTCCTTGCCGCTGACCGCGTCATAGACGCGGGGCAGCAGGTGGCTCGCCGGCTCTTTCGTGCCCCGGGCAACCGGGATGACGCTCAGGCCGCCGGCGACGTAGGCGCGGGCGTGGCGCAGCGGCGCAGAGACCATCGAGGCCTCCTTGCGCCGCCTGGTCGCCCGTAGGAGATAGACGTTCCGCGTCGAAGCGGTATAATGGGTGCGAGCAGTCCCGCCCCGGCATAGCGTGCTGAGCACGCCCCCGGTCGGGGATCGAACGGCTAACCAAAACCATTTACAGTCCAGCCTTTCGGCAGACTGTACAACAAGCTGTTTAGGTCGTCAGGATGCGTCCCTCCCCCTACCGGCACCTTGCCAAGGTGCAGGTCGCGGGTTCGAACCCCGTCTCCCGCTCCAATCCTTACAAGTGAATAGGCTCGTTGAGCCAGCGCAAGATCAGGTGGAGGACAACGAAGTCCCCGCCTGATTTTGCGTTGGCGGTCGAATCCCTCCACCGCGTCGCGGTAGAGGCGATCTTCGTGCAAATCGCCCTCTGTGGGAGCAAGCGCTGGAGCTTTAGCAAGTCCTCGCTACTGCCAGTGTGCAAGCGCATGCCGAAGCTCTAGCAGACTTGCGGGCCGCTTGCCACTAGCCTTTCAGCCCCGTCAGGGTGATGCCCTCGATGAAGAGCCGTTGAGCCAGCAGAAACACGAGCACCACCGGCAGCATCGTGATCAGTGAGGCCGCCATGAGGTATGCCCAGCTGGTTGTATAGCTGGTGCGGAAGAACTGGAGCCCGAGGGTCACGGTATAGTTTTGGGGATTCTGTAGATAGATCAGCGGTGCCAGGAAATCGTTCCACGTGGCCTGGAAGGTGAAGATCGCCACCGTGGCAAGGGCGGGGCGCGACAGCGGCAGGATCACGTGCCAGATAATGCGGGCCGTGTTGGCGCCGTCGATACGCGCCGCGTCTTCCAGATCGGTCGGCAGGGTCAGGAAGAACTGGCGCAGGAGGAAGATATAGAGCGCGCTGCCAAAGAATGTCGGCACGGTGAGCGGCAAAAACGTGTTGATCCAGCCGAGCGCATTGAAGAGCACATACAGCGGCACCATCGTCACCGGGTACGGCAGCATCATCGTCGCCAGCAGCACCAGGAACAGTGCGTCGCGCCCAGGGGCGCGCAGGCGGGCAAAGGCGTAGGCGATCACCGTACACGATATCAGGTTGCCGACGATGCTCACAGCGCTGATCAGCAGCGTGTTGAGCGTGTAGCGCCCAAAGGGGACGAAAGTCATAGCCTCGGGGTAGTTGGCCCAGCGCGGCGGGTTGGGGATGAGCTGCGGCGGCACGGCGAAGATCGCGTAGTCTGGCTTGAGCGACGACGAGATCATCCAGAGCAGCGGGATGAGGAACAGCGCCGCGACGCTGAGCAGCAGCACAAAGGCAACTGCCTGGCCGACGTTGATGCGGCGCCGCAGCGCTGCGGGGGTGGGCGTGCTCAGCGACGTGCCCCCTCGTAGTAGACCCAGCGATCCGCTGAGCGCACCACCAGCAGCGTCAGCGACAGGATGATCACGAACAGCACCCAGGCGAGCGCCGAGGCGTAGCCCATGCTGAAGCGCTCGAAGGCCTGACGGTAAAGATACAGCACGAAGAACAGGGTGGCGTCGAGCGGGCCACCGTTAGTAGCGACAAAGGCGCTGGTGAAGGTCTGGAAGGTGGCGATCAGGCTCAGGATGAGATTAAAGAAGATTGTCGGCGTCAGCAGCGGGATCGTGATATGGCGGAAGGCCTGCCAGGCGGTAGCGCCGTCGATCACGGCGGCCTCGTGCAGCTCCTTCGGCACGCCCTTCAGCCCGGCCAGGTAGATAACTGCGGTTCGGCCAAGCCCCCACAGACTCATCAGCCAGAGCGCGCTCAGCGCCGTGCGCGGGTCGGTAAGCCAGCGCGGGCCGGCGATGCCAACCTGGGCCAGCGCCAGGTTGAGCAGGCCGGCCTCGGGGTGGAAAATCCACATCCAGACCACGACAAATGCCACGCCGGAGATCACCGATGGCAGGTAGAAGATCGTGCGGAACACGGCGATGCCGGGCACGCGCTGGTTCATCAGCAGCGCCAGGGCCAGGCCGCCAACCAGCTCTGTGGGCACGTAGAGCAGCGTGTAGAGGGCGGTCACCTTCAGCGACTGCCAGAACAGCGGGTCGTTGAGCATGCGCTCGTAGTTGCGCAGGCCCACGAAGCGTGGCGGGGTGAGCAGGTCCCAACGAGTAAAGCTGATGCCGAGGGATACCAGCATCGGCCCGAGCACGAAGAGCAGCAGGCCAACCAGCCAGGGCGAGATGCACAGGTAGAAGGTAAGCGCTTCGCGCCGGGTGGCGGAGAGACGAGCCATAGAATGTTTTGGAGGGGCCTTGCCCCTCCAACCCTCTCCACGAGCCAGGTTATTGCTGATCTTCCAGGGCCTGCTGGGCCTCCTGCACGGCGGCCTTCAGCGCCGCCGGCACATCGGTGGCCGGGTCGATAATAACCTTCTCCAGCACCCTGCGCAGCGCCGGGTCGGCTGTGGCGCCCCAGTACGGCGTCGACACATAGGCGCGCGGCGCCAGGTGTTCCAGCTCGCCGATCCAGACGCCCTCGATCGGATCGTTGGCCTGGCCCGAGGCCTCGGCGACCGAGGCGACTGTGGGCAGCGCCCAATCCTTCCAGACCTCCGCGCCCTGTGCGCCAACATAGTAACTCAGAAAGCGCCATGCCGCCTCCTGGTTCTCGCTAAGGGCCGAGATGCCGAAGCCGCCCCAGAAGAGCACGTTGGCACGCTCGACCCCGGCGGGCGGCCCGACCACCCCCAGATCTACGTTGGGATTCTCCTTCAGACCGGCCTGCGGCCAGCGGCCAAAGAGGCGCATCGCGGCTTTGCCGCTCTCGAACTCGCTGTTGCCGCCGCCAAAGGCGTTCAGGTCGGCCGGGGGCGGCGCAACCTTGTATTCGTTGTACAGATCGCTATAGAACTGCACCGCTGTGGCGGTCTCCGGCGAGTCGAGGTAGCCCTCGAATGTGCTGCCGTCCTCGCTGATCAGCCGCCCGCCCGCTGCGGCCACCCAATACTCGAAGCCGCTCGTCCAGGGCCCGGGGAGCTGCACGCCCCAGACGTCGGTCTTGCCGTCGCCGTCGGTGTCCTTCGTGAGCGTCTGGGCGGTTGCGAGAAACTCCTCCCACGTCCAGGCTTCCGTGGGGTAGGGGAGGTTGTACTGATCGAAGAGCTTCTTGTTGTAATAGACTGCCAGCGGTGAAAAGTCCTTCGGCAGCAGATACTGCTTGCCGTCCCACTGGCCGGGATCGAGCACGCCGGGCAAGTAGATGCCGGTGTCGAGGGGGTAGCTGCTGCCGCTGATGAACGGCCCGAGGTCGGCAAAGGCACCCTTTTGCACGAACTGGGGCACTGCATCATCGCCGATCTGGAGAATGTCGGGCGGGTCGCCGGCCGCGATCTGGGTCAGGATGCGGGCGTAGTAGTCGCCGCTGCCCACCGGCTCGAGTTGGACCTGGATGTCGGGGTTTGCTTGCTCGAACTGCTCGATGATCTTCAGGTGCGGGGTGAGGCCCTCACCACTGTCGCCGGTGCCGACCCGCAGCACAATCTTGGCGCCCTCGGCCTGCGGCGCAGCTGTGGGCGTCACGACGACATCGCGGGGAACCTCGACGGTGCGCTCGACGATGACGGTCGCCTCGACAACCACGGTACGCTCGACCGGGGGTGGGGTACTTGCGGCGCCGCCACACGCGGCCAGCAGCCCGGCCAGGGTGGCGAACAGCACGGTGAACGACATGACACGGCCTAGCGATCGTTGCATCGATCTTGCCTCTCGATAATGGTAGCTACCGGACCTATAGCGTACTGGTGTAGTAGGTACTTTAACAAATATGACTAAAATCGTCAATTTAGTCGCTCTCCTCGCACGCTGCTCTCGTGGAGGCCGAGCAGGCGCGCGGAGCGCAGCCAGCTCACAAGGCCGTTGATCGCCAGCCCAAGCAAGATCACGTAGAGCAACGAGATGAAGCGCACACCCTGGACGTAGTAGAGCCCGATGCCGATCACGTCCACGATGATCCAGTAGACCCAGCTCTCCAGCCGTTTCTGAGCCATCAGCCACATAGCGCTGAAGCTCATAACCGTCGTCAGCGCGTCGAGATAGGGGAAGGCCGCCGGTATCGGGAAGAGCGTGGGCAGCAGCTCGTGGATGCGGCTCATCAGCCCGCTCAGTGCTGCCGCGAGGACCACCGTGAGCAGCAGCACCAGCCCCAGGGTGCGCGGCGTACTCACATACGGCACGAACGCCTGCTCCGCCTGCCGCCTGCGGCTGCTCCAGAGCCACCAGCCATAGGCGCTGGCGACGAGGTAGTAGGCTTGCTCCAGGGCGTCGGAGTAGAGCTGGATCTGGTAGAACAGGGCCATGTAGAGCAGCACGCTCACAATGCCTACGGGCCAGGTGAGCATATTCTGGCGGGCGATCAGCCAGACCGACGCGAGGTAGAGGATGGTACCAACCAGCTCGATGTAGCTCAGCGGGTAGCCCAGCATGGTGAAGGCGATCGTGTTGACGTCGAACGGGTTGCCCATCTGCGCTCCTGGATATGCTGCTGGCCGAGCTTTACGCGACGCCGCAGGTCTCCAGCAGGTTGCCGTACTTCCGATGTCTGCGCAGCAGCTCGCCCACCTGCCGCACCCGTGCCTCGACATCGCCACGCACCAGCAGGAAGGGCAGCCGGCGCACCCGCAGGTCGGCCAGGATCTGCTTCTGGAAGACCTGACGGTCGGTGTCGCCCGAGCGGTCCCAGGTGTCGTCGTAGGGGAAGTCGCTGTCGCAGACGATCACCAGGTCGTAGCGACTTTGGGCCTGCAAGGCCAGCTCGGCAAGGCGGGGCGCAACGGCGCCATGGTAGGCCAGCGAGAACATCGCGGTGGTGATGGCGTTGGTGTCGGTGAAGAGGTAGCGGTTGGCCTGGGGCAGCAAAGTCTCCTCGCGCTCCAGGTGGCCCTCGGCGAGCTCGACGAGCTGCGCCATGCTCAGGCGCCGCTCGACATGGTGCTGCTCCCAGTACTCGCGCCCGTACTCGGGCATCCAGACCGTGCCGTAGGTCTCGGCGAGCCGGGCGGTGAGGGTGGTCTTGCCGGTGGAGGGGGCGCCCAGCAGCACGATGTTCCCCACCAAGTCGCGGTAGACAAGGGGGTGGATGAACGTGCGGGCGACGAAAGGGTCGGCGCGGACCTGGGTGCCAGAGATGGGCACAGCGACACGTGCCGGGTCGACGCGACGATCCACGGCGCCGAGGGCGCGGCTCATGTGCTCGCCGTAGAACTCGCTGGAGTAGAAGTGCGTGACGCCGCCGACTTTCAGCCGCTCGATGATGTAGCGCTCGTGGGCCTGGCGTATCTCCGGCGTGTCGCCGACGTCGGTGGGGCCGTCCCAGGCTTCGATAACCTCAACCTGTGGGTAGAGGCGGCGGAGCCAGCCGGCGCGCACGCTGAGCGGGATGTCAGTGGTCTCTGGGGCGTCGTAGATGATCACCACCAGCTCGTCCACCTCGGCAAGGGCCGTGTCGATCAGATGCTGGTGTCCCCGGTGGAGCGGGGCGAACTTGCCGAGGGTGAGCCCGCGGGTTGACGGCATAGGTGTGGTGGTGGGTGGCTGGATTGGTTGACACTGGGCTGTAGTATAGCAGAGGGCCCCCCTCTGGTTCCACGCCTTCGGTACAGCCCATAGGAAGAGGGGCAGGGCAATGGTGATGAATCGCGAGCGCGCCGCACAGCTGGGCGAGGAGACCCGGCGCATTCTGGCCGCGCGCCGCTACACGAACCGCGAGGGAGCCGTATGGGTGCAGTCTCAGTTGTCCCGCTACCGCCCGAGAGCCTGGCCGCCGCCAGCTTGCCGCGTATCGACTACGCCGACGCCTACCTGGCCCAGATGCCCGCCGGCCGCCGCTACACGCCGGACGAGGCCGTCGTCCTGGTCTTCACCACTGCGCCGGCCTGGGTGAAGGGCCTGCTGCAGCTGCGCAACGCGCTGGTGCGGCCATTCGGCTTGAAGATCGGTCCTCACCAAGAATCGGCGCGTCGTGGCCCGTTGCTTCCCGGCGCGAGGGTCGGTCTCTTCCGCGTGTTCGACCGCCGGCCTGACGAGCTGCTCCTCGGCGAGGATGATCGCCACCTCGACTTCCGTGTCTCGGTGCTGCTGCGCGACGAGGGCGAGGCGCAGTGGGCCATCGTGACCACGGTCGTGAGCTTCCACAACGCCCTGGGCCGGGCCTACTTCGCCGTGGTGCGGCCGTTCCACCAGCTGATCGTGCCAGCGCTGATCCGCCGTGCGCTTCGCATGGCGGTCCGCTCGCCTGATGTCTAGGCACTGGTGCAACGGTAGGGCGGGCCGACGATGCGCTGTCGTGAGCGGTTGTCCAGCGTGAGGGCGAGCGCTAGCGGCGCGGGGGCCGCCGCCAGGCCGGTGCTGGGATACCACGCGCGCCCGCGCTGCACCACGATGAGCAGCCCCTCCTCATCACCGAGGGCCGTGAACGTCGCGCCCTCCGAGCCGCCGAATGGCGTGATCGCAAGCGTCGTGCGGAGTGTTGCCACCATCGCCGACACCTCGTCCACGACAATCCCGACCTCACACACGGAGCCAATGCCCGGCGCCTGCGGTGCCTGCGGGTCATCGGGTGGCTCGCCGCGCCGGGCGATGCACTCCAGGATGCTGCCGGCGGGGTCGCGGAAGTAGAAGGCGACGGCGTCCCAGCTCGCGTGGACGATCACCTCGTCGCCGTCGGCGGTGATCAGCGGCGTGCGGGCCGCGACCAGGCTGCGGGCCGCGTCGAACTGGGCGAGCGGCACGCTGAACGCGATGTGGTAGCGCGGCTGCTCAGCTGCGGGAGCCGCGTTGAAGCGCAGCTGGGTGCGGCCAACCTGGAAGGCGAGGCCGCCCTCGGCGGGCAGCTCCGGCAGCTGGAGCACGCCGGCGTAGAAGGCTCGCGCGGCCTCCAGGTCGGGGACGCACAGCTCGACCTCATCGAACCGCATGGGCGGCTCCTTCTGCTGAGCGATAGGCTGCGCTCTGGAGCATCAGTCCGAGATGTGCACAGGCAATCGCAGCTGCGGGGCCACGGCGCGCCATGCTCGCCGCTCGGCCTCGCTGCGGACGAACGGCACGAAGCCAAGCGCCAGGTACAGGTTGAGCGCCGGCACGCGCCGCGTGTTGGTCTCCAGGCACGCCTCGTCGTAGCCCCACTGGTGCAGGAGTACACACGCGGCCCCCACCAGCGGCTTTGCAAGGCCGCGCCCTTGCGCCGCCGGGACCAGCGCCACCCAGTGGATCTGTCCGATCTTCCGGCCAGTCAGGCTGTCGTTGGGCCAGGCCGTCACTGTTCCCACCGCCGCGCCCGCCGGGTCGGCGAGAAACATGACACGCGCGGCGAGCAGTGGAGTGTCGCCCGGCATCGACGTGGCGAACGTCTCGGCGGTCGGCACGAAGAACGGGTCGTGGGCCTGGATACGCAGCCAGGTGTCGAGGTCGCCCTCGGCGTAGAAACGCATCCGGTAGCCGGTCGGTAGCGCCGTGTGTGCGATCGCCCCAAGGTCGGGGTGAAGCATCCAGACATCGGTATTCGTCGGTTGATCGCTCATTGACTTGCTCCGTCGTGTCCGCGAAACATGGCGAGCGTCTCGGCCCAGGTGCCTTCGAGGCGAATGATCAGGATGCGCGGCGCGGCGCGCGCGACGAGCAGGTGCAGGCGGATGGTGGGCTGCGTGCTCACGAGCGCTCCAGGGCTGCGCGGGCCTGGGTCTCGGCGAGCTCGGCGTCGCCCTGTGTGGAGCGGGGGTCGCCGTTGTCGTCGGCGAGGCCAGCGCTCGCACAGGCCTGCGCCCACTGGTAGTGCAGGGCGTCGTAGCTAAGGGGTGCCACGGTTCGAGCGGAAGAGCGGGGCGTGGCCGGGCTCGCCTTTGCGCTCGCGGAGTTGCGCGCGCAGCAGGGTATCAGCGGCATCTAAGGAGTCGTAGGGGGACCACACGCTCTGGGACTCACCGGGCTCGGGAAGAGCGACCTGAGCCTCCAGGGCGAGGTCGTGCACAAGGGCGTGCATCAGCCGCAGCTTGTCGGCCTGCGACAGCGAGCGGACCTCGGGCAGGATGTCAACTAGCGTACGCATCGTTCTCTCCTCAGCCTTCGCTACGTCTGACTGCCACAAGCGCCAGCGCGCTCGGACCCGTTACAGCGCCCATCCTAACTTCGCCAGGAAAATCCGCTCATAGGCCATGATACTGGCGGTATTTCACAGCGTCAAGACGAGCAGGTAAAAAGACGTTTGCCAGGAAATACGCGTTTCCTGGCAATCGGATGGATTTGTCGGCGTCAACACCGGCACACGCTTCGCTCGTGCAGAGCTTGTCAGTACGCCCAGCGCTCATGCCTCACCGGCAGCCGGTTCAGATCGTCGCGGTAAAACTGCCAGCGGGGCATGAAGCGGTCCATCAGGCCGATGAAGCGGCTGTTGTGAGTCGGCTCCAGCAGATGCACCATCTCATGGACTACGATGTACTCAAGGCACTCTCGCGGCTTCTTGGCGAGCTCGGTGTTCAGGCGGATGCTTCCGGCGGCTGGGCTGCAGCTGCCCCAGCGCGTCTTCATGCGCTGCACAAAGAAGCGCGTCACCCTCACGCCAATCACTGGCGCCCACCTCGCGAGCAACGGCGGCACGGCCGCCTTCAGCTGCTCGCGGTACCAGGCCTCGACAATCGCCTGCCGCCGGCTCGTGTCGGTGCCCGGTCGCACCGAGAGAACGATCCGGTTGTGCGCGACCTCGAATGCCGGCGGCGCATCGACCTCAGTGACGGTTAGAAGGTAGCGCCGGCCCCAGATGTAGTGGCTCTCGCGGTTCAGATACTCGCGCGGGGTCTCGCGTGCCTGCGCCTGGAGCTTCGTCTGCTGCGCCTTGATCCAGCCGAGCTTCGAGAGGGCGAACACGCGGATTGTGTCAAGGTCCATTCGCTCGGGCGCCGCGATACGCACCCTGCCAGCTGGGGGGTAGACGCTGAGATGGACGTTCTTGATATCCTTCAGCACGACATCGACGGTGATGTCGCCGAGTTGCAGCTGCTCGCCCATCAGTAATCGCCTGTCTGCGCCTTGATGATCAGGAAGATCCGCTCCACGTTGTCCACATCGTGCAGGATATCATAGAGCGCACGCTTGATCACCAGCTCGCGCGCCTGCACATCCCGCCAGGCGTCGGGCCGCACCCGCTTCACTGTCTCGTCGATGGTCACGGCTATCTGGAGCGCAGCGTGATCGGCGACGGTGTACTCGGCCCGTTCCTCTGCGGTCATTCTGGCCTTCTCCTCAGGCCCAGCGCTCTTGCGCCGCAAGTTGTTGTAGAGCGCCCGCATGCCCGGGCTGCGCTTGAGCTCCTCCGGTGTGTCGTCCGCGTGCCCTGTCGCCACCCGCTTCGCCAGCTCGGCGATCTGCTTCAGATACTCCTCGTACTCGATCGCCTTCGCCTTGCGGTCGGCGATGATCTCGTCTAGCAGGGCCGACATCTTCTCGTAGAAGGCCGGGTCGTTGAGGTGCTCCCTGATAATGGTGCTGCGAACGTTGTTCTCGATCATCTCGGCCACCGCGCCCCGGTCGCCCTTGACACCTTCCGGGAGGCTGTCGACCGCGTTTGCGATGCCGGTCTTGACGATCAGCTCCAGCAGGCCGACGTTCTCAAAGGTGGAGATCCGCCGCGCCTCGTCGGCCTGGATGTAGGTGTCGATCAGGTGCCGCATGTCGGCCTCGTAGGCCTTCAGGTCGAGGCTCTCGCCGCTGGCCCTGCGGATCGTCTCGCGGGCGTTCAGGTAGTAGTCGAGCTGGCGCTTGATACGCTCGATCTCCTGGCTGCTGTAGCCCGCGCGCTCCAGCTCGTCGGCGATGTTCGCGTAGGCGCGTACCAGCGCCACAACGCCCTTGTAAAGCGCGGCCCGCTGCGGCTCGTGCTCCTTCAGGTCGGTCGGGATCTCGGTGTTGCCGCAGAAGTAGTGGATGAACTCTAGCTCGCTCTTCGGCGGCTCGACCGGCTCGCACAGCAGGACAAGGGCCTCGATCGCGTTGTCGAGGCGCTCACGCCCTTTCTTGAGCCGATCCTGGAGCAGCACCTGCGGATCGGCCCCGCCCGCGCTCGTGTCGAGCTCGGAGCTGTAGACCGCGATCGCGCTCTCGACCTTTGTGAACAGGTCTTTGTAGTCCACGACGTAGCCGAACTCCTTGTCCTCGCCGTCCAGGCGGTTGGTGCGACAGATCGCCTGGAAGAGCCCGTGGTCCTGCATCGACTTGTCGATGTAGAGGTAGGTGCAGGGCGGCGCGTCGAAGCCGGTGAGCAGCTTGTCCACCACGATCAGGAGTTGCATGTTCGCCGGCTCGCGGGCGAAGAGGTCCTTGGCGTGCTCCTCGTAGCGCTCCGTCTTCGTCATGCCGGGGCCGGCCTCAGCGTCTTTCAGCAGCTCGGTGTAGGTGTTGTAGATGAACTGCTTGTCGCTCTCGGTGTTCGCGCCGGTCTCCTCCTTGGTCACGTCCTGGGCCTGGGGGTTGTAGGAGGTGACGACCGCGCAGCGGCTCTTGAGCGGCGTCTTCTGGAAGAGAGCGAAGTAGCGGCAGGCGTCGTAAATGCTCGCCGCCACCAGCATGGCGTTGCCGCGCCCCCCGGAGAGGCGCGGCTTTACGCTGAAGTCGAAGACGATGTCGCTCACCACCCGATCCATGCGCGACCGGGAGCTGAGCACCATCTGCATGGTGCCCCAGCGTTTTTTCAGCTCGTCTTTCTGCCAGTCGTTGAGGCCCTGCGTCTTGGCCTCGAACCAGGCGTCGACCCTGTCTCCCGCGCCGAGGCGCTGGTCGATGTCGCGCGCCTCGTAGATCAGGTCGAGCACCACCCCGTCCTCCACGCCCTCGCTGAACTTGTAGGTGTGGATGTACCCGCCGAAGGTCTCCAGGCTGGTGGCTTTGTCCTGCTTTAGCAGCGGCGTGCCGGTGAAGCCGATGAAGACCGCGTTCGGCAGCATGGCCTTCATCACCCGGTGGAGCTTGCCGCTCTGGGTGCGGTGGCACTCGTCGACAAAGACAAACAGCTCGCCCACGGTCTGGCTGGGCTGGGCCTCTAGCTCCTTAATGAACTGGTCGAAGTTAGCGACGTCGTTTCTGCCGAACTTGTGGACCAGCGAGCAGAGCAGGCGCGGCGTCGCCTGGCCAAGCTGGGTCATCAGATCGTGGCCGCTGCTGGTGCGCCTGATCGCCTCGCCCGTGGCGGTGAAGACCCGCTCGATCTGCTTGTCGAGCTCGTCGCGGTCGGTGATGATCGCCACGCGCGCGTTCGGGTTGTTTTCAAGGATCCACCTGGCCAGCAGCACCATGACGATGCTCTTGCCGCTGCCCTGGGTGTGCCAGATGATGCCGCCCTTGCGCTCGCGCACGTGCGCCTGCGCGGCCTTGATGCCGAAGTACTGGTGTACACGCGGCAGCTTCTTTGTGCCGCCGTCGAAGAGCACGAAGTCGTGCAGCAGCTCGATCAGCCGCTGCTTGGCGCAGATCTTCAGCAGGTACTTGTCGAGCTTGAAGCGGCTGTTGTCGGCCTCGTCTTCCTTCCATTGCAGGAAGTACTTCTCCTCGGTTTTGATCGTGCCGTAGCGCAGGCCCTCGGTGTCGTTGCCGGCGAAGACGAACTGTACCGTGCTGAAGAACCAGGCGTTGAACGCTGGCTGCTGGTTGGAGAGGCTCTGGCGAATGCCGTCGCCGATGGTGACCCGGCTGTTCTTCAGCTCCAGCACGCCGACGGCGATGCCGTTGACGTAGAGCACGAGGTCGGGCCGCCGCTCGCGGCTGCCGGTGAGCGTCACCTCCTCGGCGATCACAAAGTCGTTCTGCTCGGGGTGTTGCCAGTTGATCAGGTGGACTGGCTCAGAGACTTTGCCGGCCTCGGTCTTCACCGACACACCAT
>ENA-ORBV01002742-ORBV01002742.1-microbial-mat-metagenome-genome-assembly--contig:-NODE-2742-length-36629-cov-4.715063_pt1 | contig 36629 bp, 31 predicted proteins | sample MGYA00237777_ERZ505514 | MGnify/ENA primary metagenome ERZ505514 (study PRJEB26160, sample SAMN06269048) | microbial mat metagenome | isolation source: Oligotrophic lake microbial mat | place... | reverse complement strand
ATCTACACCTCTCTATTCGTCGGCAGCGTCAGATGTGTATAAGAGACAGAATTCTATGGGTGTGAAGGCACTGTTTGGTGCCTTCATAATCAAAATTTAAACAATCGATGGAGGTTGTCCACGATGAACATCCGCCCGCTTTATGACCGCATAGTGGTTAAGCGCCTGGAAAATGAAGTAGACATGGTGAATGGCCTTTACATTCCCGATTCTGCTAAAGAAAAGCCCCAAGAAGGGGAAGTGGTAGCTGTTGGTAAGGGCAAGCGCCTTGAAGACGGCAAGGTTGTCGCACTTGATGTGAAGCCTGGAGATCGCATTCTCTTCGGCAAGTATTCGGGTTCCGATATCAAGCTGAACAATGAAGAATACATGATCATGCGCGAAGACGAAGTCCTCGGCATCCTCGAAAAGTAAGGCAACAGGAGAACAAGAACCATGCCCGCAAAGCAAATTGTATACGCTGAAAATAGCCGCCAGGCCATCCTGCGCGGTGTCAACCAGTTGGCTGACGCAGTAAAAGTCACCCTGGGCCCCAAGGGCCGTAACGTCGTACTCGAAAAGAAGTTCGGCGGCCCGACGATCACCAAGGACGGCGTCACCGTCGCCAAGGAAGTCGAACTCCGTGATCCCCTCGAAAACATGGGCGCACAGATGGTACGCGAAGTGGCATCCAAGACCAGCGATGTCGCCGGCGACGGTACCACCACCGCCACCATTCTTGCCCAGAGCATCTTCCGTGAAGGTGTGAAGCATGTAGCCGCCGGTGCAAACCCGATGGCTCTCAAGCGCGGCATCGACAAGGCTGTCGAAGTAGTCGTGAAGGAAATCGAAAAGCAGGCCGTCAAGGTCACCTCGGACGACAAGATCGCCCAGGTTGGCACGATTTCCGCCAACGGCGACACCGAAATCGGCAACACGATTGCCGAAGCCATGAAGAAGGTCGGCAAGGACGGTGTCATCACCGTTGAAGAGTCCAAGACCATGCACACCGAATTGCAGACCGTCGAAGGTATGCAGTTTGACCGTGGCTACTTGAGCCCCTACTTCATCTCCGATCCAGACCGCATGGAATGCGTGATGGAAAACCCCTATATTCTCATCCACGAGAAGAAGATCAGCAACATGAAGGACCTCCTTCCCTTGCTCGAGCAGATTGCCCGTTCGGGTAGCCCGCTCGTGATCATCGCGGAAGAAGTAGAAGGCGAAGCGCTCGCAACCCTCGTTGTGAACAAGCTGCGTGGCACCTTGAACGTTGCAGCCGTGAAGGCTCCTGGCTTCGGTGATCGTCGCAAGGCGATGCTCGAAGACATCGGTATCCTCACCGGCGGCCAGCCGATCATGGAAGAAACCGGCATCAAGCTCGAGGGCGTTCAGCTCACCGATCTCGGCCGCGCCAAGAAGATTGTCATCGACAAAGACAACACCACCATCATTGACGGCGCTGGCGAAGCCAAGGGCATCGAAGGCCGCATCAAGCAGTTGCGCGCACAGATCGAAGAAACCACCTCCGATTACGACCGTGAAAAGCTGCAGGAACGTCTGGCGAAGCTCGCCGGCGGCGTTGCAGTGATCAAGGTCGGTGCAGCCACCGAAACCGAAATGAAGGAAAAGAAGGCCCGTGTCGAAGACGCGCTGCACGCAACCCGCGCAGCCGTTGAAGAAGGCATCGTCGCCGGCGGCGGCGTTGCCCTCCTCCGCGCCTCGGCCGCTCTTAACCTCATGACTCTCGAAGGCGACGAAGCCATCGGCGTCAACATCATCAAGCGCGCTTGCGAAGAGCCGGTTCGTCAGATCTCTGGCAACGCTGGTTTTGAAGGCGCCACGATCGTTGAAAAGATCAAGGCAATCGCAGACCCCAGCTTCGGCTTCAACGCCCAGACTGGTGTCTTTGAAGACCTGATCGCCGCTGGTGTCATCGACCCGGCCAAGGTAACCCGCTCGGCTCTGCAGAACAGCTCTTCGATCAGCGGCCTCATGCTGACCACCGAAGCCATGATCTGCGAGATCCCCGAGAAGAAGTCGGCTCCGTCCGGCGGCGGCGGCCACGGCCCCGAGATGGACTACTAAACAGTAGCCCAGCATCAAGCTGAATAGAAAGCCCGCCGCTAACCCCGGCGGGCCTTTTGCGTTTGTCCAAAGCTACAATTGGACCAGACCCCAAATGCAAATTGAGCAAATTTCGGTTAAAAACTTTAAGACCCTTAAAGACGTGAAGTTGACTCAGATCTCTTTGCTCAGCGTGTTCATTGGCCCAAATGGCTCGGGCAAATCAACTCTTTTTGACGTGTTTGGGTTTCTGCATGACGCCTTGATCCACAACGTCCGGCAAGCTTTGCAGAAGCGCGGTGGTTTCAAGGAGGTTGTAACCCGGGGGGAAGAGGGGCCCATTGAGTTCGAGTTTAAGTTCCGCGAATCGAGCGATGGGCCATTGGTCACTTACTCACTGAAGATCGGCCAAGAGCATGGTTCGCCTGTCGTTCAGAGAGAGTTGCTCCAATATCGAAGGGGTCAACATGGACAACCCTGGCGATTTCTTGATTTCAAAAATGGAAAAGGGCAGGCGGTTACAAATGAAGAGGATTATGGGAAACCCAACGCCGAGATGCGCCGCGATGTCCAGGTGCTGGAAAGCCCCGATATCCTTGCAATCAAGGGGTTAGGGCAATTTCAAAAATTCCGGCAGATCAGCGCATTTCGAAGACTAATTGAGGACTGGCACGTTTCAGATTTCCATATAAGCGAGGCAAGGGGGACTCAGGAGGCGGGATTCGCAGAGCATATTTCAGTCCTGGGCGACAACATCGCTTTAGTCGCGCAATACATGTTCGAGCAGCACCCCTTGCTCTTCTCCAAGGTTCTTGAAAAGATGCGCGAGCGCGTTCCTGGTGTAAGTCATGTGGATGCCATCAACACGCCCGATGGCCGTATTGTCTTGAGATTCCAAGACGGAAGCTTCAAAGATCCCTTTGTCGCTAGATACGTCTCTGATGGAACGATCAAAATGTTCGCATACCTGCTTTTGTTGCATGACCCCAAGCCACACCCTTTGCTATGCGTGGAAGAGCCTGAAAACCAATTGCATCCTTCCGTGCTGTTACCCTTGGCCGATGAGTTTCGAGAATATGCGCGCAGGGGAGGGCAGGTATTTGTTTCGACACACTCTCCTGACTTCCTGAATGCAATCAAACTGGAAGAGATCTTCTGGCTGCAAAAACAGCATGGAGTCACAGTCATCAATCGCGCAATGGATGATGAAACCATACGACGCCTCGTTGTGGAGGGCGATCTTCCTGGATATCTTTGGAAACAAGAGCTCTTCGGGACTCTGAAGTAGAACCGAATGGTGATCTTTTTGCTCGAAGAGCCGTCAATGAAGACTTTTCTTGAGGTACTCCTCGCGAAAGTATTCCCAAGTAGCCACTACAAACTGATTCCACATGAAGGCAAATCTGACCTTGAACGTTCGATCCCAAGAAAAATCCGCGGAATGCAAGCAGTAGCGACCGCGTTCGTAATTGTTCGCAATCAACATTCAGTCACAGATTGCAGATCATTGAAATCCCAATTATTGGAGCTGGCGCAAGGCGGGGCGGCAGAAGTTATTGTGCGAATTGTATGCCGTGAACTGGAGAGCTGGCTATTGGGCGAGCTCTCGGCAATTGAGCACTCATTAGAAGTGCCTGGACTCACCAAACAGGCCACAAGAAGAAAGTTCAGGAATCCAGATCAGCTTGTGAATGCCCAGGAAGAATTGGCAAAGCTTTGCCCTCGTTACTCAAAGACTCATGGCGCAAGGGCAGTAGCAGCTCAATTCGATCCTGCAAAGTGTTGCTCAAGGAGTTTTCAAGTATTCTTTGAATCAGCGCTACGATTGCTTAGAACCGCCTGATTATCTTTATTCTGGATCATCTCGCGATCTCAAATGCCCAGGCTGGGGTCTTAGAAGACCTGATCGCCGCTGGTGTCATCGACCCGGCCAAGGTAACCCGCACTCATCTTCGATCAGCTGCCTCATGCTGACCACCGAAGCCATGATCTGTGAGATCCCCGAGAAGAAGTCGGCTCCGTCCGGCGGCGGCGGCCTCGGCCCCGAGATGGACTACTAAACAGTAGCCAAGTATCAAAGAAAACGGTTCCCCTTGGAAAAGGGGAACCGTTTTTGTTTTGTCTCGCCATTTGCTTGAATCGGTTTGACGGCTTTGATTCGCTATATTGCAAATTTTGGATGAAGCAACACGTCATGACGACACAGAAACGAACGCAATTGATTGCAGCACTTTTGCCGATTGTGCCGCCAGTCATTTTCAAGAGAACTTCCGTAGTGCTCAGGAGGCAATACCTCCGGCCTATACGATTCAGTTGGATTGAAGACCACAGGTAGCCTAGCCCCTCCTGAAATCGCCAGCCGCTATCTTGCCGCAATCCCAACTACGCGTTCAAGCTGTCTCGGGAACGGCGTTTAGACGGTCAAACTGGTGCGTAACGATCCTCAGAGAATCGTCGCCTGGCATGCAATCGACTCCACATTGGAAGAGATCAAGAGGGTTGTGAAGTTCAAGGGCTGTTGCGATGCAAAGTCCATCAATGCCAGCGGACCGACAAGGAACGTAAGTGAACTGGTGTTTTTGGGCCTGCAAGCGGGAGGGCCCAAGGCGAATTGCCTCGAGACAGCTGCACTTCAGAAATCCGCCCCAGGTGAGGCTGAATCGCTTGCCCAGTCGGACAAGAACTATTTCATGCGACGTGCTACTAGAGGTGTCGGGGCAAGGTAGTTAAATTTAGTCCCCGATTTTGGCCTTCAGCCAAATCAACACCGTCGCAAATCTACAGAAGATGCTTGCAGTTGCCGATCATTCTACGTATGCAAGTACTAGGGCGAACAGGGGTCTCAAAATGCCGCCGCTTCGTGTTTGTCGCCTGCACAATTGCCCTGCTCGCTACAATTGCCCATTTCGGCGTTGCTATCTGGGCCAAAAGCGAATTCACACAGCCTGAAGGAATTGTCGCTACGCAAGTTCGCAGTTTAGCCGAAGAGGGTGCACTTTACTACGATCTAAAGCAGTACCCTTACACTGTTTGCGCCTATATGCCCCTTCTGTACGGAACGGTTGCAGCTATGTATAAAGCGGGTGTCCCGTTGCTCCTGGGTGCTCGCTTGATCAGTATTTTCGCTGTGCTTGCAATCTTATACTTGGTTTGGAAAATCCTGAAGCTTTACACGGGAGAATCGCTTTACGCTTGGACAGGTTTCGCATTGGCTGGAATAACTCAGCTCTTGTTGGGTTGGGGAACGGCTGGTAGGGCGGATGTTCCGGCAGTCGCACTAAGTCTCTCAGCTTTTTATTTATATGCCAGATATTCCTTACTCGGCGAGGAATGCCTGGACAAAGCCGCGATCCTGGCGATACTTGGGCTTCTGTTCAAGCAGACCGCCATTGCAGCTCCTGCCGCGATCTTCCTGCTACTGGCGCTGCCAAGCCCCAAACGGGCACTGCGCTTCGGCCTGATAGTAGGCGGAATAGGGGGTGCAATCGTATTGGGATTTAACGCTTTGCTCGACGGCCGCTTCCTCTTCAATACGGTTTCTTCCAACCTGAATCCCTTCGCCTTATTCAAACTGCAACTTCATATCGAGTACATGGTGGCAATGCTTTCTCCATTGATACTGGTTGCTGCTGTTGGAGCCAAGAAGACCTTCGCCACACGCGGTAAGGAAGCCTACGTTTATCTGCTAGCCGCCTTCTCTCTACTTGTAGCCACGGCTTGCAAACTTGGCTCGGACTATAACTACCAGATCGAGACGGCGATCCTGCTCATTGTCTGCACTTGCCTCTCAATGCACAGCTTGAACTTCTTTGAGCTTTATTCCATGGGGAGCAAAAGCTGGATTACGATGTTGATTCTTCCACTGGCTGTTTTTGCCGTGCAGAATGTCAGAAGCTCAACGACATCGCTATTCGAGCGAATCGAGGGCGAACAGAAGTTTCGAGTGCAACTCAAGGAACTGGAACCTATCTTTGCCAGGCCAGGCCCGGTGCTCTCGGCTGACTCAAACTCGCTCGTTCACTTCAACAGCCGCATCGAAGTGGAGCCTCTCATTTACCGTCTGCTCGTCGAAGCAGGAAAAGTGGACGCTAGTCCAGTGATTCAAGATATTGAGCGGGCTAAGTTCCAGACTATACTCCTGTTCGAAAATATTGCCGAAAAGCCGAATTTGGATCCAGAATATCCCCGACTGCCCAGCGACCATATGGCGGCTATCCGAAAGAACTACCGGCTGACCAAACGGATACCGGGCCCACTCGCCAATGGACTCTATATCTATCAACCATTCAGGGAGCAAACGAAATGAAGTCCGCTGCAGAACCAGGCCTCGATGTCACTCTCGCTTCCTATCACGAAATTCGTTTTCCCTTCGATCCTCGACGGGCCAAGGTCTGGAAGACGCTGGCCGCCTATTTGCAGACATGGGTGGACAGCCGGGGCGGATTGCTGGAAATGGGAGCGGGCTATGGCGAATTCTCGCGCGAGATCAAATCGGGTCAGAAGTGGGCCCTCGATATGAACCCCGAGTTAGTGGCCTATTGGGGAAAAGAAGTCCATCCGCTGATCCAATCGGCACTCGATCCGATGCCCATTGAAACGGGTAGCCTGGCGACGGTCTTCGCCTCAAATTTCTTCGAACACTTCACGCTTGAACAGGGAGCGCTCATCCTCGCTGAAACAAAGCGGGTCTTGCGGGAGGGAGGGCGGCTGATCGTGGTTCAGCCTAATTTCCGCCTTGAGCCTCGACGCTATTTTGACGACTACACACATCGCACCGCCTACACTGACAATGGCTTCAGCGATTTCCTGCGCGCATGCGGTTACCGCATTGTCCATGCGGAACCCCGCTTCACGCCGTTTAGTATGAAGTCGCGGCTACCGGTTTCCACCTGGCTGATGGAGCTTTACCTCGCTTTGCCATGGCGCCCCTTTGCCGGCCAGTTCATGATTGTGGCAGAAAAAGGAACCGAGGGCTAAGCCGATGTGGAGAGGCAAAACGGTAAGCGTCATATTTCCGACCTACAACGAAAAAGACTCCATTCGTGCGGCCACGCTCGGATACTTCGCAACCGGACTGGCGGACGAAGTAATTGTCGTGAACAACAACGCAGCGCCTGGCACTTCCGAAGAAGTCGCGGGAACCGGAGCGCGGGAGATCTTCGAAACCAAGCAAGGCTATGGCAATGCCCTGCTCTGCGGAATCGACAACTGCAAGTCGGATCTGATCGTCCTCTCAGAGCCGGACGGGACGTTTAACCCCAGCGACCTGGTAAAGCTGCTTGCCTATTCGGACGACGTTCCAGTTGTTTTCGGCACTCGAACCAGCCGGGAATTTATTTGGGCTGGAGCCAACATGGGCCTTTTTCTCCGCTGGGGAAACTGGGCTGTGGCAAAGATGACCGAACTGCTCTTCAATACAACAATTCTCACGGACATGGGCTGTACTTTGAGACTCTTTGACGCCATTGCCTTACGCCGAATCCGTCCTCATCTGACAATCGGAGGCTCGCACTTTGGTCCTCAACTCCTGATGGAAATCGTGGCACACGGAATTCCCTTTGTCGAAATCCCCGTCAGCTACCGAAGCCGGGTGGGCGAATCCTCTGTGACGGGCAGTTTCTCAAAGGCCTTCTGGCTTGGGATCCAGATGATCATTCTGGTTTGGAAGTATCGACTGGGTATGATCCGGCGAACACGCAGCCGATGGACCCCCGAAGAGTGCAGAAGCGCCGCTGAACGTGAAGCGTTTTGCATGGACCCATCTCTAGCGAATCTGGCTCGAGCGGTTGCAGTCAAAGAAACGGTTGCAGAGCCGAAGCGCGCTCAAGAAGTGAAATGAATGGCCAGCGGGATCGGCCGTGATGACAAGTAATTCCCAGGTACGCCCCCAATGTAATTGGAAGCACTGCCTCGATCCGGCGGAATGGGCGAAACTGCAACTCAATATCCAGGACCGAATCGATTTCAAAGTAGTTTATGAAGACAAATTCGCTACGCTTTACCAGTGCAAAAAAGGCTTAGAGAAACCGCTCACAGCTTCCCTGCAGCGCTGACACTCTCTACTTCGGCCAGTGATCGTCTCAAGTGAGCTTCGAGATAACCCGCAGCGGCATCTGCCTCGCGCTTCTGGCAAGCTTTGAGAATCTGCCGGTGTTCGCGCAAGCAATCGGGCCCGTAGCTCTCTGGAGAGAGGTACAGAAAGTAGAAGCGATTCACACTGCCGCGGAGATTGTCGATCAATGTGAGCGTGCGTGACTGTTTGCAGGGGGCGTAAAGCGCGGCATGAAAAGCTTGATCAATTCGTGACCAATCCGCGCGATTGGCCACGCTTTCCAGGTGCGTCAGCAAACTCGAGCACAACTCAAATTCCTGTTTGTTGAAATTCGGAACGGCCAATCGCAATGCGTAGGTTTCGAGCAGGATCCGAAGTTCGAAGACTTCGCGCAACTCTTCTACGCCAGGGTTCGATACAAAGGCCCCACGATTCGGGTATAAATCGACCAGGCCTTCTCCTTGCAACTGACGCAAAGCATCACGCACAGGGATTCGGCTGATCCCGAATTTTAGGGCCAGTTCTTCCTGCTGCAATTGCTGCCCTGGCAGCAGTTCATTGCGGTAGATAGCATCTCTAATATATTCGGCTACGACTTCCGGGGCGGTCCGATACTTCAATTGCGGCGTGGCAATTCGTTCAGGCATCCCTACTATCATAGCTTGCTGGATATTGTATACATGTATACAATCTGATACGCTGAATCATGCATAATCGTAGAGCCCTCGTCTCGCTTTCGATCGCACTGATTCTGTGGTCGCTCACCTTTCCGCTCATCCGGGCAATGATGGGTGAAGTTCCTCTCGAAGTCATCCTTACCCTGCGCTTCGGCATGGCGGCAATCATCCTGATGGGTGTGTGGTTATGGAAGGGAAAAGAGCTCCCGCGCGGCCGGGATTTCTGGGTCACGGCGTTCAGCGGATTCTGCTGTGTCACCGGCTATCAACTCTTCTCGACACACGGCATCAAGACAGTAAGCTCGGGCCCAGCCAGCGTGCTGGTAGACACGATGCCAATCTTTGCAACTGTGCTCTCGGTTTTCATCCTCAAGCATCGTCCGAAATGGCGCACATGGACCGGCCTCGGTGTCGCTCTAGCTGGCGCAGCACTGATCGCGATGGGTGAATCGGGTGGGCGCCTGGAATGGAACCTCGGCGTCGGGTTGCTGCTGATGGCGGCCTTGATTTTCAGCATGGGCACGATCGCGCAAAAGCCGCTAATGAAGCGCTATGACTCACTCGGCATCACCGCAATCAGTTTCTCGGCAGGCGCACTTGCAATGATCCCTTTCGCCCCCAACCTCATCGTCTCAACCCAACAAGTAGCGTTTCGACACCTTGTCACTATAGCCTTTCTCGCAGCCGGGCCGGGCGCTCTGGCCTACGGCCTATGGGGTCATGCCCTGAGTAAATTACCGGTCGCCAAGGCATCCGCATCGTTGCTCCTGATCGGACCGCTGACATTCCTGGTTGCCTGGATCTTCTTTAACGAAATTCCCGCCGCCATCAGCATCCTGGGCGCGACAGTCGCCTGTGCCGGAGTCTGGCTGGTGCACTCCGACGAACACGCATAAGATGCACTTGGCGCAACTGAATGTCGCCCGCATGCCCGGCCCGTAAACGCAATCGCGGATGCGAGCACGGGCTTTGTCTGGCGAGACAAAACTGAGGCTGGCGACAATACGGCAGTTAAAATCAACGACGATCCGATGCTGGTCGTCAATGTCTCGATCTTGGAATTACCGGCAGATTGAGAAGCCTCCGTGTATCAAGGGCTTCACAAGTCCACCTTGAGCTGTCGAAAAGAATGGTTTGAACTGCCAAAGATTTCACGCTACGTTTTATGGTGGATAGAAAAGGGTCGATCCAAACCATAACCGAAGCAGCCGCGCGCCTCAAATACTTGCGCTCGAAGGGCGAAAGCGATTACACCTTCACGCTTCGCTTCATCCAACGCAGCTAGCCGCCGATCGCGTACATAGGCCGCGGAGGAGGCACAAACTGCGTCGACCCAATCTCATGACCGATCCATTTGCGCATCAGGTTTTCGCGAATCGCAGCAGCCACACCGGCATCGTCTCCGGCCCTGAGCAGCGCTCGCACATCCATCTCTTCTACAGCAAAAAGGCAGTAGCGCAGCTTGCCGTCAGACGTGAGGCGGATGCGATTGCAGTTGAGACAAAAAGGCTTGCTGACGCTCGCGATAAAGCCAATATGGCCCTTGCCATCGCGATAGCGAAACTCAGTTGCAGGCGCCCGCTCGTCTTGATCGGGCACAACATCGAGCTCGCCAAACTCGGCACGCAACTGATCGAGAATCTGGTCCATCGTCAAAACCTGAGTCTTGTCCCAGATGCCCTGGCTATCAAGAGGCATGAACTCGATGAAGCGAACCTCGATCCCACGCTCGCGGCCGTAATGAGCCATCGGCAAGATGTCAGCTTCGGTCACACCTTTCACAGCCACCGCATTCAACTTGATCGGCCCGAAGCCGAGTGACTGGGCAATGTCGATGCCTTCGAGAACACGCGGCAATTCGTCGCGCCGGGTGATCTCGCGAAACCGCTGGCGATCAAGCGTGTCGAGGTGAATATTGAGGCGTCGTAAGCCCGCAGCGTAGAGAGCCTTTGCCTGAGCACCGAGCAACACGGCATTGGTTGTGAGCGCGATGTCTTCGATGCCCTCAATTTCGGTGAGCATCCCGATGAGCTTGTGTAGATCTTTGCGAGCCAGCGGCTCGCCGCCGGTAATGCGCAGCTTACGTACACCGAGCCCAACAGCCACGCGGGTAAACCTGGCCATCTCTTCAAAGGTTAAAATTTCATGCTTAGGGGCCTATTGGCCGCCTTCTTCAGGCATGCAGTAGAAGCAGCGGATGTTGCATCGGTCCGTGACACTAATCCGGAGATTGTCGTGCAAACGTCCGAAGCGATCAACAAGTGGTGCTTGCACGAAATCCTTTCCTTAGAGCGCGAGCATGCGCTCGATAGGCAGCCTGGCGCGTTCCATGATTGAGGCAGGTAGTTCCAGCCGTGGCTCCAGTGTTTCGAGGCAATCACGCAACTTCTCAAGTGTATTCATCCGCATGTAAGGGCACTCGCTGCAGTTGCAGTTTTCGTTCGGTACAAAGTAGAACTTCTTGGACGGGGCACCCTTTTCGAGTGAATGCCGGACGCCGCTCTCGGTCATGATGATCCACTCTGGAACATCGCTCTTCACGCAGTGCTCGATCAGGGCAGAAGTGGAACCAATGTAGTCGGCCATCGCCAGCACCTCGGCAGGGCATTCCGGGTGGGCGGCCACAAGAGCCGTTGGGTGCTCAAGTCTGGCTGCGGTTAACTTACGTGCCGCAAAAGTAGCGTGCACGATGCAGGCACCCTGCCAGATCTTCATGTTTTGACGGCCAGTCTGTTGTTTTACATAATTGCCGAGATTGATGTCCGGGCAAAAAAGGATTGGCTTATCGGCGGGGATCGAATTCACCACTTGGACGGCATTGCGAGAAGTGCAAATGATATCGCTCTCAGCTTTCACGGCAGCAGAAGTATTGATGTAGCTGACGATGACGTGGTCGGGGTAGCGATGTTTGAAAGCTCGAATCTGATCGGCAGGACAGCTATCCACCAGGCTACAGCCGGCATTCTTGTCAGGCACAACAACAATGCGTTCGGGGTTGAGTAGCTTGGCCGTTTCGGCCATAAACCAGACACCGCAGAACACAATCACTTCGCCGTCAAACTGTTTGGCCTTACGAGCAAGCTCGAGGCTGTCGCCGATCACATCGGCCAGTTCCTGAATCTCAGAATCCTGGTAGTGATGGGCGAGAATAATTGCCTTGCGTTCCCGTTTGAGAGCAAGAATTTCTTCGGCGATAGAGGTATGAATGGATACGGCAGGCATGGATGGCTAGGCTGACAAAAGCCCCTTTAGCCTTCAGTGTAGCCTACCGGAGTTAACCGGCGAGGCCCTTGCGGCGAGGTTGTGGCGAATCCATCGAGAGCAACTTGGCGGAAGAAACTGGCACTGCGCCTCCCACACCAGCCAACTGCGGAATTGCGGATGCAGGGCTATCACCAGACATGCTGCGGGCGCTGAACACGCTGCAGGCCTTGGCCAGCTTCTGCAGGTCGCCACCGTCTTCAACCACCATCTCGTGCTCTACCCAGTTGCTGAGTGGAATGTTGCGGAAGAAGAGGCGTTCCTGGAGAACCATCGACTTGCGATTGAGAAAGAGGCTTTTGCTCTCACGAGAGTAATGACGTTCTTCAACGCGAAAATCGGCGAGAAAGTCATCGAGAGCCTGACGGCGGGCGCGTTCTTCGGTCGCCTTAATCGTTTCTTCGAGCGTCTTGGCATGCATTGCAATTGCAGCCCGAGCCTCGGCCATAGTCTCACGTTCTTTGGAAATCGCTACTTCCAGCTTCGACTGCATGATGAAGTAGGCCAGCAGGGCCGACCCAGCAGCGACAAACAAAGGCAAAAACAACCAGAGCATTGCGTCCATCTATGAAGATCCTCAAGGTGAAGATCGGATCAACGGACGAAATCTTTATAGTCCATCCACCTTAGACCCGCCTAAGAGTTTTCCCGCAAGCCCTAGACGGAAAGAAAAGAAGGCTTTTGCGGTTTGAGACAACCAGAATCCGAAGCCAGCCATGAATCCGTAGTTCTTCGAATAAAAGGCACCCAGTCCATTCATCCGGTCGGCTTCATCCATCTCGGGGCTGATCATTTCCTGCGCGGCCCGTTCCCGCTGCAGCACCAGATCCTTCAAAACCAGAATGCGCTTTCCCGCTTCTTTCATCTTGTAGAACAGCTCAAGATCGCCATAGTATTGGCCATATTTAGCGGGCAGATAGTTCATGCTCACCAGCGCCAGCTTGGGCAGCAGCACTGGCTGATCAAAGGGGTACTCGGTGCCTGTGGCCAAAGTAGTGTCGCCAGTCTTGGGCAACGCAAAGAATTCTCCAGCCGGACACACTGCCCCGGCTTGGAGGTCGGCCTCAAGCGCACTCAACATCTGCTGAATCGAATCCGGGCCCACTTGGCAACCATTCGGCAATAGCAAAAGATACTCACCCTTGGCGGTGCGTGTGGCGATATTGATAGCCTTGGTCCACCCGAAGTTATGAGGCAGTCTAAGGAGTGTAATCCCCTCAAACTCATCATCAAGACGAGCGCTTCCATCGCGGCTGCCGCAGTCTACAACCAGCACCTCACTCAACTCTGGCTCAGAGCGGGCCGCCAGCGCACTTAATGTCGGCCTCAATAGCTGACATTGATGCTGGGAAACAATAATGATCGAAACGCGTGTGGCCCGGACTTCGGGCGATTCCTGTACGGGAGATTCCATCCAGATTCAAGGATACCCCGCGTTAGCGCTTGAGAATTGTTCCGCGGGGATCCAAAAGCACCTTTGGCAGCACAGAACCAGTCACAGGAATCTCAAGAACATCGTCTTCCGGGCCACTCCGCATCCACCGGATCGACTTCTGCCCGCGCGGCAACTGGATCTCTACCGGCACATCGAGAGCGAAATCTTCAGGCACCAGCGTCTGCTTCAGACGCAACTCAATCACCTTGCGCGGAGCAGCCCCTTTGATCGTCGTCGTCAACTCCAGGTGTGGCATTCCAGTGCCATAGACCCAGGTCTCAAAGAAATTCACAAGTTCACGATCTGGGGCGTCCTTAGGCAGCATTGCCGCAGCAGCTCGCCGCAAGTCCTCGGTGGTCATAGCTTTTCCGGCATAGTCTTTCACCAGTTGTGCCAGCAACTTGAGAAAGGCGGCATCCCCAAGCCGGTTGCGCAACATGTGCAGCACCCAGGTACTCTTGCCGTAGGTAACCGCATGCCAGGCCACCGGATCGGAATAGCGCAAGCGCATGCCAAAGACCAGCGGCCCGGCCGAATCAAGACTCTTGCCATCCTTGCCTTCAAAAATCAGCCGGCGCTTATACTCTTCAAGCACCGTCTCAACGGGTTTCACCCCGCGTCGCTTCTCCAGATAAAGCAGCGCCGAATAATTGGCTAAGGCCTCCCCCAGCCACTCATCGCGATAGTTTTCAAAACCAACATGATTGCCCCACCATTGGTGTGCAAGTTCATGAGCCGTGAGAATTTCACGGAAGTAACGGCCTTGCCACTCTGCCCGTTCTGTCACAGGCAGATTGCGGTCTTCAAGATAGGCTAGCGTCGATAGATAAAGAAAACCCGGGAAGCCTTGTCCGAAAGAGCCCGGGATAGGCGCAGCCACTACGCGGGCCAAAGGCGGCGGACCAAAGATCGAGCTGAAAAATTCCATCGCCCCGGCAATCTCCTCGGCCATCGAAGGCATGCGCGACAAAGGGTCGACCGGAGGAGGAGGAGGCGAATTCATGACAACGGGGAAGTCAAGTCGCCGCCTTTGACCGGGCGCAGGCGCGGGTGAAACTATGATCTGGGTGGGACGGTTCACCAGCGCAGTCTCCAGGGTCTTATTCGCGTAAACCTCTACTTCAAAGCCCCCACGCTTGACCGAAGTCGATTCAAAGGCCCCGAGGTTAAAACCAAAGAGCCGCAGCGGTTTATCCACCTTGCAGGTAGTCAGTTTGTTTTCGCCCTTCGTGCTCTCTTTGCGATCTCCAGGACACACAAGCGTGAGCAGCCTGGAATGCTCAAAGCTAGCCTCAAAGGGAGCTGCCTGAAACTGCATTTGCGGAAACCAGCTGGCCCTGGTTGCAAGATACAAAACCCCATTGCCGGCGCGGAAGAAAATATTACCCTCTTCTTCGATCTCAAGCACTCCCGTCTCACCCAACTTCAATGGCTGTGCCGGCTGCAGCAGCAATCCTTCAGAATCCCCGTTCCGCAGCAGGTTGGCCCGTAGTGCATCGCGCTGAAAGACCTCAACAGGCTCACCATTCCATCGCGCGGCCTTCACTCTCAGCCGAGGGGAAAGATCCACCGGCAACACACTTAGGTCGTTTTGGTTCGAACGCAAGGTCATACGAATGGTGGCGCTAAATTGCAGATCCTCGGCAATCACAGCCTTCACCTCAAAGCGCTCAATCTTCGCGACTGGCCCTGGCACAACGCGAGGTTGAGTCCGCTTTGGTTCAAAATGCGCCCAGAAGTTGTAGCGATTGCGGCCCTCGAAATTCTCGAGCTGACCCACCAGCAATTCCTCTCGACCGCGAGGATCGAAATAGATGTCGAAATTTCCGAGCTTGCGTCCCGACAGAGCCGCAAAGAAACAGCCCTTTCCGGGCCCACCGCCATTACTGAGATCTTCGAGCAGGCGTGTCTCAAGGCTATCGCTGAGATTTCGAACTACATCGTTCCACTTCTCGGCCACCAGCACTCCGCGCTCGGGGCTGCGCTTGGCCGTCTCACTGCGATTGAGATCTTCCATCCATTTCTCGCCCGTACCATCGGTAAACAGAAAAACCGCAGCCTGAAAATGTTCGGCCAGATTTGGCTCTCCGGTAAAGCTCGCCAGAGATCGGCGTTCCATCCGGTTGGGCGGAATCAGAAGGATCTCGGCATCCTCAAGTTCTTCGCTGGCGACAAAGACGGCACCCGTGCGGATGCCATTTACAGGCTTGCGGAAGATCAGCACCCCTTCAGTCAGGAAGAGCCGGACTTCATTGCGGCGATAAGCGAATTCGCGGACACGAAAGCAAGCCTCAGGATCAAGACTGGCCTCCCTGAGCACCCGGCTCAAATCACCCAATTTGAGGCGAGAAGCAGCAACCGTTGCCTGGCTGAAAAGCACAGGACAAAGAACTAACAGACATAAAAGTACGCGAATCCATCTCACGTTTCCAGTTTAGCCTTCAGTGTCTATATGTCAGCCAGACCGGGCCCTTCATCGGCAACGAGTTCGCCATTTTCCTGGATCATCATGCGGCCGTAGCCATCAGGTGGCAGCACTTCGATCGTCACCCGTTGCAAGGGATCGGGGTTTGGCAGGGATCGCCCCAAAAGATAAGTCAAATAAAAATATCCAGGCAGAGCCGATGCCAATCGGCCCAGTGCAGCCGGCATTCTCGATTCCACCTTCGATTCAAGATAAGCACCGCGGCGGGCAGAGCACATCTGCCATAAAGACTGCGCTGTCCCCTCGCTAAGCTCACCACAGCAGACAATATAAAGCACTACATTCTGCTTTTCGAGCAGTGAGGGCCAATGCGACGGCACCTCGAAGTTATTCCCTAGATCCGGGTCGAGAACCAGCACCAGATGTCTACGGCCAGAAGAGGCAGGAAACGAACTGATTGCCAATTCAACCCCTTCTGCAAGGCTCGCTGAGGCACCATCTAAATCCTTCAGTTGGTCCTTCACCAGACTCTCGGCATTCACAGAAAAGTCGATCAACGTGGGCTCAGCCTGCGCACTACTGGTTTGTGTATTGTATTTCTGAATAGACCAGTAGTCGAAGGCACGCTTCTTCGAGATAGCCAACTCCATGCCTTGTTCCATCTGCCCATGAAAGCTCTTGGCAGCGGAAGACCGCTGAGGGATTAGGAAAACACTGTGAGTGGCTTCTTTACTCCCTCGCGCCTCGAAGTGAAATTGATCGACACGCAGATCTCCATCCTTCAGGATCACCTGGGTCGCTACCAGTTCATTGGAGGCGAAAGAGCTCCCATCCGCCCGGCACAGCAGAATACTGGCCCTTACCCGGCCCTTCTCCAACCGGTCAAAACACACTAACTCCATGCCGAGATCTGGCTTTTCCTTGAGATCGCTAAGCCGCTTCTTGATCTTCCTCGACGCATTCAGCAGCGCCAGCTTCACGCGCCCGGTCTTCACCGTGAGATATTCCTCAACCACAGCCAGGAAGCGTGGATCCGCCGTCTGACCAATCAACCAGCTTCCAGCCAGTTGCCGATCCAGATCGGCGTCCCGCACCAGCTTGAGAATCCCTCGCACAGAAGAGATCTCACCAGCCTGATACAACCCATAGAGCCCGTTGGCGATCACACGATGGTAAGCGTCAAGACTGGCTTCCTTGAAGGTCTGAATCGATTCTGTATCCCGGCGTCCCCACAGCGAGGCGATGGCGTTGGCCCTCACTCTCGGGTCGGCATCCTTGAGCAACGCGACACATTTGGGCTGTTGACGCAACAGCGGGCCGGCCAACATCGCCGCCTTCGACCGCAACCTCGGGTCTGGATGCTCGCTCAGGAGGGTAAGTATGCCCTCCACATGCTCTGCATCCACTGCCTTGGACAAAATCTCAAGTACCCGGGTCAGTTCCTGTTTGGCAATCCAGGCGCCGGAATGATCGATCTCAGACTTTACATTTGAAACCAAATGATTCTGATAGCCAGCATCATTCTTGCTCGCCACCCGGAGCATGCGAATCGAATCATCGAGACTCAATACATCTGCCGTAGCAACGAGTTGCTTCAGGCTGGAGGAATCCTGCCTCAAAAGCTTCAACACAATTTGAGAAAAACTATTGCCCTGCCCGGATTCGAGAAGTTCGATGGCCTGTCGCAAAAAATCGGCATGATGCTCGGATCTCCACAACTGCAGTTGCTCGTGCCCAAGCTTCGGACTTTCCGCGAAAACTCTCTCTAGTTCCTGGATCGAAAAACTGGTTTCTGCCACATAGCCCATATCGACAATGGGAAGACAATATTGAAAGTTCTAACCGAAGAACGAGAAGAAACCTTTTTTGCGCGGCTTTGAAGCCCCAACCAGCTTGCCCCCACTCAATACTGCACCCGGATTCTCCACAAGGAGATGCTTGGCTGTTTCTTCGCCCCACTTCTTCTCTACCAGTTTAAAGGCGCTGTCCATTACAGGTGGCCGGCGGCGCAAATCATGCGCATCGCTCGCGATGAAATGGACCATCCCTTCATCCATCAGCTTCTCGCTGAAGAGCCGGGCTTTGCTTCCAAAGGCCCCTTCAAGGCTCTGCCCCGTCACCTGGATCGAGCAACCCATCTCCACCCACTCCGCCAGCTCCTTGATCCGCATCTGCAGCAACATGTTACGCTCCGGGTGCGTGATCACAGGGATCATCCCCACCGAAAGCAAATCGCCAAAGATCTGCGAAGTCGTCTTGAAAATCAAAAGGTCTGAAAACTCGACCAAAAGATAAGGCCCATCCGCAATCGTATACTTGCGAGGATTCTTCAGCGCATCGGCAATGTTTTCGTATTGCAAATGAAAGTCGCACCCCAGATGCACTCTCACTCCGCTGTCGTTGAGATCTTCAAGCGCAGCCTTACGTTCGGCAATCAATTCGGGATCAAAACGATACTCAAGATTGGCATGTGGGCTGGCCACGATATCTGTTGTGCCATGCCTGCCGGCCATGCGCAACATCTCAAGACTCACTTCGATATTGGGAGACCCATCGTCCATTCCGTAAAGGACGTGACTATGGATGTCAATCATGGTTTACCGCAGCCAACCATGCTTCAGATGAACATCTCTTCGTCCTGCGTTGCGTGCACGACGGTCGGCCGGCGGCTCTTGAACAAGAAGCCAAAGGCGCTCTTCACACCTGTCGTCAGCGCACTCATCTCACGTAAAGGCTTGAGAAGCCCTTCCTGCGTCGTGTGCACCAGACTTTGAACCTTCTCTACAGTTTCACCAACCACCATTTCCATCCGCTCCAGTTGTACCTTCGCCCGGTCGCTGGCATCGGTAACAACGGCATCGATTTTGGTGAGTTGCAACTGTGTCGTATCAAGGATCTGGTTGGTGCGTTTGGAGATCTCGAGCATCTGTTTACGGCCATCGTCAAGTGTCAGTTTGGCGGAATCGAGCGTCGCTTCTGCTTTGCCAAGCAAAGGCCGCGCGTCTTCATGAATCTCCCGCACCTTTTGGTACAGGCGCATCAATGTCAAGAATTGCCCCAACTGCGATAACGCAGAGAGGGCAACAAAAACAATCAGGACGATCAAGATGTTTTGCATTGTCGAATCCGCCATTCCGGTTTTCTCTAAATATCTATCGGCTGGATAGCTGAAAGACTCTATACGCCTTCAGATTCAGGTGGGTAGCTGCCATGGGCTTCACGATAAGCCTGGCGGCCCGCTTCTACTGCTGCGGCTACCTGCTCGCGTTGTCGAAGCACGGCTTCACGTCCGCGCTCCACGAAATCAGTTGCAGTTTCGCGAACTTCACCACCCTTGCGCTTCACGAATTCGCGGCCTTCATCGGCTCGCCCCTTCAAAAGAGCACGGGTTTCTTCACCTGACTTGGGTGCGAAGAGCAGCCCCACAGCCAAGCCAACTCCAACGCCCAGGAAAAAATAGGGCAGGTTATTTCTGTCTTCCATTACTGGATACCTCCTTAGGGGAACTACTGCCTTCAGTGTACATGCTAAGCTCCAATCGTGTCGTTTGGGAAACCTCCAAAGCGTGTAGATGGCGAGGCGCTTCAGCACTATGCAGCGAGGCTGGTCGCGCAACGGGCCATGTCCAGTGGCGAGATGCGTCAGAAGCTTCGGCTGAAGGCTCTCAATCCTGAAGACATTGAAGTCGTGCTCGCCAAACTCACCGAATACGGCGCTCTCAATGACACTCGTTATGCCGAAGCCTACGCCAGCGCCCGCAAAGAGAATCAGGGCTTCGGTCAGCAGCGTGTCATGCGCGACCTCAACAAGAAACGAATCTCCTCCGAGATGGCCAAAGTAGCAGTCGCCACCACGTTTTCCGGTACTGACGAAATCGCGCTGATCGAAGACTATCTGGCCCGCAAGTTCCGAAGCAAAAATCTCCACGAATTTCTGAGCGAACAAAAAAACTTCGCCTCAGCCTTTCGCCGGCTTCGCACCGCCGGCTACTCTGCCGGAAACTCACTCAAGGTCCTACGCCGCTACTCAACGCATGCAGAAAACGTCGACGAAGATTCCCTTGAGCCTTCTCCAGACTAGCGCGCACTCCATTCGCTACACCCGCTCGCCTGCATCTTGTATCGACCGCTGACAAACGGGGCATAACTACTCACCTCAAGCCTGTAAATTCCGTTGGCTGTGAGACTAGTCTCGATCAACGGCTGATTGCCATCGGTATCGTCCTCAAAGGCGAGTGTCGCCCCATTCGGGCCAATCAGATACATCACGCTGTCAAAGCTCGACTCAGCTACGCTCAAACGAACCCTGGCCCCAAGCCGGCCCTCAAACAAATAGACATCGGTGTTGTGAAGATCGCCACGCCTGCCGGTCTTGTTCGAATTGCCACTCAGTTCGCCTTCCTGCTCTACAGGACAGGCAGAAATCACCTTCGGTAAAGATCCGGTATTGCCAGTGCCAGCCTCCAGCCGGACACTCAAAGTGAAGTTCCCCACCTGATTGGCAATAGCGGTTGTTAGCGCAATGCGATAAGTCCCCTTGAGGGGCAGCACCAGACTACCCGTCGCCGGCAGCCGGGAATTCAATCCAACGCCACTATCGTCGTCCTCGCCGAGATACAGATTGCCTGGGCCATAAAAGAAGACGTAAGTGTCAATCACCCGTGAACTCGCCTCAATCGTCAGCCGTTGCCCGGCCTCCGCGTCAAACGTATATTCCTTGACCAGATAAGTCCGCAAGGCACCCTCAAGCAAACAGTCGCTCGTAACCAGGCTCGAACTGACATCCGTACCCGGCGTAATCCGTTGCGACACGCACTTGGTGTTCTGCCTCACCACTACCCGTTTGCCGCCCACCAGCAGTGAAGCACTCCGCTGCTGGCCAGACTCATTCCCAGTCGTCCGTAGCTTAACCACTCCACTCGCGAGGTTGTTCGAAGGCTCTCCAGCACTAAGCCAGGCTGGCGCATCCGCCACAGCCCAAGGCTCGCAAGTGCTTGACCTCGCCACTTGAATGGAGATGGTCGATACCTTCTCTGGCATCGTGAGTGTTGCCGGAAACACAGTCGTTGAACAGGGCGGACGCGGGTTGGCCTCCGTCGTCCAGGTGATCGCATAATCCTGTGGTGCGACACTCAGTTCCTTCGATTTAACAACAATCTTCCACTTGCCGGGCTGAGGCTGATCCACTGCCACTTGCTCGACATTGTCGCGAGTATTGACACCGGCGACAGCATCGGCTTCTGCCCGCAGCGGGTCGAGCGTAAAGGGCAACCGGGTCTGCCCATCGGGCCCAACCAGGCTCAAGTCGAGGTCATTCATCAACTGTTGCGTGCGGCCTGCAGCGGCAGGAGGATCCGTCCAGGCCAGCATTACCCGCAGCGCGGGCACAGCCCCAACTTCAAACTCAAACTCCTTGGTCTCGGATGCGCGCAGACTCTCGGTATTCCAGGTATCTTCATCAATGGCCTTTACAGCCTTAACTCCATCGGGAACGCCAAACCCGTAACTGTAGTCAGGCCCCGGATTCCCCAGGTCATTGGCAGTGTTCAGCAGGAAGGCCCGCAATAATTCCGGCGATGGGGCCTTGCCATGCTTGCTACGGTAGCGGTCGATCAACAGAGCCGCAAGCCCTGAAATCGCAGGCGCCGACATTGAAGTGCCAGAAAGCGTACGCGTCGTATTTCGGGTCGAAGTCGAAAGCACGTCCACACCAAGCGCCACCAGATCCGGCTTGAGACGGCCATCCCGGCTCGGGCCAAAACTGGAAAACTCGCTAATCGCATTTCCCCGGTCCACTGCCCCAACCGTGATCAGGTTCTTGGCATTGGTAGGAGGAGGCAAAGTATAGAAGCCAGCCCGCGCAAACATTGCGCAGTCGTATTGATCCCGATTGTTGCCCACGGAAAATACGATCGGGAATTTCTGCTCATAGACGATGCGATCCATCTCACGCTCAAACGATGTGTAGGAGCTGAAGAAGCTGCAATTGTCTGCATCCTCTTCCACCACAGCTCCCCAGGAATTCTGCGCCAGATCAGCCTGTTCATTGAGCTTGGCGTTCAGATTCGCAGTGATGCCCTCAGACACCGTGTTGAAGGAGAACGACACGAGTTTGGCCGCCGGGGCCATCCCCCGCAACCGGACATCGCCCGAACCAGCCGCCGCAACCGTGCCCGCCACATGCGTCCCGTGAATCGATCCGTTGCCAGGCCGCACTTGCAGCAGCCGGTCGCCAAACTCTATGTGTGTGTCCACCAAATCGTCGACGATTGCCACCTTCGCGCCGCGGCCATCCAGACCAAACTGCTCCTGCAAATCTTTCACCTTGATCTGAGCGCCACTCTCGGCATTGCTGTTTCGCACAAACGGAGGAAAGGCCGGCTCGATAAATCGAACCCAATCCATCGCTGCCACCTCCTGTAAATCCGAGGCTCGCAGCTTCACCGTCAGGCGTTCAAAGTAATCGCTGCGATCTACCAGTTGCGCCCCCATGCGATCCATTTCCCACTGCGCCTCATCGGCAGAAACGTCTTTGTGGAAGTAGACAATCAGTTCCAGCGCATCTTCCCCACGCACCTTCACCTTTGCCCACAGCGGAGCCTTGCCGTCGCGCAGTTCTTCGCTAATTTTCTTGTTCAGAGGCAAGAGCGAGGAAAAGCTCACCGCAGCGGAATTGCTTTCAACGGAAACAATCCACTCCCCATCTCCCAGAGGCTCAACCACACGAATGCCCCTCGCCGCCAGACTCTCCCGGTCCACAGCTTTGACCACCCGATGAACCCGGTCAGCCCAGAGCCCAGCCGCAACAAATAACAGCAACGCAATGCGGTAAAACATGCCTTCGACGCTAACATAGGATCTGCATGGAAACTCGCCTTACGGCCCACGCCAAAGCCGCCGGTTGAGCGTCTAAACTCGCACCAGGGGTCCTGGCGCAAGCGCTCGCCACGCTGCCGCGTGCCGACAATCCGAACGTTCTGCTAGGGTTTGAAACCTCCGACGATGCCGGGGTCTACAAGCTTTCGGACGACTGCGCCCTCGTCCAGACTTTAGACTTCTTCACCCCCATCGTCGACGACCCCTTCGAATTCGGTGCCATCGCCGCAGCCAACTCCCTCAGCGACGTATACGCCATGGGCGGCAAACCGATTACCGCGCTCTCGATCCTCTGCTACCCGGCCAAGGACGACATCGAAGTCCTCACGGCCATCCTCGCCGGTGGCTCCTCCAAGATGCAGGAGGCCAACTGCGCCCTGCTCGGCGGCCACTCCGTCGCCGACGACACTGTGAAATTCGGCTATTCCGTAACCGGCTTGGTCCACCCCACCCGCTTCCGCGCCAATGCCCATGCAAAGCCGGGCGACATACTTGTCCTCACCAAGCCACTCGGCACCGGCGTCATCGCCACAGCCCTCAAGCGCGGACTCGCCCACCCAGACCACGTCGCAGCGGCCACCCGCTCGATGCTCACCCTCAACCGGGCCGCTGCCGAAGCAATGGACCCCTTCGACGTCCACGGCGTCACCGACATTACCGGCTTTGGCTTTCTCGGGCACGCAAGAGAACTTGCCCTCGCCTCAAACGTCACCCTCTGCATCGACTCAAAGGCAATACCTACCCTCCCAGGTGCCCTCGAAGCCATCGCTGCCGGGGCGATCCCAGGCGGCCTTAACAACAATCGAAACTTCGCTTCTATCGACGTTCATGTGGAATCCACAGTCGACCCCAACCGTCTTACCCTCCTCTATGACCCGCAAACCAGCGGTGGTCTGCTCATCTCGCTCCCGCCGTCCGATGCAAGCCGCCTATTAGAATCGATAGCTGCCACCATCATTGGCGAAGTCGGTGAAAGAAAGGACAAAGCCCTCTGGGTACTTTGAATTACAACCCGATCATTGTTGCGCTCGATGTCGAATCCGGCGCGCAAGCCCTCCACCTCATCGATCAGCTCGAAGATAGCGTCGATTTCTACAAAATTGGATTGGAGCTTTACTCAGCCGAAGGTAACTCTATCGTCAAGGACGTCCTTGCACGAAACAAGAAGGTTTTCCTTGACCTCAAATTTCATGACATCCCGGAGACCGTCAAGCGCGCCGTCAGTCGTGCCGCAGACCTCGGCGTTCACCTCTTAACCGTTCACGCCTACCCCCAAGTAATGAAGGCTGCAGTTGCCGGCAAGGGGCAATCCTCCCTCCTGCTATTAGGAGTAACGGTACTCACGAGCCTCAGCGAAGAAGACTTGGTCGGCCTCGGCTACCCCGAAGGCACCTCCGTCGGGGCGCTAGTTCGCCAGCGCGTCCAGCAAGGCATTGCCGCAGGCATCGACGGCTTCGTCTGCTCTCCCCTGGAGGCAAGAGCCGTCCGCAGCATCACTGGCCCTGGAAAAGTCCTTGTCACCCCAGGAGTCCGCTCACCCGGCAAAGACGCGGGAGACCAGAAACGCATTGCCACCCCGGCGCAGGCCATTTCCGACGGTGCTTCCTACCTGGTCATTGGCCGCCAGGTCACACGTGCCAAAGCACCTAAAGACGAGGCCCTGGCCATCCTGAGCGAGATTTCCACAGCCTAAACCTTTCAATCTATTCATTTTTTCTATAAGCGAAACCGATACGATACGGTTGCGATTCCACTTATATTCTGTTAAACCTGAAGGATTGGGTCGGTTATCACCGTTCCAAAACAGGGGAAAGGAATTACAAAAATGAACAGGACTCTAGTCGCTCTCTCGCTAGCGGTCTGCTTGGGCATCCCTGCCTACAGTCAGTCTCTCACCTCAATTTCAGGCGCAATTGTCGATCCCACCGGGGCTTCGGTTCCAGGAACGACGATTTCGCTTACCAATGTCGATAACAACGCCAAACGCGAAGGGACAACCGACTCGGAAGGCAAATATACCTTCTCGGCCCTCTCGCCCGGAACCTACCGTCTGCTTGCAAAGAAGCAAGGTTTCTCAGACATCTCGGTGCAGCAGATTCGCCTGCTCGTCAATACACCTTCCACACTTAACCTCAGTTTTGAAACCGTCGGCGCTGTAGCCCAAACCATCGAAATCTCTGCGGAAGGCATCCAGCTCAACACTGTCGATGCCACCGTCGGCAATTCTTTCGGTGCCAAGCAAATCACGCAGTTGCCCTTTGAAGGCCGGCGCGCGGACCGTATCCTCTCGCTGCAGCCCGGCATCTCTTATATCGGCGATTCCGACAGCGTCAATGGGGGCTCTAATGTGGCCACCGACCGCGGTGGCGTCGTCAACGGCGGCAAGAGCGACCAGTCGAACCTCACTCTCGACGGCGTAGACATCAACAACCAGCAGACCCGCGAGCCCTTCAACGGTGCTCTCCGCGTTACTCTCGACTCGGTTCAGGAATTCCGCGTTACCACTTCCAACGCCAACGCCGACTCTTCGCGTGGCTCCGGTGCGCAGATCACCCTGATCACCCGTTCAGGTACCAACCAGCTTCACGGTGCCGCCTACTGGTTTGTCCGAAACAAGATGTTCAATTCGAACACCTTCTTCAACAACCTCACCACAAACGCCCAGGGTCTCGGACTGCCAACTCCCAAGCTCAATCGCAACACTTTCGGCGGCCGCCTCGGTGGCCCGGCCATCAAAAACAAACTCTTCTACTTCGCCAACTGGGAAGGCCAGCGGGATAGCCTCGAACAGTCTGTCATCCGAACTGTACCGCGTGAAAACATGCGCAACGGTCAGGTGGACTACCTCAGCCTCGGCGGCACACGAGTCTCTGTCCCCAGTTCAGAACTGGTCAGCAAGATCGCGGGCGCGGGCTCCGTCAACGCGGCGGCCCTCGCTGTTCTCAGAGGCTATCCAGCTCCCAACGACTTCACTACCGGTGACGGCCTCAACACTGCCGGCTTCCGCTTCAACTCGCCTCTCGCCCGACGCTACAACACCTACGTCGCCAAGATCGATTACGTCATCAACGACAAAAATCGCATCTTCGCCCGTGGTCAGTTGCAGAACGACAATGAGGCCAATGCTCCCCAGTTCGCAGGCGGCTCGCCAAACTCGGTTGACCTCAACAACTCTAAGGGCCTCGCCATCGGTTGGGATTCCACCATCAACAATTCGTTGATCTCCTCCACTCGTTGGGGCCTCACCCGCCAGGGTCTTGAAACCTCTGGCAACGGCAATTATGCCATCACCACCTTCCGCGGCCTCGACAACCCGGTCGGCCTGGTCCGCTCATTCCGGCGCTTCTCGCCCACCTACAACTTCACCCAGGACTTTACCTGGACTAAGGGTAAGCACAACATCCAATTCGGCGGAAGCATCCGCGTCTTCCAAAACGATCGTTCCAACTTCAACAACAGCTTCTTCGGATCCACAGTCAACTCTTCATGGATGACAGCCGCAGGCGCAGTGCTCAGCGCTCCCTGGAATGACGCAGCTCTCGGCAATAACCGCATCAATGCCGGTTCACGTACGTCATTCAATGATGCAACCGCAGCCATCCTTGGTCTCGTCACTCTGGTCACCAGCCGTTACAACTACACCCCGAACCCGGACGGTACAGTAAACGCTCAGGCGCAAGGCTCTCCGGTGAATCGTAACTTCCAGGGCGAAGAAGCGGAAATGTACATTTCCGATACCTGGAAGGCCACCCGCAATCTCACCATCACTGGTGGTGTTCGCTACATGCACTGGCCGGCCATCTATGAAAAGAACGGCGTCCAAACCAGCACCAACATCCGCCTTAGCGATTGGTTCGACACCCGCATTGCCAACGCAGGCAACGGCCTCGCTGGCAACACCGGTTTGCCTCCGATTTCTTATCAGCTCGCCAACAAGTCTGGGGGTCGTCCGCTCTATGACAACCTCAAGAACTGGTCGCCACGGCTGGCCATGGCTTATGCTCCAGAAGCTAAAGGTGGCCTCTCCAAATTCCTCTTTGGCGGCCCTGGAAAGAGTGTCATCCGTGCTGGCTTCGGAATCTACTACGACGTCCTGGGGTCAGGCTTGGTTCGTGATTTCGATGCCTCCGCCCTTGGCCTCTCCACAACGCTCAACAATACTTCGGGCCGCGAGACAGTCGCTGGCGCACCGCGCTACACGGGTATCTTCGGCATCCCGCAGCAACTCGTTAGCGCTCCGCCCCCAGCCGTTTTTCCGGTAGTTCAGCCCAACAACTTCGCAATCACAAATTCAATCGACGACAGGATCCGCGCTCCTTACACGATGCGTTACAACATCACCGCCGCTCGCGAATTCGATAACGGTTTGAACATCAGCGTCGGTTATGTCGCCAGCCAGGGCAAACGCACCATCATGAGCGAAGACTTGGCCACTCCGCTTAACATCCGTGACCCGCAATCCGGCACGGACTACTACTCGGCAGCCACCGCCCTCACGGACCTCATCCGCCGCAATGTCCCGGTCGCCCAAGTCGGCCGTATTCCTTACTGGGAAAACATGACTCCGGGCTTCGCTGGAGGCGGTCTGACGGCAACGCAAGCTGCCTACAACCTCTTCAGCGACTTCTTCCCGGATGCAACAGGTGCCGTCGAGAACTTTGATCGCTTCAGCGATCCTAGTGCCTCCAGACTCGGCCCTTTTGCTTATTATAGCCGCCAGTTTTCCTATCTGCGTGCTCTACGCTCTGTCGGCTTTTCCACCTACAACTCACTTCAGGTAACGGCTCAGAAGCGCTTCAAGAACGGAGACCAGTTTGGTTTCAACTGGACCTTCTCTCACTCGATCGACCTCGGCTCTACTTCTGAAGACAACGCCACCGCCGGTCGCGGCATCAGCATCAGCCCCTACAACCGCTATCAGATGCGTGGCTCCTCAGACTTTGACCAGCGTCACAGCGTCAACGCCAACTACGTTTACGGTCTGCCTTTCGGCAAGGGCAAGAAGTTCCTATCCAATGCCAACGGCATCACCGACACCATACTCGGTGGCTGGCAACTGGGCGGCATCTGGCGCCAGACCTCCGGCTTGCCGGTATCTGTCGGCCATAACCGAACCTGGCCCACCAACTACAACCTCACAGGCAACGCAACCCAGTTCGACAAGTTCGCCGACGGCACCAACAAGAATGCTCCGGCACCTCCCGGAGGCCGCTCCGGTCCGAACATATTTGTCGATCCCGGCGCTGCCCTCAAGGCATTCGGCTTTACCAACCCTGGTGAAATCGGCACTCGCAATCCGGTTCGTGGCGATGGTTTGTTCAACGTCGATATGAACCTCGCAAAGTCCTTCACCATCCGTGAAGGTCATGCTCTCCAGTTCCGTTGGGAAGTGTTCAACATTACCAACTCGGTTCGTTTTGACCCGCTCAACATCAACCTCTCGCTATCCAACCCATCGTCTTTCGGCCGCTACGCTGGAACCTTGGGTGGCCCACGAGTCATGCAGTTCGGTCTCCGCTACGACTTCTAGTCGCAAGCGGTGTCTAATCAAGCAAAGGCGGGCCTTCCGGCCCGCCTTTGCTTTTGCTACACTTTCCCACAAGTGAAAACACCCGCCGCCCTGATCTTCTACCTCGCCTCCACAGCCACAGCCGCAGAAGTTACCTTCCAAAAGCACGTCCTCCCCATTCTGCAGAACCACTGCCAGGGCTGCCATCGCACCGGTGAAGCAGCGCCCATGCCACTCCTCACCTACAAAGACACGCGCCCCTTCGCCCGTGCCATCCGCGCCGCCGTCATCAGCAAAAAAATGCCACCCTGGTTCGCCGATCGCGATCATGGAAAATTCTCCAACGACACCTCGCTCGCGCAATCAGACATCGACACCCTCACCACCTGGGCCGACACCGGCGCCAAAGAAGGCGACCCCAAAGACGCCCCAGTTCCTAAAGAGTTCACCAAAGGCTGGACCATCGGCAAGCCAGACCTCGTCATCGACATGCCTGCCGCTCATAAAGTTCCAGCCACAGGCACCATCGAATACACCTACTTCGTCGTGCCCACCGGCTTCACAGAAGACAAGTGGGTCGAAAAGGTAGAAGTGCGCCCCGGCGCATCCAGCGTAGTCCATCACATCGTTCTCGCAAACCGTCCCAACGGCTCTGCTTACTTAAAAGAAGCACCAGTAGGCGTCGCCTACATCCCAACCACTGCCAAACCCACCTTCTCCGGCAAAAAGGCAACCGGCGATGGCAGTTTTGTCGGCCTCGCCGATGGCTTCATTGAACTGCTCTCGGTCTACGTCCCGGGCGGATTCGCCTACGACACCAAGCCCGGTCAGGCTCGGCTGATCCCTGCCGGCAGCGATCTCATCTTTCAAATTCACTATGTCTCAAACGGCAAAGAAACCCTAGACCGCAGCAGCGTCGGCATCGTCTTCGCCAAAGCTCCTCCCAAAGAACGAGTCATCAACGCCTACGTCCGCAACGACAGCTTCGTGATCCCACCCGGCGACTCCGCCTACCGTGTCGATGCCAGCGTCGAAATCCACCACGACACCATGCTGCAATCGCTAATGCCTCACATGCACCTGCGCGGCAAAGCTTTCGAGTACGTCGCCACTTACCCCACCGGCGAATCCCAAACCCTGCTCAAAGTCCCCAGCTACGACTTCAACTGGCAACTCACCTACCGACTCGAAAAACCGGTCCTGCTCCCCAAAGGCACCAAGCTCCGGGCCACCGCCTGGTTCGACAATTCCCCCAATAACAAATTCAATCCAGACCCGAAATCAGAGGTCCGCTGGGGCGATCAGAGTTGGGAAGAAATGGTCGCCGGCTTCGTCGATTTCGTAGTTCCGGTCGAGGTCAATCCGGCGCGCATTGCCACTCAATCCAAGCAATAGCGCATTAGTTGTCACATCTTCATATGAATTTGTAAAAATAAAGATTTAAATATGTCTTTCACTTTCAAAAGCTTAGGAAGACTTCATTCATTCCGAAAGTAAAGTTAAGCTCCGATAACATGGTCTTCTGTTAATGATGGATTATAATTGTCCTCATGGACAGACAAGCTCGCCTTTTGCCCGATGGGGTCCGGCGAACTAAACTATGGAGGGGGCCTTCCTTTGTCTTGGCCCTCTGTTTACTCAGCAACTCAGCACCAGCGGCAACCAGACTCACCCTGGAACAAGCCCTTTCCTTAGCCGAGGATTACCACCCGCTCCTCAGAGCCGGTATTGCCAGAATTGAAGGCGCTCAGGCCGGTATCACCACTTCCCGCGCTTACCCGATGCCACAGGTTGGCCTCATTGCCGGGCAGCAGACCTTTCGAGTTCCCGGCAATGTCTCTGGCCTTTCACAGTTTTTCACCTTTAGCCAACAGCTCGAGCTTGGCCCATTACGTCCCGCTCGCGAACAGGTGGCTCAGCTCAATCGTCAAAGCAATGAATTCCTTCTCGCCGGAACCCGAATCGGCGTGCTCTCTTCGGTCAGACGGGCCTTTTTCCAAGTCTTGCGGCGCCGGGCTGAAATTGATGTGCTGACAGAGAACCTGCGCCTGGTAGAAGAATTGCGCAAGCGCATCCAGGTCAGAGTCGAAGTAGGTGAAGCAGGCCGTCTCGAACTCGTCCGCGCTGACGCCGAGCTAATAGCCGCCCGCAGCGCTGCCAACAGTGCGCGCTTGCAGTACATCTCCTCGCTCACGCTGTTGCGAACCAGCGTTGGCTCCACGCTCGACCCGGATTTGACCATCGAAGGACAACTCGATGCCTTCGTTGCGCTCCCACCGCTCGATACCCTCCGCCAAGAAGCCCTCGACAAGCACCCCGGCATGGCTTACCTCCGTTCAGAAATCCGCCGTTCCGAAGCAAACGTCGCCTATGAAATCGCCCAGCGCCGGCCGCAGCCGCAACTGGTTGCCGAAGTAGAACGCCCGCCAGATAGCCCAAGCTACCGCGTCGGTTTCACTTTACCACTCAACTTTTGGAACCGCCGCGAGGGCCCCATCGCCGAGGCAGCGGCCATGGTACGGCAGGTAGGTGCCCAAGCTCAGAACCGCGAGCTCGAATTCGTATCCGGCCTCGAAAGCGCCTACGCCCGCTACAACCTCGCCACTCAGCAACTGGCAGCTTTTGAGCAAGGCCTCTTTGTCGAAGCCACAGAGGCTGTGCGTGCGGCTGAAGTCGCCTATCGACTCGGCGAACGAGGCATTCTCGAAGTGCTCGACGCACAGCGTATTCTGCGCACTGTCCGCCTAGATTTCCTCAACGCACAATATGACCGTCAGGCTGCCCTCATCGATCTCGACGAGCTACGGGCACGCGATCTCAGGAGAAACATCCCATGACCATACATCCCTCTTTCAGCCTGGCCCTCTTAGCATGTCTATGCGTTTCCAGTTGCTCCAAAACCGGCGAGACCGCAGCCGCCAAGACGCAATCTGCGGCTAAGGCCCCAGCGGATCCCATGGCCATTACCCCCAATCCCACGCTGCTCAAGGATCTCAAGATTGGAGAACCCGCCTTTTCCGATATCGGCACCAGCCACACCGTCGCCGCCCGTGTTGAAGTAGATGAAACCCGTGTCACTCGCGTCGGCTCGCCCGTTCTCGGCCGCATCAGTTCGATCATGGTCACCGAAGGCCAGCAGGTCCACAAAGGACAGCTCCTCGCACTCCTTAACAGCACAGGCTTGTCTGACGCCCAGCTCGGTTTTCTCAAGACCATCTCATCCAAACAGTTGGCCCAACGTGCCGTTGACCGTGCACAGCAACTCCTCAAAGCCGATGTCATCGGCTCAGCGGAATTGCAACGCCGCGAAGCCGAACTCGCCGAAGCCACTGCCGAACTCGATGCGGCACGCGATCAACTTGCCCTCCTCGGCATGACCGCAGAATCCGTCGAAGACCTCCGCAAAACCCGCACTATCAATTCCGTCGCTCGCGTCATTGCCCCTATGGACGGCACCGTCCTCGACCGCAAAGTAACTCTCGGCCAAATGATCCAGCCCTCGGATACGGTCTTCGATATCGCAGAGCTCTCCCATGTCTGGCTGGTAGCGGACGTCCCCGAATCCAACTCAAGTCTACTCTCCGAAGGTTTACCTGTACAGGCTCATCTTGCCGCTTTTCCTGAGCGAAAAATCTTCGGCAAGCTCTCGTTCATTGGTGCCACTCTAAACCCTCAAACAAGAACCGTGCGCGCTCGCATGGACCTCCCCAACCCCAACGGCCGCTTCAAGCCCGCCATGCTCGCGTCAATGATCTTTAAAGACAAAGCCAATCGACGCCTGGTTGTCCCGCTCTCGGCGGTAGTGCGCGAGGGCAATACAGAAAGTCTTTTTGTCGAAACTTCTACCGGTAACTTCCTCCTGGTTCCGGTGCTGCTGGGCGAAGAGCTCGAAGGCATGCGCATTCTCCTCGACGGCATCAAGCCCGGTCAGAAAATTGTTCTCGACGGCGCATTCCATCTCAACAACGAACGCCGCCGCCTCGCAGTAGGCAGCAGCGAAGGAGCATGAATTAATGTTGAACGCTCTGGTTCGGGCCTCGCTCGAGCACCGCATTATCGTCATCGTCCTGGCCTTCATCGCTCTTGCTTTTGGTGTCGATGCCACCCGCAATCTCTCGGTCGACGCCTTCCCCGACGTCACCAACATCCAGGTTCAAGTAGCCACCGAATTTCCCGGGCGTTCTCCCGATGAAGTAGAGCGCATCGTCACAGTGCCAGTCGAGATCGGCATGACCGGCCTGCCTGGCCTCAAGGAGCTTCGCTCCGTCAATGAGCCCGGTCTCTCCATCGTCACGCTTGTCTTCGACGACAAAACCCCAATTTATTTCGCAAGACAACTTGTATCCGAGCGCCTCGGCGACGTCCGCAGTCGCCTCCCTGAAGGCATCCTTCCCGTCCTCGGGCCCGTCTCATCCGCCTTGAGCGAGGTCTATCAGTACACCATCGAAAGTCCGTCCGATGGTCAGCGCCCACTCACCAGACAAGAACTCATCGACCGCCGCATCGTTCAGGATTGGGTCGCCCGCCCACTGCTGCGCTCCATCCCCGGCATCGCGGAAATCAATTCCACTGGCGGCTTCGTCAAGCAGTATCAAGTCATCGTCGACCCCATCCGCATGCGGTATTTTGGCATCACCATTCACGATGTCCAGCAGGCACTGGCGCGCAACAACGCCAACTCCAGCGGCGGCATTCTCGCTCGCGGCCCTGAAATCCTGCTCGTTCGGGGCATCGGCCTGATCAGTGACCTCGAAGATATCCGCGCCGTTGTCCTCAAGGAAGTACGCTCCACTCCGGTCTGCATTCGCGATGTCGCCGAAGTCAGAATCGGCGAAGAAGTCCGCTACGGCGCCATGGTCAAGGGCGGCTATACAGAGTCCGTCGGCGGCGTTGTCATGATGATCGCCTCCGGCAACGCTAAAGACATCGTCACCAGAGTTAAAGCTCGCGTCGACGAAATCAACAACAACGGCATGCTCCCGAACGGCCTGAAACTCATCCCCTACTACGACCGCTCAGAGCTAGTCGATGCCGCGCTCCATACCGTCAGCACCGTGCTCCTCGAAGGCATCGTTCTAGTTGTTGTTGTCCTTTTCCTCTTCCTCGGCGATCTCCGTTCCAGCATCATCGTGATCGCGACACTGATCCTCACTCCTGTACTCACCTTCGTCGTCATGAACTACTACGGGCTCTCAGCCAACCTCATGTCGCTCGGCGGTCTGGCCATTGCCGTCGGCCTGATGATCGATGGCTCTGTCGTAGTAGTAGAAAACGTCTACGCCCAACTTGGCCACAATCCTCGTGCCTCCCGCTTGAAGGTTGTCAGCGAAGCTGTACTTGAAGTCGCAACTCCCGTCGTCTTCGGCATCTGTATCATCATTCTGGTCTTCCTCCCACTGATCACCATGCAGGACATGGAAGGCAAGATGTTCGCCCCACTGGCCATCACCATCGCCATCGCCCTGGCCATCTCGCTGGTGCTTTCACTCACACTTTCTCCGGTACTCTCGCTTCTTCTTCTCAAAGGTGGCGACGAGCACGACACCTTCCTCGTCCGCTGGCTTAAGCGCCCGTACATTGTGCTGCTCCACTGGACCACAGGCAACCAGAAGAAAACCATTGCCGCATCGTTAGCCCTCTTCGCCGCCACCATTTGCCTCTTCCCCTATCTCGGTACTTCCTTTATCCCCGAGATGAAGGAAGGTGTCGTTTCACCCAATGCCGATCGTGCCCCAAATATCTCGCTCGATGAATCGATCAAGATGGAATTCACCGCGCAAAATCTGGTCAAGACCATCCCCGGCGTCAAATCGGTTGTCTCTCGCCTCGGCCGTGGTGAGTCGCCGGTAGACCCTGCCGGCTATAACGAAAACGATATGATGGTCCAACTCACCACCATTAAGGAACGCAAGGGCCTCACCCAGGACACCATCGCTGAAGAGATCCGCAAACGCATCTCTACCCTGCCTGGACTCAATGTCGTCATCGCCCAGCCAATCTCCGACCGAGTCGACGAAATGGTCACCGGCGTCAGAGCCGATGTTGCCGTAAAAGTCTTCGGCGACGACTTGGCAATGCTCCGGGCCAAGGCCAACGAAATTGCCAGAGCAGCGGCTGGCGTGCGCGGCATTGGCGACGTCAAGATCGACCGCATCCTCGGCCAGCAGAACCTTACCATCACCATTGACCGACAGGCCATTGCCCGCCATGGCCTCAACGCAAGTGACGTCAACGATGCCATCGAAGCAGCTGTCGGCGGACGTGCCGCCACCGAAATCTATGAAGGCGAACGTCGCTTTCAGGCCGTTGTCCGCTATCCTGAAGCGCTTCGTAACAGTATCGCCAGCATCCGCGCCATCCTGCTCACCTCGCCAGCCGGGGTTGAAGTCCCGTTGGGAAGCCTTGCCCGAATCGAACTACTCGAAGGCGTTTCGCAAATCAAGCGCGAAATGAGCAAACGCCGTATCGTCGTTGGCATCAACGTCAAAGACCGGGATCTCGGCAGCTTCGTCGCTGAACTCCAGCAAAAGGTAAAAGCCCAGGTTAACTTACCGCCGGGTTACTACCTCGAATGGGGCGGCCAGTTCCAGAACATGGAGCGCGCCCTCAAGCACCTTACCTTCATCGTGCCCATCACCATTGGCGCCATCTTCTTCCTCCTCTTCCTGCTCTTCCGCTCCGTAAGGCTGTCTTCACTGATCATCCTCGTGCTGCCCTTTGCCTCCATGGGCGGCATTGCGGCACTCTTCTTCACCGGTGAATACCTCTCCGTGCCCGCCTCAGTCGGATTCATCGCGCTATGGGGCATCGCCGTACTCAATGGCGTGGTGTTAGTCTCCTACATCAGGAGTCTTCGCGAAGGCGGAATGTCGCGCGAACAAGCGGTACGTCAAGGCGCTGCCCTGCGCTTCCGCCCCGTTATGATGACGGCCAGCGTCGCCGCTCTTGGCCTTGTGCCCTTCCTCTTCGCAACCGGGCCCGGCTCAGAAGTTCAGCGGCCACTTGCCATCGTCGTCATCGGCGGCTTGATCACCTCTACCGCGCTCACACTCCTGGTAGTCCCTGCACTCTACGGGTTCTTCGACGCGATCCCGGCCAATGTCAAACTGGTAGACGCAGCGATACCCGAGGAAGTCCCTGCCAGTTAATGCTGGAGATGAAGATAGCGATGCAGCAGCACGATCTGCCCGCAATGGTAGGTATTGTGGCTCGCAATGCCCAGCAGCATGTGTGCAATGTCATAAGCCCGGCCAGGCACTTGCTCAGTCAGTTTCTTGTCCTCAATCGTCGCCGTCCTCTGCGTCAGCTTCTCAGCCGAATCCCGAAACCGCCGCACCTCGCTCTGCCAATTCTTTTCTGACAGATCAGGTATCGTTTGCCATCCAAGGCGATCGGCCTCTTCCGTATGTGGCAATGGCTTTCCAGATATAGCATCATGTCCCGCCTCGTGCCAGCACCTCATATGCTGCACCAGTTCCCAGATCGAGTGATTGGCCACCGGCGTACGGGCCCCAGCCTTGGCCGCATCGAGCCCATGCAGCACTTCAAGTACAGCGGGTCCATGCCAGCCTTCGTAGAAGACAGACCGGCGAATTTGACCAGCAATGCGGATGGATTGGCGCATGATCGAGCGAATGAAAGGAGACTAGTGCATCCTATCAGGAGTTAACCCAAATTACTCGCAAGACTTCTTGGTGATTGCATGGCGATATTTGAATAATGAGCGAAGCTGCAGCTTCACCACCGGAGCCCCGAAAAAGTTCACAATCGGTCCGCCGGGCAAGCGAAACGTAATCCAATCGGTCAATTGTGTCCCCTCATTGCTTCTCGTGAAACGGTGCTCATGATGCCAATACGCAAAAGGCCCCTGCTCTTGTTCATCAATAAAAAGTGAAACCGGTTTATAAACCGTGTGCACCGCATGCCATTCGGTCTTAAATAGCCCAAGTACTGGCATCCGGATCACCTTCTTCGCACCCGCTTCGATACCCCCACTTTGGGAAACTACTTCGATTCCCTGCCCCGGCGGGGTCAGCTTCGCCAGCGCATCCGGTGCCTCGTGGAAGGCCCAAACCCGTTCAATCGGCGCATGTATGTAGATGGAACTTGTAAATTCTGGCACTGTACCTTAGAAGCTTGGATAGACTATGTAGTTTCGATGCTGCTTGATTTGAAATCGGTTCAGAAGCGATTTGGCGGAGTCACCGCCCTTCGCGACGGCAATCTTTCCGTCCGCGAAGGTGAAGTACACCTTCTAATGGGCGAAAACGGCGCCGGCAAAAGCACCTGTCTCTTATACACATCTCCGAGCCCACGAGACTAAGGCGAATCTCGTATGCCGTCTTCTGC
>ENA-ORBV01002741-ORBV01002741.1-microbial-mat-metagenome-genome-assembly--contig:-NODE-2741-length-36644-cov-6.048979_pt1 | contig 36644 bp, 26 predicted proteins | sample MGYA00237777_ERZ505514 | MGnify/ENA primary metagenome ERZ505514 (study PRJEB26160, sample SAMN06269048) | microbial mat metagenome | isolation source: Oligotrophic lake microbial mat | place... | reverse complement strand
CACTCTTTGCTGCACCCCTCCTGAGCGAGAGCGAAGCGCAGCTTCACGCCTCTGGCTTCTGCTGCACCCCTCCTGAAATCGAACTGCTTTAGCTCCTAATCAAACGATTGACTCGCACACTTGCCCTGCATGCAAAATAATTGAGGACGGCACGAATCAATGATGAATCAATGAATGACAATTCTCGGCCAGCCCCAAATTCCGAAAGAATCAAGTAAAACAACAACATGCATACCAGTAGGTAGCTGTTCCGTTCCATTATTAACAGAGAACTGAAGGCACTTATTCCAATTCGACATCAGTAGAGTATTAGTTTTCGGCCATGGGATCAAACGCACAAGAGAAAGTAAGCAAAGCTCAGGGGCAATTGCGACAGAAGATTGGCGATGAGATCCAAAAGGATGCTGATCAAGCGGAAGCGCTGTTGGCTCAGTCGGACGACCTGATGGATCAGACAGCAGTGTTCAAAAAGAAGGGAAAAAAGAAAGATGCACCCACAGAGAAAACCAGCCTCCTACCACCCAAAATACCAGGTTTGGGAGATGGAGGGGACCCCAAGAAAATTATCATTTGTGCGGTTGTTTGCATTGTGATTGTGGTGATCCTTGGAAAGATGGCCACATCAAAGCGCTAACGTCCTAGATTAATATGTTCCTGGCGCGTCAAGACTTACTTGCATTGCTGTTAGCGTCCACCCAGACTTTAACACAACTGTAGTAGTATTGTAAATGAATTCTGTGTCCTCCAGCACTGGCTAGTTTTGAAATCCGTTGACGACTAATTTAGACGCCAAAGTATGATAACTTTCGGTTTTTCGTGTCCATTGTTCGCTATATGCCAGTTTTGTTGTATATTTTTGTGAATTTTTGAGGCGCCAAACAAAAAACCGTCAGCATTGGTGACCGTCGAGTGCCCACCTGCCCGATCCAATGACGATCTTAGTATTGCTGTCCAAGATGCTTCCAGAACTAAAAAAATACATTAAAACCTCCAAGCTGTGCGAAGATGAGCCTCCTCTGGAAAAAGTTGAAGCTTTCAGATGAGCTGCTAAAAATCTACGACTGAGAGGCTCTGTTTCTAAATATACCCCATGTCAGCAGCGGGAAACGATCGCACACTTTTGGACCTAGCTAGCTGCAGCTGTACGAAATGGTACTTTTTCTTCTCTCTAATTTCTTGGCAGCTTCGATAATACATGGGTGCTTAGTAGAGCTCAATTTTTGTGAGGCTAAATACGATTATGGGGCCAGTAGACACTGGTTGTGCCGAGTGGCTCTAAAATGCTAGAAATCGTAGCTGCTATCGACAGTTCTAGCTAGTAGTTCTCGGCTTATTATTTCCTCATTTTTTACTAAGCCACTATTTGAAGCACTATCAGTACGTAAGTGTAGCAGGGGATACTTTGCTCGATCTACCCATGTGAAGGATGGCGTTGTCGTGCGCTGATCTATGGGCCATTCTTAGGGCTTGATTGGCTCAGCCGCGAAGGTGACACTGGAGTGGTGCTGTAGCCAAATGTCTGTCCGGAACAAGATTGATACTACAACATGCGAACAGAACAGGGAGCGAACTTATCGATCACGAAAAGCAACCGTTTATTCTGGGTGCACCTGTAGATTGCGATCGCGTCCAACTGCTTGGTGAACAGGTACAATCATACGGATAGTAGGTTGTTGTGTCATAGCGCACTTCTTATCGCATACTAAGATCAAGCGCTTATCCAGTTTACTAGTACTGGTACTGGCGCTGTGCTCTCTGCCTTCGCCACAGATGACATGAATATGGGTTTCTGACTTCTGTCGACAAAGATTCTAACTATTCCCAAAGAGGTGCGCCTTCATCTACTAAGATGTGTCTCAACAGTACGAAGTGGCGAGAAAAAACGCGAGAATTTGTGAAGGGGAGGGCTCGCAATCTTTCCTAAGTACCAAAACGCCAGCCAATTTTTGAAACTTGCTTTCTTAAGGTTTTGGTGTCAAATTAGCGAAGAAGCGAGCTACAGTATCTACACGCTGCCTCGCCTCGACTCCCTCCAGCTGAATTCCTCTAATGAGGTGCCTCTGCCCTCTTTCACTAATAGTTCTAGCTGCAACCACCAGCGGTTAGTTGGGCGTTTAGTTAGCTAGAAAGTTATCTGCCCATTTGCTTTACAACGCGATAGTACCTCTTCCCATTTCCCTGGTATTGATCAATACCCTGGATAGACTTCTTGTTAATCTTAAAATTCTCATGCTTGACGGTAGATTGGCCAGAATACGAGTTTGTTAGGCTGGATTAGGATTGATTGGAGTAGGAATAATAGATTGACAACAAGATATGTATGCTCCAAGAGTATCCCCGATTCGACGTATGCGAAGCAAAAATGGCGGGAACAACTTATTGCTAGACCCTTTACACCCTTCACCGCGGTCAAAGGCAGTTATGCCCGCTATTGCCTCTCCTCGAATGAATGGAGATTATCATGTATTGAAGCAAAATGTGGAAGGACAACGGCTTGCGGTACGCCAAGCAAGGGTTTCTCTGGCATCGTCTCTGGATCGACTGGGGGAGCATCACGTTCGACAAAAGGAGTACGACGATGCTATGGATGCCTTTGCAGAGGCACTGCACGAGAAACGAAGTGTGTTTGCCCACTTCCTTACATCTTCATCGACGAATCCTGATGGAACCTTCGAAAATTCTAGTTCTTTATCATCGTCTGTCTTTGACACTGAAACACTGGACGAGGCTGACCTGCACGACAGCAAAGTTGATGAAATCGTGCTTACACTTAGGAATATGGGGAATGTTCACTCGCTTCGTGGGGAACAAGACGAGGCTATGCGTTACTATACCGAAGTCACAAACCTACGGGCAACAAAAAGCAAGAAACTTTCCCAGGATGCAGCCTCTGTAAGCGGCGACACGAGATCACTATTTTCTGGTCTGAATGGCGGTGAAGATAACTCGACGCTGATGAGCGAGATCAATGAAGATGTCAAAGCCTTGGATGACTTGTTCCGAAGTATCTCGTTTAGAACGGGTGATGGAAGCAATATAGGAATGGAAAAAAGAAAGTCAACTCCTCTTAGCCCGAACAGCGACAACCGTTCCCCAAGTAACAAACGACGGAAGGGTGACAACCTCACTGGAAATGACAGCCTGAATGAGCCATTCAAGCGATCCACTTCTTCAATATGTATGTCAATAGTACCAGAGACTGGATCGGAATTGAGCGAAGCGCTCGAGATGTACCGAACTGTGCTGGACTCCTATACTGGCCCCAGTCTTGACCAGCACAAAGAGGTGTACAACTCTTTCTCGCTTCGAGCCGACCTGTTGTGCGAAAACCGCAAGAGCTCAATGCCCTCTCCAACGAATAGCAAAAAGGATGCCTTTGCCATTGACGCTAGCGATCTTGAGCTCTCAGTTGAGATTTATCAGGAAATCTTGAATGTCCAAAAGGAGATGAGTGAACACATCGCTGACGACCCCAACCATTCTGCCAATACCGCCTCCACCCTGATCAGACTTGGGAGTGTCTACTACAAACTAGGGAACCGTATTGAAGAACTGCAAATGTATCGCGATGCTAAAGCCGTCTACAAGACTGCCTTTGGAGAGAATCATACCTTTGTTGCTGGCGCGCGCAAGAATATTGGGATGGTATTAGCAGAAAGAGGAGAGTACGATGAAGCTATGGACGAGTTTGAGAAAGCGCGGAGAATATATCTTGCAGTCAATGATGGCGATGAAATGAACCGTGACGTCGCAAGCGCCGTGTCATGCATGGGAAACGTTAAAAACCGTGTTGGCGAACTCGACGAGGCATTGGCCCATTACATGAAAGCTCTCAAGATCTACAAGTCAATTCAAGAGGGCTCCATGGACAGCAGCGAAGGAACTGCGAATACGACCGACTTCGCCCATGCTATGAGAGATGTCACGTCCACTCTCAAAGTCATTGGAATGGTTCATGCGAAGAAAGGAGAGCTGGATACAGCCATGGGTTTCTTCAAAGAAGCCATGGGGCTCCTGCGATTGAATGGTGTTGACAACACATCCATTGGCAGAGAGACAACTGCTTCCGTACTTACAAGGATGGCCAGCATCCACGTCAAGAAGAACGACTTGGACCAGGCTATGGATCACTATCGCGAAGCGTATGAGATAACTGTCAGAAACAGAGGGTCTACCAACCATCAAGATATTGCGGGAATTCTCCATTACATCGGAGGTATCCACCACAAACGTGGAGACTACGATGAAGCTATGAACTGCTACCAAGAGGCTATTCGAATCTATCATACAACACTAGGCCCTGGAAACCCAACCGTCGCGGGAACACTTGTTATGGTGGGAAGTATTCACTACAAGCGTCGGAATCTTGATAGTGCAATGATGTTCTACCGGGAAGCCCTCAGACTGAACCGGGATGCGTACGGTCTTCACCACCCTGATGTTGCACCAATCTTGAAGAGCATCGGTACTATCATGACGAAAAAAGGTGAATACGACGAAGCCTATGATATTTTCCGTGATGTTCTTAGCATCAAGTGCACCGTTCACGGTACCGGCCACCCTGAAGTGGCTAGTGCCTACAAGAGTCTCGGTAATGTGCACTACAAAATGGGGGAACTTGCGGATGCGGAGAGACAATACAGACACGCTCTTAGCATCTACAGGAGAACCAAGGGAGAAGATCATCCAGACACCGTGGCGGCAAGAACGACTATCGAGCATCTTCGGTACTGGATGAAAGAAAGGGGAAAGAGGAAGCTCGAACAACGACATTCCCGAAGTTCGAACCGTAGTCGTGCTGAAAGCGATGAGCGTAGCTGCTAGATTATATAGCCTGTGCGGGGTCCCTATACAACATCAGCTATCTCTTCTATAACATAACTAAAGCTACAGTCTATAGCACGCCCTTGGTGCTGGAAGACTGTAGTTGCTAAAGCATAATATGGTGATTATCTCTGCTGCTAAAAATTCCGACATCTAAGTACGTCTGAAAACTACTGTACATCGTAGTGTGATAGTTCAGTTGCACTGCCAAGAATAGGAGTCGAATATGGAAGTGATGCGTAACTAATAGCTTGCATCTGGTGTTTGATATGTGGAATGGAGGTGATTTGAAAAAGTCAGCAAAAAGATACGTTGGTTCCAATGAGAAAAACTGTGGAAGGTGGTGATAATGTGTCCTTTTTGAAACAATGACAAATTGACAACAGCTTTGGCAACTGGCATTAAGCACTACATGTGTGTCAATCCAACTCGGTTGACTGGTGTGGTGCAGGGTATCTTTCAGTGACTGATGCCACATTGACTGGTGTTTTATGATGCCATCTTGGATTGCTGAAAGACAAACTACGGAGTAGTAACCAAACTGGCTAGCTCGGGCTAACACAACCATACCTCTAATAGTATAGTTTGTACTTGTAGCTAAGAAGTCATACTGTACTGACCCAAACCCTAAGTCACTTGTTTGCCCAGTCGCGCTACTACGCGTCTCCGTTAGTTCGCCCCAGAGTCATCGATCACGGTATTCGTAGTTTGTTTTCCGGAAGCACAGTGTTCCGCCACTTTGCGGAAGGCAAAGTCATGGGAGGGACGGAGACGAGTCATCAGTCATCAGTCATGGTGCAGTATTCGTATCTCTGCAGCTGCATGGAGAAATAGAGCACTGACTGGTATTCGCTCGACTGGAAAAAGATCCAGATAACCAGCAGCAACAGCAAATGCCACAACTTGGCTGAGTTACATTCTTCTGTCGACTAGCTACTAGCCAGTAGCCTGTTCTTAACCCAACATTTACAACGACGACACAAGACAACAACAACAAGAATGATGAAGTTAACATCCACGTCTTTGCTACAGCTGTTGCTTCTCAGCGCCCTTGGAGGAGTAGACGCCGCGGGTAACCAAGAGGTTGTGTTGATTGAAAACAAGGGTGTGACCTTCCAACAGGTGCCCAATCGTACCTCCTATCAATGTACCTTCCGCAATCTCTGGACCAAGGAACGACAGCCCAAGAATTTCCCTACGGAATTGGCACGATGGAATGGACCCGTCATGTGGACGCACACCTTGCAATTTGAACCATGGCGTGAAGGAGATGCGGTCACGCGTGGTGTCGAAAAGGTCGCTGAAGTACGTTGCGTGATACGTCGTGTTAATTGTGAAGAGTGATTGCGGCTCGTGGTTTTACTCCATATGAATCAATACTGTATGTTGCGGCTGTCTCGCACACTTCCATATCTCACACAACTTTCTTCTACTGTAATATATTTATCTAGGATGGATTTGCGGATGAGTTGATTAAGGAAATGCAGCAGCAAGGTGAAGCAGTCAAAGCCTGGTCGGAAAATGAAGACTTTGGTTTCTTTGTGCGAGAAGCGGATTTTGTGCACATGCCTCCTATGGAAACGGACTTTCAATTTCCGTATTTGTCTGTCATGGCGGGTATGAGTCCCAGTCCGGATTGGTATACTGGCTTTTACAGCTTTTGGTTGATTGATGAGTATTCTCAGACTTGGTATGATCACATTAAGATTCAGGTACGTTGTCTGTTGTCGTGTCCACCACCCGAAGCTACTATTTTATTTTTATTTGATTGCTTGAAATCCTACTACTCGAAAATGGCATGATTTGGCAGAAAGCCTCTCACACTCTTCAATGCATTATTATTTTTATTTTTCTCTCTGTTCACACAGACCTATGCTTGGGATGCCGGTACGGACGCTGGAACCACGTATGATTCCCTAGAATCCGATTTGGATCCACCACAACCCATTACACGATTCATTCCCCGCACAGCTCCCGAGAATGGAGAATTGCGTGCCCCCAATGGAGAAGATGTCCCCGTGGTGGCCGAGTGGGAATGCTTTTTGGTGGTGGGCGATGTCGATTTGGAAATGCCAGACTGTGATTGGTTTGCCAATCCTTGCTGCAATGAAACTGATAAAGTGAATTGCGGTGCCACCTTGCCCAATGGTGCTCCACCGGAACTTTCTCCCGAATATCAGGAAGTCTTGGCCAATAGCGGCAACTCGGATGGTGCTAGTGGAGCCGTGCAGCACTTTTCCTTGGCTCTATTCGCGGGTCTTGCCGTCTTGCATGTTATTTTGGCGTAAACAGAAAAAGTGTTGTGCATGCATGGAGTAATTTATGATTGGGTAGTTTCGTTATGTGTGGATGGAGACTTTTGACAGAAACAAAAAAGAAAACAATAATTTACTTTTAACAATTGGTTAAAAAAATATTCCGTGGTAGCGGAAAGAAGGGGTTCTACATCCTAGCTTGCTTCCATAGTCTGTAGGTACTAAGCTCAATACTGTAGTAGCGCTTAAAAGGCACTAACTGAGGACCATCCAACTAACCCCTTTTCAGATAAGATTACACGGACAGAAGACTTGGTTCTTGGATTTGTGCATGTATATCAAGGTAGTTTGTGGTTTACATCATTAAGAAAATGAGAGATGTCCTTGAGCATTCTTATCCTTGTGGTCCATCAGCATACTGTATAGCTGGAGCTAGGATTATGGTACCTAGCTAGCTAGGTAACTAGTAGTAGTAGTAGGAGTACTAAAATGTCAGCAGCCTGCTAGCTTCAGGTAATTTTCAGCTGTTCTTGTAAGAGCATGTGTGCGTCTTCTTTTTCCAATATTTCGATTTTCCCACCGCGACGATGGCGGTCAGGGTTGGCGATTCATTCATTGTTCCCAGTGCAGCTGAACGAGAAAACGATAGCAGACTTGGCTTCAACTGGAGTGAAATTGTTACGCTATCCACCAAAGGCACAGACGAGAGTACCTGAACATTCTTGAATCTTACCTATCTACGCAAACGAAAGGACAACAAGCACAGTGCGCACATTCAACACAATTCTATAGTATATTATTTATTATTCACATACAATGGGTCTCAACGTGGAAGCTTGCATTGAAACCTTGAAATCGGGAGAATGCGTGAGCGAGAATTCTCTTCGACTCTTGTGTCAATACGTGTCAGAGCTATTGATGGAAGAAAGCAACGTACAGCCCGTGCTAAGTCCAGTGACCATTGTCGGCGATTTGCACGGTCAATTTTTTGATTTGCTCCATTTGCTCAACGTCGGAGGGTGGCCACCGGACACATCGTACATTTTTCTGGGAGACTTTGTCGATCGTGGACACAACAGTGTCGAGACATTGAGTCTACTTTTGTGTTTGAAGCTTAAATATCCAGGGCATGTCACGTTGTTGCGAGGGAATCATGAGGTATGTTGGAAACCATGAAGTTAATGTTTTTTGCTTGTATTTTCCGCGCAAATCTCTGCCTTTTTCACACTTATTGTCTCATATTTTCTGCGTTGTGGTTCCAAAAATAATAGTCGCGTCAAATTACACAAGTCTACGGATTTTACGACGAATGTCTACGGAAATATGGTAACGCGTCGGCGTGGAGACACTGCGTTCAGTGTTTTGATACCTTTGGTTTGGCTGCCTTGATCGACGAGCAAGTCCTTTGTGTTCATGGAGGTCTATCCCCCGATGTTCGGACTTTGGATCAAGTTCGCGCCATTGATCGAAATCAAGAGATTCCGCACGAAGGAGCCTTTTGCGACCTGGTGTGGAGTGACCCAGAAGATATTAGTGCTTCTTGGCAAATGAGTCCTCGCGGTGCCGGGTATTTATTTGGACAACGAGTGACTGATGAATTTCATCATGTCAACAATTTGCAACTCATGGCACGAGCGCATCAATTGGTCATGGAAGGCCGAAAATATCATTTTGATCAACGGCTTGTGACAGTGTGGAGTGCCCCCAATTATTGTTATCGTTGTGGTAACGTTGCGGCTATTCTAGAAATCGGAGGGGAAGCCAACGCGGACGAAGAATGTAGTGGACAAACTGAAGGTTTTGAAGGAAGTATCCGGCAGCGTTTCAAGTTCTTTCGAGATACGGAGCAGTCAGTGCACGGGCCGAAGGGTGAACCGAGAGCACAGCTGGTTCCCTATTTTTTGTAAAATCTACGAAGTGCCAAATAAATATAAATACTCGACAACGAACATTAATGGATGTAAATGATTGTATTCAACTTTCAAAGCGCAAACTACGATGAGAAAGTGGCTTTCACTATAGACATCTATTATGTTTACAAGCGATGGCATATTAGTAGTTTTAGTAGTCGTACACAAGGCTTTAAACTACTACTACTAGACAACCCCTCCCAGTTCCCGCTTCCAGTATTGCAGAGCGTCCGGTGGTGTCCTCATCCAATTGATTGTGCACTCTTCATCCTCAGTCACCATGTCCAAACCTTCGCGTAACTTACTAAAAGCATCGTATGCCACTTCAAAGGATGGAAACATGATTTCGCAACTGCCGGGGACAACCCGACAGCTTTTTTGGTGTGTACCGCTCGTGATATCCAAGCTGACGTAGAGATCAGGATTGAGAAGCCGGCTCAGACTGAACTCGATATCCATGGCCGATCGAAAGAGTCCAGACCCAGAGGCTGGTGGCCCAATGTTTTCAATGTAAAGACGTGTAAGGTCTTTGGCGCGAATGCTACGAACCGAATGCCCCTTGACAATCACTCCGAAAATACGGAGCGAATCCTTAGACGCAGAAAGCATGGATTCCTCATTACCGAAAGTCAGCATGGCGTAGACAGGGGTCCGAGGCTTTGCCCATGATCCCTGATGTTGAACTCTGAAGCGAGCTCGTTGTTTGCGCTTTCGTTGAGCCATTTTTGCCAGCTTTGTAGGCGAAAGCGGTCCGGGGTCCAAGTCTGGTCGTTGGTTGAATATCTCAACACTATCTAGAGGGCCACAGCGTGAATACAATTCCATTACTTCATCCTCCGTAATGTCGATTGGTAAATTGTCGATGAACAGAGTCGTATCGGAAGTGAGAGGATATTCCTTGTCGCGATCTCGATATTCATCGATCACCACGGACTCAAAGATCAAATGAACGTGGCGCCGTGACTTTGGGGAAGCAGAGCTTCGTACATCCTTTTCCTCTTCGCTCTTGTCTACTTTGGATTTTCGTAATCTTCCTGTCACCATTTTCTCCAAGTCTTCTTCGTCTGCTTTTTCGTCCTCTATATCGGCCTCCTCCTCGTGAAGATGAGCATCGTCTTCCTCATCCTCATCTTGCACGGAGAAATGATGAGCTATATCGTGGACTTTCCCATCATCATCCCCGGGCATTCCTGATGAATGCAGTGGCGTGTGGCCTAGTTCATCGCTCCACTGTAGGTCTGGAGTATACGGTGAGTTGTGGAGCTGTTGTTGTATTGCCAGCATTTTGTCAACAAAGCGGTCACGATACTTTTGCCATTTCTTTTCTGATTCGATCACTTTCAACTCCTTGTAAGCTACACTTTCTCGACTTGTCGACTCATTAATATTTTTGTCATCCAGTTGATCGTCGCTGAGGGGGTCAAAATAGAAAAACCTGGCGAGCTCTGGCGCAATTAGATGCACATGCCCTCCCAATTTAAATTCAACATTGTTGAAAAGCAGTCGAATCCCTCCCTTTTTAACACTTGGTGGAGGTGTTGTCATTTTCCCATTGTCATTATTATCCGGCACACGATCGCTCTTTGCACTACTATTGTCGTTTTGGTATTTTACATAGCTATCAAAAAACCGAACCAACAAATTGTACTTGTGAGACGGCAACCGCTCCGACAAGAGTCGCGCAAAGTCATGTGCCTCATCCTTGAGCTCTTTGTCCGACTTGGCCTTGTGCCACACCTTTCGCTTATTATTTTTGGTCACAACGGGGCGATGTGCCCGACTCCAAGCCATGTCATTGGTTTGGATGGATTTCTCACGAGCTTTTTGAAGTATCGCAGCAGTTTGTCTCAACGTCTTTTGGTGTTCCTGGGCTGGGGATGGCATGGTCTTGACAGGCCTAGCATGCAATGGCAAAATGTCCAAAAAACTTAAGACCTTGGACTGCATCCACGTTTTGGGGTCCTGCTGCGCGTTTGCTTCTGATGTTGACGATTGAGCATCTTGAGAGGCTGCCAATTTGGTGGACTTGTCGACTATATTTTTCAATTCTTTGGGTGCATGCTTACTATCCTCCAAGGTGGCTACAAAGTTCTCGAGTTTGTTGATGAGTACTAGCGGCGCAATTTCATCAAAGAGATTCTGCAATTGCCTCCTGGCCACTGGTTCAGACATTACTTGACTTTTTTCTGCCTGACCTGGCTTTGCTTTTTGTTGTAACTTTCGCCGCTTGAATCTTCGTGAATGCTTTCTTCTCGTTATTTTACTTTTGTCTTTTCCATTCTTGTCGTCACTGTCACTGTCGCTTTCATCGCCGTCGTCATTTATAGAAAAAGATTTTGAAGATGTGGATGATGAATTTGGTGCAGTATTTTTTAAACCCTTCGGTTCCTGATGCACATTGGGGGTGGACACAAAACATCGTGCTTGATGGAATTGATAACACTTCAAAAGTTGACCGTGGTGGCTTGGAAATCGACTGCGAATTCTTTGTGATGGAGGACCCAGCTCACCACCACAAGGGTAGATATAGTGGTAATTTTTAATCTCACCAGAGACAGGAACTGATGCAGCTCTTGATATCCTGGATACTCTGATATTATTCACTGTTGATTCACAAGATACCATGCATCTTGCCAGTGGGTCGACGGATGAAATTTGTGGAAACTGAGGTACTGGCGTTGCTCTCCAATTTTGAGTCAACGGTCGTTTGCTCGCCAACGTGCTTAGACGACGAAGCATCTTCTTTTGTTATACGGGTTGCTTTTGCGTTGCAGACATTCCTTCAGCTCCTGCGAAAATGCCTGCAAAAATCCTAGGTGTTTATTTATGAGGAGAATATCTCACGGTGGATGAGTGAAGGATATACTACTAGAATGATGTAGACAGACAAATGAATATGGATTGCTTGCATGAACGCAACCTTATGGTTTTCCAATAATTGATCCGTCCTGGATATTTCGTGGTGGGAGAAACAGTTTGAGAAAGGTGTGATTGATTGATTGATTCATGGGCTGATTTCACTCATGGATTGCGTGGTCAGTATTGAGCAAAGCCAAATCTTAAAATCAGGGCTCTAGACGTGATAATTCACCAAAACCCCAGCGCTATAATACAATTGGGTTTCCATTGGAGGCATTACTCCCACCCGGGCAGACCGAATAATCGTTGGCGCCTTCGTTCGACCCGTTGCAAACATCATGCAAACGGTGCAGTTTTTACTGAAGATAGATCATCACCATGATGATGTAGGCTCATCCTCACTAATTGTTGTAGCTTATGTTCTCGAGGACTCAACTGGGTGACAACTGGAAGGTGCCTGGGAGCAAGACTCACTCCCCCGACACAGCTATTGTTAACTGACGACAATTTACTTTCATTTCCGACTGGCGGATCAACAGAAAAACTCCCCCTCCAAAAAATATGTCGGAGACAAATCCTCCCCCTTCCAGTGATGATAAGAGCAGTGAGAGGCCCAGAAGAGCTCGAGCTCGCCATGATGATACTACCGGTACTACTACTGCCGCGGAGCCGTCATTGGATCCCTACATTGGAAAATTAGAGCGTTTTGAACTCTTTCAAACGAACCAATGCTATTACTTGATTGGCTGCAACAAGTCCAACACTCAATATAGGGTATTGACGTTTGACCGAACCCTCATCGAACGACCAGCCTCGGAATTACCCACCTCTCCGTCTCTTGGAGGAGGAGGCAATCATCACAATAATAGCAGCAACAGCAACCGTCATGACAGTATACCATCTTCTGACTCGATCCCCAACAATGATTCCTCATTGCAACAACAGCAGCAGCAGCAACAACAACAGCAGCAACAACAACAGCAGGCAGCCGAAAACAGCCACCAAGCAAAGCCCACTTTACGGCCTTTGAGTGATTTTATGCGGGAAGATGATCACGTATATTCCCAAGAAGAAATCAAAGAGTTGCTGGATGTCATTCACGACGGAAATCGTTTGGCCTCGGGCGACGCCCCGGGAAACACGGCTGGAGGAGCCGGCGAGGGACTCAAACCGATTGTGCGTGCCTATGGAATTGTGGGATTTATACGGTTTTTGGATTGTTACTATTTGACACTCATTACACGACGTGCCAAAGTGGGAAGTATTGGGGGGAATGGCATCTACAGTATCAAGGTGAGAGGCTCTACGTGAAATGCTTGTATGGAGGGTTGCTTGCTGTGCCGTTGTCATTGAACGATTTATTAGGAGGCAAATGTTGTCTCAAGCTCGAGCACTCGTTTCTTACTCTCTCTTTTGCCTTGAGAACAGGGAACCGAGTCATTTCCTCTGAAACCTCGTAGTGCCTTGTCGTCGGTGGATCTTGATCAGCAAGCAGATCCATCATCTGTTCTGTTATCCATGTGGAACAGAGGGAAAAGACAAATCGGATTGGGTTTGACGGGACGAGAAATAGCCGAGCTGCGGTACCAGGGTCTGTTTCAAGTTATCAACCTGACTCAAAATTTCTACTTCTCCTACACTTACGACTTGACAAGAAGTCTACAAGAAAATTTCCTGGCCGTCACTTCGAAGCCATTCCCTCCGCCCCCCTCTAAAGATATGTATGCCTGGAATTACTTTTTGACCAGAGAACTGGAAGGTTGTTTGAATTCTCTTACCAGCTATCATTGGGTCATGCCAATAGTGCATGGGGCGTACATCCAACGGAAACTAAACGACTACGGTAGGTCGCTCAATTTGATATTGGTCGCACGGAGATCGCGACACTTTGCGGGGACGCGGTATCTCAAGCGTGGAGTCAACGAGCAGGGAAAGGTGGCCAATGATGTGGAACATGAACAAATATTGCATGACGAATCCAAGTCTGCCTCTGCTGGGTTATTCTCATCTTATATACAAGTCCGAGGATCCATTCCAACGTTCTGGACGCAAGAAAGCAGTGTGACCATGCCCAAACCGCCAATTGAGCTCAACCGGGTGGATCCAACTTACACGGCAACACAGCTTCATTTTCAGGATTTATTTACACGTTACGGAAGTCCAATCTGCGTTTGGGATCTAGTGAAGCAATCCGAAAAGCGAGAGCGGGAAGTTCGTGTCGGCAATGAATTCCGTCACGGAATCGACTACATCAACACGAGCATTGACGACGATCACAAGATTCGCTACTGTAAGTATAAAACCCACAACGCGCTTAGATCTTCCATGGGGCGCGAACTGATTCGGAGCAGGACTTAACCACCACGTCGTTCGAATCTGCGTTTGCCATCATTTATCAGGTGCCCTTGACTACAGTCACATTTCAAAGCATCGGAACTTGGACGTGAGCACATCACTCAATGAAGTTGCCACGTGGGCAGTCAACCAGACTGGTTTCTTCTGTTCATCACCTCAATGGAAAATCCTAGAAGGGGGTCGAATTGAACCCTTCGACGAAAATGATGCACGCGGTGCCGCTATTCTGACTGGGCAGCTTGGTGTCCCAGTCTTTCCCATGGAACAGAAAGGAGTCCTGAGAACCAACTGTGTGGATTGCCTCGACAGGTATGTCAATATTGGCGACAGCATTGCTTTACATTACGGAGGTTCTGAAGCTCACAAGTAACTTTCTCGACAGAACCAATGTGGCGCAATTTTCAGCTGGTGTCGAAGCGATTGAACAGCAACTGGTGGTGATGGGAATCAGGTCCAGCGCAAAACTAGACTCCACTGCCAACATTGTGCGCGTTTTGATTGACATGTATGTGGATATTGGCGACAGTATTGCTCTACAATACGGAGGGTCTGAGGCTCACAAGAAAGTGAATGTTGAACGGTCCGAATCAACCATTGCTGGCCCCATGGGAAAGGTGAGCCGAGTAGACATGCTGTCGCGCCGAGCGCATTAACTGAAAAAAATCTGACTTTCTTAATTGCTCTTTATTGACAGCACAAAGAACTCTTAACGTCCATAAGGAGGTACTACAGGTAAGTCGCACGTTCAATAGTCCAAAATCCACCTGCTGCGGATGAAATCGGCGCTCTAACACATTTGACTCTCTCGTCTACTTATTTAGTAACGCCTTCACCGATCGATTGAAGCAAGATGCCATGAACTTGTTCCTGGTACGGATTTTTCTTGTTGTGGAGGACGGTGGAGAGATAGGTACCTATTGAATTTTTTCTCCACTGGCACTCATTTTCGTTCTCTTGTAATCTTTTCTAGGGCTACTACGTTCCATATCGGTGAGTGCGAACAGAGAGATGACGACGATAATTGTAATTGCTATTCGCCTTGAAGTGCGATCTCACACTTTCCCTCCGCAGGCATACTACCGCACTTTGGGACCTGCAGGACGACTTCTACCTTCACAACTATCACGTAAAAACAGGTAAAGGTACATTGCATTCAATGAAGACTTACCAGCGGGCTTTTGGCATTGACTGGCAAGATTCCGAGGACAATGATGGATTCCAACGATACCCCACGAAGCCAAAGCGTCATAATAGAGCACAGTCTGATGCGTCTTCTCTGCCTCCCCGGCCTTTGGCAAATCGCAGCGTGTCCAGAGAGTCGCAAAGGTCAACAGAAGGCCAAAGTAATGAGTCACTTCGAATTGAATACGTCCGTGAAAGTTGCTTGGCGCAGAACAAAGCCCTTTCTTTGTGGTGGAAAGTTGCTATTCAGGCAAACGTCAAATCGAGAATGTGGATGCAACTTGGAAGCGCGCCCTCAGAGGCCGAGCTCCCCCCAAGGTTCGAACGATTGTACCAGCCTGAAAAGATTGCTCAGTTTGACCGCTTTTTTGCTCGCGGCTGGGCAACTCCCGTTAGGAGATCTCACTCTGCCCAACATACAAAAGGATCATCAGATGACGAGACGGGATGGAGGGACTTTCGGCGCAGCGTTCATAGTTCTCAAGTGCTGCCGGGACCACGGGATAGCGCTCCACAAGATTCTGCGCCTGGCGAAGATAGCGGCGACCACCAAATTACAAAAGCCTTGGACAGTTTTGTCAGCTCTTACGGTTTGCAACCACATTTTAAACCAACAATGAAGAGCTTTGTCAAACACCATGATATCAGATACAAGAATAGCGCGTCGGGCCGTTCTTCGTCAGGTAGCTTGACCGTTCAGATCTGACCTGCCGTACTATGCAACCTAACAAAATCACACTCACTTTTCTTTTTTATCACCATGTATATTCTCGCCAGTTGGACCTCCATCATACCTGGGTCGTATTGGCCCCGACGGAGAAACCATTCGTCCCGAGTATCAGAGATACGTTGACCCAGCGAACGGTTCTCGACAGCAAGCTCGCCCTGGTGCCCTGGAAGAGTTCCAAAACATTCTTCATGACTTTTCGTTAAAGGCAGATGACGTCGGTGGCATACGCAAGGTAAACCCTTGGATTCGCTTGTATTTGTGTATCAGCAAAAGTTCGACCAGATTTTAAATGGAAGCACCATCCCTTATAATTCTCAACTTGTCTACTTTTGCTTGCAGCTTGCCGAGTCGGCACATATTGGTACCACGATTAAATTTGGCCAATACCGGGGTCTGTCTCAAGAGGAGTCGGCGATTGAAACAGCAACTTTGGTCCACGAGCAATTCAATGCCTTAGAAAACATGCGCTCAAGAGGTGACTTGTCGCCGGAAGGAATATCGCTTGTAGACATGGAATTAAAGCGCCGCGGGTTAGACGCTTCAGGTGTCAGAGACACCGTTGCAGCTGGGTGGGAGAGGTACAACAAGTCGGAAAAGCAGTACTCTGAGGTCCTACAAGCACCCTCGCCAACTTGTCGACGGAGCGATCTCACGACTGCCAGCTCCCTCAATCTGTATGCCTCCCTCTTTGACGAGAAAACACAGTTATCCGTACCTGACCTAATCTTCATGTTGGGGAGAAAGCCCGCAGAAGCTTCTAATACTGAAGAAGCCAAGAGACCGCTCGACTATGGAAAGCAACAGAAAGTGTCATTTGTCGAAAAGGCACAAAGTATGGGGGTGCCGATCGTTCCACACGACGAAGTGCTGACGTTTAAGTCTGCACCACTGTTTCAATTCGCAAGGCGATGCAAGGTTCCACCCGGTTTCGAGCAGATCAACGAAGACATGTTTGCTCGAAAAGACAACAAGTTTATGGTTTTCAATGGCGCTGGAGTTGACTCTTGGAAGGGGAACGGCGCCGATCCCGTCACTAGGGTAAGCAAGATGGAAGATGACCTTCTTGTGGCTCTACGATAAGTTCGATCAGTGGCATAGCTACCAGCTCTGGGAGATGTGTTAGATTGCAGTTTGCACGCCCGCAATTTACTTCACATTTAGTTCAAGCAAGTCACTGCTGGAATAATTACCAAAATAAAAAGTTCACTTCCTTCATCATAATGATTGCCTAGTAGCCAGAATGGGCACCACTTGTTATCTACCTCAGAACGTACACCTAACCAGCTGTTACTGTAGTAGTAGATAGTAGCTCGTCCCAACATCTGTTCATCATTATGCCTACTGCAGCACCGCCATTAGTTCTATCAAGCCCTTCAGTTCGTTCCCAACGCAGTGGAGGTCTAGCTAGCTAGTAGCTATCTACTAGCTACGAGACTCACTGTTGATTCACGAGTTCAATTGAATACCGCCAAAAACATAAAAATGACCGCGCGCGCAGCATACTAGCTAGTACTGTACTATATATAGTAGCATCAGATCAAGAATCAAGAATCATGACGATGATGACGGCTGATGGAAGTTTTCTTTCATTTCTTCTTCTACCAATGAATCTTCGTTTTTAGAGTTACTATTGTAATTCAGCCGAGCTGTGGCGTGGATAGACTTGAGTGCATTATGAAATCACGTAGAGCCTTGCTTAGCAGCTTGATGGCAATTGGCGCTGCGGCGCTGTGCTTGAGCTGTTTCTTCCAGCAGCTTCCCATCGGTGGCGGCAATGCGAACAACGTGTATTATGATGGAAAAAGCGACAAACACACCATTCCAACCCTCCTCTCTGTTTTTGACGAAAAGACTGGCAAATACATTTATGCTTTGGAAAATCCTCTCTATGAAAGGCTGCAGAAAGGCGTATTTAGCCACGATTTCTACGAGAAAAGGGACATTCTGGATCGTCCTACAATACAGGTGAATGACGACACGATTGATCTCCGAGGACCGCTAACTGTGTCCTGGACGTTGGGGCGAAGCGCCAATGAAGAGGCAGTTGTGGACAACGACGACATTATTATTCTCTATTGTGGGGATCAGGTTTTGGAGCCGAATGTTAGCAAGCGGACATTCTTGGACGCCGCCACCATAAATCAAGCTTTGGCGACTTCTCAAAAACATTTCCATGAGGCGTTTGGGAGTGCAATGCCCTACCTACTGGGTGACACTGATTGGTACTTTCCAAACTTTCCTGTAGTAAGACAGGATGTGTGCCAGTTTGCCTTGTTCAAGTCTTTGCCCCACAATACCTACTCTCTTCTGGCGTTGACGGATCTCGTTACAATTCGAAATGGGAAGGATTCTCCCACAGCAGTTCACTTGGCACTTGGCGACAGCATTGACGAGATGGTAGTGCAATTCAAGACAGACAAAGTCGGAGTTCCAGTTGTTCATTATGGCGTGGACAAGGATTCAATGCTATTGAGTGCAACGGGAACAAGTAAAACCTACAAAGCCACAGATATGTGTCAAGAACCTGCGACGAAAGAAGAGCCGGGCAAATTCCTGCCCCCAGGACAGCTGCACGTAGTCACACTCACGCATTTAGATCCAGACAGGAAATATTATTATAGAGTTGGGGTCCTTGACGACGAGACGCAAGCTTCTACGGTTTGGTCCGATACATTTTCTTTTGTGTCCTCGCCCGAAGTCAAAGCAAATTCTGATCCCTTCTCTTACATCGTGTACGGCGATCAAGGATGCCCGTCAGTTGGATGGGGCCAAGGAGGTGTATGGACCAGTGAAATGACAACAAGAGAAATCGCAAACAATACACACAATCCCCACCCTATCAGAGCTGTGCACCACTTCGGTGACCTTAGCTACGCAAGGGGTGCAGCTCATATTTGGGATGAATGGCTCAACATGATATCCTCCTTTACGGCCCAAGTCCCGCTGATGATTGCATCAGGAAATCACGAATACGACCACAGCGCGGGAGGCGAGAATGGAAAAGATCCTTCAGGAGAAACTACACCCGGTGGGTATCATCCTCAATGGGGAAATTTTGGCGAAGACAGCAAGGGCGAATGTGGTGTCCCTACAGCAAACCATTTTCAAATGCCCAACACTCGTGGCAATAGCAATGGAGTATTTTGGTATTCCTTCGACTTTGCCAATGTCCATACAACGATCATCTCTTCTGAGCATGATCTTTCTCCTGGGTCAAGGCAATACATGTGGTTGGAGGATGATTTGAAATCAGTAGATAGGTCGAAGACGCCCTGGCTTGTACTGGAGCTACACAGGCCCATATATGAATCAGAGGCTATCCCGAAGGAGTATCGTGTTGGGATTGAAATTCGACATAGAATCGAGGACCTTTTATTGCAATATGGCGTGGATATGGTGTTGGCAGGACATTATCATTCGTATCAACGAACGTGCGCTGGTCTGTACAAGAGCAAGTGTGGCCATGGTGGGCCGGTCCATATTATGGTCGGTTCAGCAGGAGCCCAATTAACTCGTAACAATATAGACCCTCGCTTCGGCCACTGGACAGAGAAGTTTGTCAATGACAAATGGGGGTATGGTCGCATCACTGTTGCAAACGCCACTGCTCTACACTTTGAATTCATTCAGGCGGGGAGCCACAATGATACAGACGCAGGAAAGGTGTTGGACGAGACATGGATCATTAAAGGCGCGAATAATTGGGCTGGTAATGACCAGAGTATTACCTTGGGCGATTTTGAGTATTCCTAATTTAAATTTTCGTCTCTCTGAAGACCCATGAGGACTTGCAGCCCTTCTTTGTTGGCACTGTCATTAGAAATTGATATTTAAGCTACGATGTTGCGATGCCAAAATTGAAGCTCTGAAGTACAACTTCATTTGGCGTGACCTGCCCAGTAACTACCAACTATTTGTGCTAGTAGTACTAGTAGGGTTAGAGCTTTTGAAGTAGAAGCAAACCACTAAAATAGTACGCACATTTTCCTGTTCCTACTCCATCATCTTCTTTCTCGAAAGATCCGCCCTCCAATGATCGCAGTAGTGCCGACAACAAAATTCCATGGACGCAAACAAACGAATTGCATTCGAAGACTCACTCGACGGTTGACCATCATAAATAATTTCTAAATTAACATTCAGCTAAAACCTAGATCCTGACATAGCTATAAATCAACTATGCCGATTCTCCACAGTTACAAGGGAAAATTATCGGCACGATGCCTTTGGCTTGCCTTTTTGGTACTGTCACTACTATCCCGCGTGTCATTGGTAGCCGCGCAGGATGATGGTGAAGGCGGCGGCGATGGCGGCGATTTCGATTTTGGTGGCATGGGCGGCATGGGAAAACCCTGTCCTAATTATCGATGCAGTTCCGGCTTCACGCCTGTTCAGAAATCCAGGCCCAAATTTACCAGCCCAGGTTGCAGTGCCATGGGTGGTGGCATGATGATGATGGCCACGGGCGCCGAAACGGCCAAGAAACCCTTTGAGAGCTGCTGTGATGAATGGCACGCATGTTACCAAATCTGCGGTTCGTCGAAGAAAAATTGCGATGAAACCTTTAAAACTTGCAGCGAAGCTATGTGCAAACCTTATGGGGAAGATTGCTCCAAAGATGCCAATTTGAGCTCCATGATGATGAATCTAGGTACGAATTGTACAGGAGGTCCAGTGAACTGTGAAGCAGGAGTTGTGTGTCGTGGTGAATGGTGATGGATAAGCAATCATTTGATTTTGATGTGATGTAATAATTGACTTATCTCGACTGAATGGGATTTTTTTTTCTTGCTTTGACGAATGATTTTGAATCCATCTGCTGTATTGTATTGTATTGTACTAGGCGGATGCGGAAAGTTCGATAAGGATCAATATGCGAATTGCCAGTGCATCGAAAAGGGCGAAAAGGCTGACAAACAGCGAGAGCAGGCTATCCGATATTTTTACAAAAAATTCAACCCCGCGTCCGAAGACAAAGTAAAAGATTTGGCCAAGAAGGTTGACGGCCCCAGCAAAATGGCGGCTCTGTTCAAAAAACTCGTCCAAAAGTATCCAACGTCAATTCAAAAGGTAGAAGACCCCGAGAAGAAAATGTACGAAGAGATGATGCGAAAGGCGAAAACAGAAGTGAAGGATGAGGATGAGGTTGTTGATGAGGATCAAGAATCCGATGAACACGAGGAGCTGTAGTGATGTATTGACTTGAGTTCGGAGGGAACGGCTAGAATACAGAACATACAAAAGATTAGAAAAAATTAAAAGGTGATATTGGGTTAACAAAGTAGGGATATACTTGTCGAGACATTGAACAAACATACGATGGCAATGAATATTCTATCATTCCAGTACTACATTTCCAAACTGCCGCGCGGAAAGGGGACTAGTGGTGTGTTTCAAGCACTTCTGTATATTTGAGACAAGATGGATCTATTTACTATTTCTTCATCCAATTGGGTGGATCTCGGCTAACAATTTCCTCATAACAAAGTACCTAACGAGGCATATGAGCTATTTTGCTAGACGCAAATACTGTTTCAAGTATATGAAAGTGATATCTTTTGCTATTTCGAGCTTCTCACAGTTCTTTTGATAAGGTACGATAAAAGTATTTAACAGGAAGAATCTCTCAGTTATATCGGGTGGATTATCTTCAAGAAAATGATGGTTGGAGTCCTTGAATAATATTCACTTGCTTCCCTTGCAAGAAGTCTTTTTGTGAATCTTCCATCGGAGTATCTGACACTCTCTTGAGCAATATGTTTCTCTGTTGCATTTCGCACACTCCAGAGTGCAGTACGACAAGCCACATGCGGCACATGCTCCACCTTTGCGGACTTTGTTTCGCCCACCAGTGGCATTGTCAATGATTTTCTGTGTCAATTGATTGGACAGTGTTCCGATATGAGGATTCCTACCATCTCCATACCAGTACGGATGACTCCTGAATTGTTCTGGAAATGCCAGTGGATTGAACCGTACAGAAGATTCCCCACTTAGCACATCGTTTCCAGGAAACAGTTCCAATGCTTTCATTGACACATGCATTGGGACAGGAAGCGACTCAACTACTAGAACATTTTGAAGTTTGAGTTGGGCCCATCCCTTGTCAATGCCAGTGTAAAGAGTTATTGTCAACCGAGAGCCTAGCATTCCAACAACTCTCTCGCCACCTTCTCGTCGTGTACCCCAAACTGCTTGGCACGGAGGCGTTGGATCCTTCAAGTTCTCCAGATATTCCTTGTCAATGGATGCAAGATAGTCGAGGTCAATAAAGTGCCGGATTTCAAAGTTAGCCGCCATGGCATCATTAGACGCGTGCACTGGATCTTGGTCCAGGACTCGGATTTTGACAGCATAACACAAATTTGGATAGAACGAGGCGGTGCTTGTGTCGGTCATGGTGCTTTGAATTTCGCAAGGAGGTTAGTTGTTGATTGTCGTGTCGTTCCAGATCTTCTTCGGCGTCATGTGAAAGCATCATCTTTGTTTCACAACGTCAAGTTTATAGTCAAGTGTCATTTTTTTCCTGCAAGGGGAGTGAGCGTCCAAATAGTACAATTTTGGATCATACGCACGCATGCCAGACGCCCTCTGAAACAACAGCCGCATTTCACATCCGATGAACTCAACATGACGTTTTGACCGATGAAATCAACGATCAAGGACGCCCGACAAGGTTTCTGTACTGTATGTATTGTACATGTAGCTACTTACTAATATAAGTTTATCTGTGTTTGCAGAGGCCGAATACAATTGAAGCAAGTCCGTGTAGAACCACTTCTCTCTAGCTAGTAGCTAAGTTGACCTTCAACCCGAAAGAAAACGGATCACTACATACATCGCCTGCACTACTTCAAAATTTTAGTCAATAATGTCGACCGAGGACGGGAAACCGGAAGAACAGGAAATTTTTTCCTTGCGTATTTTTGAAACCCTTGACAGGACGCAAAATATGCATGGCGTCATGCACGAAGATTATCACCAATACCACCAGTACTGCACGAATCGATTGTATCGTTTGAGGCACGCCAAACCAGTGCGTCGCGATTTGGTCCACAGTAGCAAGTACGTGGAGGGAGTTACAATGCGAAGAAATGCTTTCTGTCCCCGCAAAAACAACAAAAAGACCAACAAGGACGGCGAAGAGAAGGAAGAGGGCGTTGATAAAGCAACGGAAGTGACAGTGATTGGTCACGAAAATCATCTTTGGCTTCCCCTATATCAAGCAGAACGAACGTGGGCCCAAGCTTGTGAGGTCCAGAAGCAAAAGAGGGCTCATAAGACGCAACAACTCGTACTGCGAAAGCTCCGAAAATCGGTGAAGTTTGCAGCCGAATTGGAAGAGTTGTCTCAAAGATGTTGCGACGAACAAACGCAACAAGAAATCAAATCCTACGTGGGTTGGATGAAAGGCAACTATGCGCTCCAAAAGCAGGACTATGCAACAGCATTAGAATCGTACCGTTCGTCCATGTCAATCCTGGTGAAATTGGCACAACAACAAAAAGAGAAAAGCCATGATGATCCAAAGTCGTTGGTTCTGGCGGATCTATGGGCTACTCGTGCCGAGAGTGTGCTGGGTCCTCTTTTGCGTTTTTGTCAGTACGAATGCAAAGATACGACGCCGGATCTTGCCCTGGAGACCACGACTGCTGCATCCGGCAAACAGTCAGAAATCGTCGTCCATTTTCGAGGCAAGGATATCCCATTGGATCCCTACAAGGAGCTTTGTGTTTTGTATCTCAAAGCACAAGCATTGCAGAAGGCTTCTGAGGGAGCCGGCAACGCCAGTGCCAGCAGCAGCATGGAATCTTCCTTCCTGTCGCTCTTGTCTCTGTACGACGATGCCATTGCTGTCATTGAAAGCGAGCTGGCCAAATACCAAAGCATTCAGTCAGGCCCAGCTGTCAACGCCAAAAAGGAAGAATTGGGCGCCTTGACGGGATACTTTCACTACCAAAAGCTCAATAAGAGCTTGCACAAGAATCAAGACCGCCTCAAAGATTGTCATTCAGATGCCGAACGAGTCCATGTCTATGATGCTCTCTTGCAGAATGCCCAAGCCATGGCCCAAATTGGTACCACCGGAGGAGGTGGCGGTGAAAGTGAAGACGAAGAAGCTCAAGCTCAAGTGTTGCGCATTCGGGCATTGCGTTGCTGTGCCTTGGCGAAGGTATATTTGGGAAGCCTGCAGAGACCCTCGCAAGCCAAGGCCTTGTGGAAACAAGCACAGACACTGACAAAACGAGCTATTGAAGAATTGGCTGCTTGTGATACTCGAGACAAGCAGCACGAAGAAGAAATCGAAGCCTACTTGGAAGAATTGGAGGCGCTTCAGAAGAAGGATCTGGCTGGTTTGGAAGTCCGCTTGAAGGCGGCTTTGTACTTGCAAAAGTCAGGCAGCGCAAGTGGCTTCACTACGGGAACGGATCGACCTTTGTGGTTGCGGCTGGAAGAATTTGACCCCGGCACGGGCAGTGCATCCTTAGTAGATAACCCACCCAAGGCGATTCCCATCCCCTGCAAACCTGTCTTTTATGACATTGCATGGAAGTATTGTGGTGGCAATTTACCTGTCGATCGGCTGGAGGAAGAAATTGAGAGGCGGCAGCCAAAGCAGGCTAGTAGTGGTAGCGGCGGTCTACTAGGTTGGTTTACAGGCAAGTAGGAAAAAGCAAGTCTTCTAGTTCAAGTAAATCTATAAGCGTTATTTCATTATCCAGTTCGATTAATTTTATGTAGATTTATGTGTAATTTCGGTGTATCCAGTCCAGTGTCTTGTCCACCCAGACCACACTCAATACCTACAGCATACCTACTAATTGCACTTGACCATCCCGCCAGTCTAAAAGGGGCGAGAGTCAGGAATATATAAATATTTGTGAGAGTCCAAACAACCCCCTGTTCAAAATCCTTCCGTCCCTACCACTAGCTATAGCACTCACTCATCACTTGGGGGAAGTTCACTTGGAATTTAAACTAAATTCTGTGGAGCAAGTATGCATCTAAAGTAAACTTGGTTGCGAAGATCCAAACCATGCAGCGGCGGCGCCGCTGACAGCCCAGCGGTCATTTCAAATGGCATTGTTATTACCAGTACGTCGTAGCACCCATGGCACAACAATACAACAGGAAAACACAAACACATCCAAGAACACCCAGTGCTACGAATAAACTAACTACTAGTCTGCCAAATATAGCGAAGGTTCACCATGTCAAGAGTAAAACCTGTCAGCGGGGCCATGTCTGCCAAGGGTAGCAAGAGGTAAGGTTTATAATACGTTCTAGGTTTGAGAATGACCTCGTGTCTATCTTCCGAACCCATCAATCCTTCTCATCGCCGAATTTCTGTACCTTTCTATTATCATTATTCTCTGTGGCCCATATTATACAGCCCATCGGCTTTGGGTCGACTATGTATGGCATTGCTGGGTGTGATTGGTATCATCTTTTTCGTTTCCTTGGGAGGAAATTCCAATGAGGAAGCAAATGACAATCTAAGAAGCGGCCAGGCTCATGCGCATCACACTCCAAAGTCGGACAAAATCATGCCAGAAACATCATCTTCAGCCACAACTACGACCGAAGCTGCAGTAGACCCTCACAAGCCTGGACAGTGGTTCGAGGAAAATAAAGTTTACTCCAAGGAAGGTGAAGAGGAAGCATTGGAAGAAACAATGAGAGTTGTGGAGGACGATATAGAGAAAGCAGAAGAAGAAGAAATTGAGAGAGAGGAAAATGGTTTGCTGGGCAAAGCACTACAAAATATGCAAGGAGTGATCAAAGCAGGAGTTGCCAAGTTGTTGGGAAGCGACGCCTCCGCAGCCGAAGTGGAAGCTATCACAGAGGCAGTGGAAGCAGAATTAGTGAATGAAACCCTAACGGAACTCCGCGAGCGTGCCGACGAAATTGTGGAAGCAAAAGAAACCGATCTGGAGGACGAGGCAAGCCAGGAAAGGCAAGAAGGAGATTCTGCTGGTGAAGTGGAGGAGATGGTGGCAGATTCCGAGGCAGAAAAAATTGTGGCTGTGCGAGATGGAGTCGAAGATGCTGCCGAGGAAGTGCGAGAAAACCTTAGATCGCGAGCGGCTCAAATTGAAAAACGAGTCATGGAGAAGAAATTGAGCAAAAAATATGGAAAGCCCATCAAGTTGGTGATCTTTGATGGAGACGTCGAAATAGCGCCTGAAAAGCCCAAACCACCCCCACCCATGCCGCCCCAACAGCAAGGCCCTGGTGGCTATGGCCAGCAGCAGCAACAACAAGGAGCAGGAGGCTACCTTCAACCACAGCAGCAGCAGCAGCAGCAGCAAGGAGGATATGCCCCACAGCAAGGAAATCAGGCGCCTCAAGGCGGCTACGCACCACAAGGGGGCTATCAACAACAGCAGCAACAGCCGATGCAACAGCCGATGCAACAACCACAAGGCGGATACGGCCAGCAACAGCAAGGAATGGGACAAAACATGATGCAACAGAACGGCAACATCCCACAACAGCAGCCGCAACAACAACAAGCATACGTCCCCGCCGCCGGCTATGGGGGTACAGCGGGATCACCTAGCGGTGGATATCAGCAGCAGCAACAACAACCAAACAACAGTGGTGGTGGTGGTGGTGGTGGCAACAACGCTGGAGGATGGGGCAACCAGCAACTTGGAGCCCCAGCGGGCGCAGGTGCCGGACCAGACAATGGCGGCGCTCCGGGTACCATGGATGGTGGTGATGGTGCTGCTCCGAGTCCGGATCAGCCAGATGGTGGCGCCAATGAAGGCGGAGGCAACGGCGGAGCCGGCGGCGAAGGCGAAGGAAATGGTGGAGGAGATGATGCCGGAACGACGGACGCGGGTGAACCAGAAGAAGGCGGCAACAATGGTGATGACGATGGAGGCGAGGAAGACCAAGGACGCAGATAAAGGAACGAAATTGGCATTGTTCGTTCCACTTTCAATTGCGTAATGAATTTTTTAGCCAGTGGTATACAGTAGCTGCGGGACTCGCGTTGGGTGCACACCTTTCCTTATCCCTAATGTCAGAGAACAATATTTTAAAGAACCTTGGACAAAGAAAATAACTACGCGCAATGCTTCATTTTAGCATGGACTCCTCTCCGATTGCTCTACTCCGAGACAGCTGCGCCTAGCTACTGTAGTATTGACAGTAGAGCTCTCTTGAATCTTCGTGAACAAACTTTGGCCGGCTGGCTTCTATAGGTACGACGTAGCAATGCCAGGTGCTGCTAGCAGTGCTATTTCACAGTACAGTAGCACTAGTCTAGTGCTTGTAAGGCTTTTGTACCAGCTACTTCAAGTAGTACACGTCCGGAACCCGACAGAAAACCACCCGCGGCGCCAGCATGTATTTTTTCCGAGCTCGTGCAAAAATGTCTTTCATCGCCATCCCAACGTTACGAGACGTCCACGTCTGAATCATCTTGCCGTCTTTGCCGTTTTCTATAACCCAAACCACCTTATAACCGCCATTCTTTCAAATTCGCACCCCTGTTAAATAACTATTCGATATTTTCGGTCGTGGAAGGGCGACTGTACATATTCTCCACAGCACTTCAATCACAGCTGATGGGAGACGCGGTTTTCAATTATTTGCCTGCATAGCACGAGTCAATCCACGCCTGGCGGTTCATCATGCCTGTAATTGCTCGAGTACAATTGTCACAAGGTTGCATGCCTGCATGCCTGCATGCCTGCATGATTAGCGGTACTGGTACTAGCTAGGTCTAGTTGACGCCTGCAAGCGAACACGAACACCCGAACGTTACGCACAATTCCTCTCAGCCACAACAACAATACTCCAAGTATTTTTTTTTCCACAAAAATAATAGCGGGTGGAGTAGACTACTCTGGAGTCGTTGACATAAAAATCTGCGTCGTCCATACATGTGCTTCGTAATTCGTGTTCCACTCAGAGACGTTGACGACTGCTTTTTCATTCGTGGCGCAACAAAACACATTCAAAAAAGGTGAGTGCTAGTAGCTACTTGTAGTGCACAATCAATCACTTTGTTATTACATATTTGTGGCGGTCATCTGTTGACTGAATCAGCACCTCGCCTTACAACGGAGTTACAACCGACCCAAATTCAGTCTGGTTGTTGCTATTACTACAGTATTACAATCTCTCATCTGGTCATTGCTTTGATCATCCCATTCCCACGTGCACAGGAAACAACTCGGTACTACTAGTACCAGTGGGACTTGCAACACATTTTAGTTCATAAAGCGAACGTTTCATTTAGTCACATCTCAAGTCTTCCATAGGCGTCACATGAACCTTGATAACACCCCGACTTGACTTCTTCCATCATTCAATCACCCCACAACGTCAATAAAACAACAAAGCAAGACTTGAAGCAATCATACTAGCACTTGCCATTTGCCACTCACTTCTTTGCTTCATTGGCATTAAATTGTTCCAGCTAAAGCCGAGCCCAAACACACATACAAAGCTCAGCAACCATTTTCAACTTCGTTTCCATCACATACATACACAAACGATTTTTGCTGAATGCCAGTACAACAATCCATTTCTTTACCTCATAATATCAACAACAACAACAACAACACCAATACAATGGATCCAACAAAACGTATCATACCGAAACCAATCATCCGTCGCGATTCCGGTTCCTCGACTCCGGCCGGACGGCCCAGCCTGTTGGCTGGTTTGACGTTGCCCGGTGGCTTTGACGAACAAAACGATAGCGGCGAAGGCGGCAGTGGCAGCACGGTCCCACCCCGACCACGACGCCTATGGAAAGTCAATGACACTTCCCTCAAACCGGTGCCCTACTTTTACCCACCACTAGACCCACGATGTTCCGTTTTTGTCAGTGACGCCCCTCCCTCTGTGGTTGCCGTGCGAATTGCCGAGTGCTTGCGCAAGCGAAGCATCTCGGTCGAATACGACGAAGAAGCGGTACGTCACACTGATCTTGATTTTAAACTGTAATGTGCTGTAACTTCCCTTTTTGATTCATTCATCTGACAGAATGGATTTTTTTCTTTTGGAAACTTTAGGTTACTGCCACTTGCATGACTGTGGATCGGTGTCACTTTGTCATTCATTTGTTTCAAGGATCATCACGCCATCATCCACGCCATGGTTTGGATATGGAATCAAGGCCCGATTTTTCTCACGGTGTTATTGTGGAATGCATGAGATTGCGTGGCAATTGCATTTCCTTTCATCACGCCTGTCGGGCCGTGTTGCAGGCATCATTGAGCCACAGCACGGGAGCTGATAACCGAAAAGCATACCAAACGGCACCCAATGAATTCCCGCGCCTATTGCAACCACCCCACAAGCGCAAGGGATCAGGAATGAAGCTCTTGTCTCCACTCGGCAGCAAAAAGCAAAAGACTGCTGGCGCCGGACCACATTCGTCCCTGGCTCTCGAATCGTTGGAACGAGCATGTCAGCTCTTGCGAAAGGATCGTCTTGGACCACAGCAATTGGCCATGGAATCCTTGGTGTCGCTGACGGATCCCGAATCCAGTGGCTTGGATATGGCCATGCATTGCAGTTTGGCAATTTTGGGTTCCCCCATTACAGGAGGCTGTGGCGAAGAAGACTTTTTGCACGTATTGCATCAAGATTGGATCGTCAAGCTCTTGCAAGATCGTGTTCTCCCCTATGAAGGCAACGAGCCCGATGGTGTGGGCGGAAGTGCCTGCAACCAGCTTCCCGGTTGTGGTGCCGACGAAGAGCCTGCTACCGTCTCGTGGACGGCAGCCGGTGCAGGTGGTGATGAACATCATGGTGGAACCATGAGAGCTCTCTGCCTGAGAGCCTTTGCCAATTCCTTGGCATTGGTCGCACAAGAACAGCCAACGCTTTTGAAATCCATTTTGGGCGTGCAGTCACGCCATTTGGTGAACCAATCTTTCATCAAGGCTCTGTTGGAAGACTTGGCCGGTGCCATTCGTCCGCCCGCTGTTGTCCAAGGAACCCGCTTGGCATCTGCCCATGAGGCTGCCCTTGCCATTCGATGTCTTGGAATTTTGGGCGAGTTTTCCGACGTTGCCAAGAAGCAAATAATCACCGATTCTGTCTTGGCCAGCTTGGAAAAGGCTCGCGCCACCGGTAGATCGACACATGATGTTTTGGCAGAAGAGGCTGATCGGACGTACACCAAATTGACAGAAGACGTCCGCTCATGTTAAGCCCAACTCTCCATACATGAAATAAATAAAACATACATAGATACCCCATTATATAAAAATAGACACCCCTTCAAGGTTTTTTAATGTTGAGGACTCCCAGATCTCCGCAATCATTATTTTTGACCGCTGCTGCTAGGAAAGTACCCAGCAAAATTATGGCAACCAAAACGAGGGCTCGGTCAAGGAATTCACAACTACGAAACAAATTCATAAACAATCGTTCCGGTCATGAATTCTGGTATACCACTTTTGACGATACTACTACTTAAACTCATTTCAGCAGGGCTATCATAATCAGAGAGCGTCCAACTGACTTCGTCCAAGACAGTATTGCTATTTATAGGGGTAGGAGCATGAACAATGCCTTTACAGCTCATCGTGCTAGTTTTATTAATTGTGCTAAGGTTTCCTTGTCGAGCGTCACTTCAAGCTTTGGATTCGCCTTTCATCATGATTGCCTCGCCTTCAAGAAGTTCTCGCTCCGCATCGGCGTCATCATATTTCTGTAAATTCTCCGTCCATGTACGAAACACTTCTTGTTGATACTGACGATCCCTCGCTCTGAGATCCGCTGCGGTATCTTTGACTTCGCGGAGTTCTGCCATGCGTACCGATCGCTTCTCCATGTTTCGGAAATGGGCCATCTTTCTTTGATGCTTGGCCTTGGCACGAATCTTTCGAACCAAAAACCAGCGGCGTTTTTGTCGTCTGAGATTTCGCGTCCCTCGCTTGCCAGCCCTGGGTGGAATAGCGGCATACGCCATGGCCAACAGACGTTCCGTTTCTTCGTCCGAGTATCGTCCCACGGGATATTCACCACCGCGGACCTGGATTTTTTTTTATATTTCATTATGGTTTTTATTGTGAGAGCTGAAACGAATAGTGGAAACAATCAACAATATAGAATACAACGAAAGGTCACTGTTGCAGACTCACATCCGCTAGCTCTGGACGTTTGCTCGCCATCCTCATTTCCAATTTCTCCTTGCGCTTCAAATCTCTCAATTTTTGACCACTTTCACCCTTTTGCAGGACTCTCACTTTGGTTGTTTGTCCCGTTTGAAAGCCTGTCACGGAAATCGATTTTTGAAAGTCTACCCACGCTGAGTGCTGTGGAGCTGCTGCTTCAGTGATGTCAGTTCCGCCATCCTCCCCCTGTTTCACAGAAAGAAAAGCGAGGTATTTTAAGAAGCATGAACAGGTGAGGCCAAGGAGAATTCACATGTGACGCCTTTTACATCCAACCAAATAAAACCACAAAACTAACCTTTGCCGCTGCTTTCCTTTCCTCGGCCTTGCCGGCCAACCGCCGCCTTTTTCTCCGTTCCAGACGCTTCTTTCGAGTCACCATTGTTCGAGTAAATTGCGTAACGGGACCATCAAAGATAGTACAATTATGATCATATTTTGTACCCAAGATGCCAGTTACCGACAGACTAGTGGTACTGAAAGTAGGCGTCCGCATCAGAGTGGTCGCCGTACTGATAGAGAATAGGGACCGACATTGTTGGCTACCGGTAAGACCCGCACAACAAGTCCTGGCGACAGAAGAGGGATGCCGCTGTGGGTTGGACCCAGCGATGGTTGCAACGGCGGATACACCCAAATTATTATGGATGGCGCCAGTCCTAGAAATTGCCATGGACTGGCTCCGGCTTACTGCCATCTGACCCATTCGTGCCGTCAGGCTCGTTAGCAAACGAGAGCTCATGGTGAGATTGCACTAATATACTGTGATAGAGAAAGTGGAAGACAAGTTATATTACTCTCTCTCTGTCTCGCTAAGTTATTAGCCACAGGCTAGGAATGTTGTTGTTTGTCGGTGTTTCTCCTCATGATACTCACTAACTGAGTGCGCTCATCAGAATGAATGATGAATCACGTGGTTGTGGATTGTGGACAGGAGCATTTAGGGAAGTGTGCGACTTTAAACTTCAAGACGAGGGAACGGTGCAAAGGAGGTGCGCGACTTTTTAAACTTCAATTGAACAAGAGGTCACTTAGAGGTGCAGAGGAAGTGTGCGGCGTTTCGAACATCGGTTATTTGGTGATCAATTCAAGATCCGGCGTGCATGTAGCGATCACCGCGATCAACAACACCAGGTTTCGCCTCAAAACAAAGTTGGGTCGAGTAACAAACCCACTGTAGCTGGCTAGAGTACCTGTTGACAGTTCTCTGCAACCGCACCTACATTTTACTACTCTATTATTGGTCTTTCGCGTGTGTTGCGAACACAGGAGTGATATTTGTAGGAGGAGGAGGAGTGCAGGTAATTGATTGATTTTTGCCAGTTGTTCGCTTTGCTCCACCGAAGCGAATCGAACCATTATTTTGCTAGTTGGCAGTATTTGATTTAGAAGCAGCAATAATACACGCAAACCGGCTCAAGATGTGGAATACGTGGGTCGAAAAGGCAAAGCAAGCAGCTGAGAATATTGACCGGCAGCTCAACGAATCCGTCGGAGCAGAAGCCCCAGCTGGTAAACCAGCAGTTGTAGCAGCCACAGACAATGCCGAGGGTGGTGTCTGGAACGACGACGATTTTAAATTCGACGATGACGATGATGATGTGCAACAAGAGGCAGCCCCAGAAGCTGTAGCAGAAGAAAAACCTACAACTTCTGAAAATCAAGAAGCACTGCCGCAAAGCGAAGAAGCGGGAGGAGGAGCAGCAACTGCCCCATCTCCCAATTCTGCAGCACCAGACACAACAACCGAAGTTACAACACCTACAAAAAGTGTTGGAGAAAGTCCCCATGGTAACGTCGATAATACAAAGTCTTGGGCAACGGAGGACGATCAAAATTTTGAAAACTTTTTTGGGGTGACACAGACCGAATCCACAGGAGCAACTTCGCCAGAGAAAAAGGAACCACCCAACAACGAATCAGAATCAATGTTTGCTACCCCCGCCCCACCGTCTCCCAAAAAGGAGTCGGGACTTGGATTTGGAGGATTTCCGGCGAGTCTTGGTGGATTTACCGACAAGGTGAAACTTGCATCGAAAGTCAATGAAATCAATTTCATGTCCCCCTTTTCGTCTGTTATGACTTCAATTAGTCAAGATCAGGATGACGAAACCCAAGAACCACCAAAAAAGGAGGAAAAAGAAAAGGATGCTCTACCAACAGAAGAAGCTCCACAAACCTTGGAACACACGCCGAGTGATGCTTATCAAGAGAAATTGAATAAAGAAGCAGATACAAGACCTTCCATCTATAATGATGCGCAAGGGGCATCCTGGCAAGAGGATGATGACATCGAATTTGACGATGAGGATAATAATAATGATAATAAAGCCGACGAGGATGCCCCCAAAGAGGACGCAGATGCGTCGAAGGACAAGGCACCCGAAGCAGGAGCAACACCTGAAAAAGAAACAGCTGAAGAAACCACGTCAAAGGATGAGGATGTTTCAGACGAGAAGCAACAAGAGGAAAAGAAAGCAGCAAAAGAAGAGCCGTCGCCAGAAGAAGAAGAGCCACCAACAGAATCAGAGCCGCCAAAGAAAGATGAACCAGTAGTAGAAGAAGCGAAAGCAGAGCCGGAAAAATCAATCAATGATTCAGAGCCCGAGAGTGCACCTGACGAGGCAAAAATAGATAGCGAGCAAACGGGCGAGCCCCCACAACCACCAGCGGCAACACCCGAGACAGCGGAAAAATCACCCGTACCCACAGAAGCTTCCGAAGTAGCCGAATCTTCACCTGCTGGACCCTCAGTTTCCAGTGCGGAATTAGAACAAGTGAAAGTATTGCTCGCGCAACGAGAAGAGCAACTAGCTGCGAAGGCGGAACAAATGTTTCAATTGCAACAAATGTATGAAAAAGAAAAACAAGAATTACAGAAAAAACTGGCCGACACCAAAGAGGAAGCCAAGAAACGTATTATGAAGGCGCGAGAACGTTGTGAAACTGCCGAAGCTAAATTGCAAGCTTCGACGTCAGCATTGACTGAAGACGCGGCACAGCAAGCGCAATTGGTTGCAGCCTTGCGACAAGAGGGAGAAAAGTTAGCACACAAACAGTCAGCAATGGAACAGACCGTCAGGGCGGCACGTGGTGAGGCGCGTGAACTGAGAGAGGCTCTTGACGAGGAGATTACTGCCAAAGAAAACGCACTGGATAAAATTGAAACATTGGAGGTGGAGTTAAAGTCAACGCAAGAGCAGCTGTCGGCGGCTCGAAAAGGGGAGACGCAAGCAGGAAAATTGGATGCTGAATTGCAGGCAGCCAAGGAAGAAATCTCTTCTAAATCAAATTCAATTATGAATTTGGAACAAAATGTCAAGGAGCTGAAGGCAGAAAACAAAGAGCTCTTTGAAGAAGTCGAAGCTGCGAGACAAGGAGCAGCAGTGGATAGCGCCAATCAAATCAAAAAGCTACGCAAGGATCACAATACTGCGATTGCCGATTTGGAATCAAAATTGCAAACAAGTGAACGAGAGGCTGCTCTTCGGGAAGACGCTTTGCGCCATGAAGTCGAGGAAGTTCGAAAGCGGTGGCAGGATGCCGTAAGGCGAGCCGATGGTAAGTGTGTCAATTCTTTAAAGAACACAGCCGGCTTCTTCGCTTTGTAGTGTTTGCTTACAAAATTTCTTTTCTTTTTCTTGCAATTAGCGTTGAGCATGGATGTCCAGTCCAGTACAGCTCCACTTTTGCGACAATTGGAAAGTATGGAACGTCAGCACCGTGCGCGCGCATCCGCTGCTGCAGAGCTGGAAACGAAGTTACGTGCAGAGCTAGAGGAGACCGTGATTCAGAATGAAAAGTTGTCAAAGGAGCATACCGAAATCAAAACGAAGAATGGGCGGCTTGAAAGGCAGACGAAAGAACAACAGAATGATCTTGAAGAACAACAGAAAACAATTGACGAGCTTACAAGTAAGATTACCTTCTTGGAAGACAAGTTACAGAAAATGGAGACAGAAGGTGAGAAAAAGAAAGAAGAATGGGCAGAGGTTGAACGGTTAGCAAATGAAGGCGTTTCCAAGGTCCGCAGTGAAATGAGCCAAGCGGTGCTAGAGAGCGAGGAAAGATACCGTTCACAGCTTGAAACTATGAAGGAAGAATTGCGAATTGAACAGGAAAAACGAAACCAGCTTGAACAGCAAGTTGACAACCTTCTGGATAACGCTGCAATGATTATGCCGTCCGTATCCAACGATTATGCTAAGGAAGCTAAGCCCAAGAACTTGAAACAATCTGAGGGACAAGCAGAAATTCTTTCTAGTGCCCTCCTGGGTCTGGGTGGTGATTCCCAAGACGACGACGACAATGATTCGGACGATGGAGACGCAGGAGCACCTACGCTTCAGCATCAAACATCCACAGCTAGCAGCAGTTTTGCTGCGTTGGAGCACCTGACACAGAATCTCAAATCAGCAAAGAGAGAACTGGAAACACTACGCAAACGGCTTGCGGAGTCGGAGAAGACTCGAGAGAGTTTAGTGGAAGAACTTGGAGAATCACGCGATGCCAAAGAAAAGCTACCGCTATTCGAAGCAAAAGTCAAAGATTTAATGGCCGACAACAAGGAAAAAGAGCTGGAAATTCGCGGTCTACAGGACGATATTGCGGAAGTGAGAGAAATGTATCGAACGCAAATGAATTTGCTCCTAGAAGAAAAGGCGGCTGCTTTCGAGGAAGTAGCAAAAGCTGCTGGGATCAACGGCAACAGAATGAATGCTGCTTCGGCGCCGCCCGTGGAGGAGGAAGAAGAGAAAATGCCAGAGCTTGTAGAGGACATGCTAGGGATTTAACATCTGTTTTTAAGTAGGTTAAACCATCATTCGAAGGACCAATTCAAAAGATCAGCCCCGTTGATTGTTGTCTCTATTTATTTATCCACAACTCGGTACTTGGCAAACAGGTTATCTACGCAGTATTTACAAATTTTAGATTGAACAAAGAATATTCGTTCAAGTTAGTCTAGCTTTGTTAGGGGTTTCAAAGGCATGCCCGGCGAACAGATGACAAGCTCTTACCTGGTTTGGTCATAGCTTTGAACTCCAAATTGTTACCGCTTGGATCTTTGAAGAACATTGTAAATTGTTCTCCGGGTTGTCCTTGGAATCGAAGGTGTGGCTCAATGATAAATTTTATTCCAGCATTTTTTAGGCGTTCAGCTAATTCATGGAACTGTTCCACGGTTAGCGCAAGGCCTGTGTGTGGAACCGGCACCTCGTCGCCGTCTGAAAAAAAGCAGGACAATATTGTGAGATATATCTTGCATTTCAGAGTTTCGTATGTCAGCAGCTTACGGGTAAAAGGCTGTCTCTTATACACATCTGACGCTGCCGACGAATAGAGAGGTGTAGATATCGGTGGTCGCCGTATCATTAAA
>ENA-ORBV01002739-ORBV01002739.1-microbial-mat-metagenome-genome-assembly--contig:-NODE-2739-length-36654-cov-45.256773_pt1 | contig 36654 bp, 30 predicted proteins | sample MGYA00237777_ERZ505514 | MGnify/ENA primary metagenome ERZ505514 (study PRJEB26160, sample SAMN06269048) | microbial mat metagenome | isolation source: Oligotrophic lake microbial mat | place... | reverse complement strand
ATACCGCATGCACAGGTAACTGTTTACGATCTTGCGGGAAAAGAAATATATGCGTCCGATCTGAATAACCTATCAACGGTAATTCCGGTAAATGCACCAAAAGGAATTTACCTTGTTGAGATAATTGCAGTCGAAGGGCGTTATACGAAAAAGATATATTTGGATTAATTTTCTACTGAAAAATTGACTATATTTTCTTCCATTTTAATGCGACAAATATCTTAAAGAAAACCAATGCTTACCGCTTTAATATTCAATTTAAAGGCATTAAAAATTACTCTTTTAAATATGATTGAATTCCAATTCTGATATATATCGCAGTTAATTCTATGTAACAACATGGTATTAACAACAATTCAATTGATTTTCCGGTAAAAACCTTCAGGATCCTTTCAGGCAAAGGATTACAGCGGATTTTAGGTTTGTTTTGAAAATGCGTATGTTAAGTTAATGTTTCGAATATAGAGATAGGGGTTAACCTTTTGTAACCTTTTTCTTAAGCTAAACTACATTTTTACGAGCATCCAAATTTTTTTATGAAATCTTTTCCCCATTTACAATGTTTATTTCAACATTAGTTGTCAGTCTTTTGAAACATACGCATTAAAAAAAATTATATGTGTACGGAGGCAATGTAGGGTATAACAAACGTAATACGATTTATAAACAGGGTCGTGGAAAAATAGCACTTGTTTGTAAACAGTTTAATTGCATACTTTCGTAAAACCTCTCGAAAAAAATCCGAGAGGTTTTTCTGTCAATAACCTAATTGAAACCGTTACCAAGATCGTCTAATATGGCCAAGAACAAACAACACAGCACTGGGCTAAATTTTGCCCGTTATTTCACCAAAGAAGGAGTGAGTCCCTTCCATATGTACGAATTCGAACTTCGTTCATCCGTTATTCGCAACACTACAGGCGATTCGGTTTTTGAAATGCACAATGTAGAGGTTCCTAAAGAATGGAGTCAGGTGGCAACCGATATTCTTGCGCAAAAATATTTTCGCAAGGCAGGGGTTCCACAACCCGACGGAAGTTTAGGCAGTGAAACTTCTATTAAACAGGTTGCACATCGTTTGGCAGATTGTTGGAAACAGTGGGGTGAAAAACATCACTATTTTGCAACGGCAAAAGATGCAAATGTATTTTATGAAGAATTGGTATATATGATAGTGGGGCAAATGGCCGCTCCAAATTCACCGCAGTGGTTTAATACCGGTTTATATTCGTCGTATGGCATAAAAGGAAAGGCACAGGGACATTATTATGTTGATCCTCAGACAGGAGAATTAAAAAAATCGACTTCTGCATACGAGCGCCCGCAGCCGCATGCTTGTTTCATATTAAGTGTAGATGATGATCTTGTTAATCCGGGAGGAATTATGGATCTGTGGACACGCGAAGCCCGTATTTTTAAATATGGTTCGGGTGTGGGAACTAATTATTCCAAAATTCGCGGAGAAGGAGAAAAACTTTCCGGCGGCGGAACATCCAGTGGTTTATTGAGTTTCTTAAAAATTGGTGATGCTGCTGCCGGCGCAATTAAATCAGGCGGAACAACACGTCGCGCAGCCAAAATGGTTTGTCTCGACCTGGATCACCCTGAAATTGAAAATTTTGTAGAGTGGAAAGTAAAAGAAGAAGATAAAGTTGCCGCATTAATTGCCGCGGGATATTCTTCCGATTATGAAGGCGAAGCATATCGGACCGTTGCGGGACAAAATTCCAACAATTCGGTGCGTATTCCGAATAAATTTTTTAAAGTACTGGAAGAAAATGGTGACTGGGAATTAATTGGTCGTTCCAATGGAAAAGTTTTCAAAACGGTAGAAGCAAGAAAACTTTGGGAAAAAATTGCATACGCTGCTTGGCGTTGTGCTGACCCGGGAATGCAATACGACACTACTATTAATGAGTGGCATACTTGTCCGCAATCAGGACCAATTAATGCATCCAATCCTTGTAGCGAATACATGTTCTTAGATAATACTGCATGTAATCTTGCCTCCATTAATTTGCGCAAATTTTATGATGACGATAAATTAATATTTAATGTAGAAGCATTTGAACACGCTTGTCGCATTTGGACAGTTGTGTTGGAAATTTCTGTATTAATGGCGCAATTTCCAAGTAAAGAAGTTGCACAATTATCGTATGAATTCAGAACATTAGGTTTAGGTTTTGCGAATTTAGGATCAGTATTAATGATCTCCGGAATTCCATACGACAGCGATAAAGCCCGTGCAATTGCAGGATCTATTTCTGCTATCATGACGGGTATTTCTTATAAAACATCCGCAGAAATGGCAGCATCTCTCGGAACATTTAAAGGATACGATTTAAATAAAGCAGACATGATGCGTGTAATGCGCAATCATCGTTATGCAGCATATAATGCAGCAGATAATTATGAAGGTTTAGAAATTAAACCGATGGGAATTGATCAGGCATTGTGTCCGGATTATTTATTAAAAGCCGCTTGTAATGCATGGGATGGCGCTTTGCAATTAGGGGAACAACACGGATACAGAAATGCGCAGGCAACAGTAATTGCACCAACCGGAACAATTGGATTATTAATGGATTGTGATACCACAGGTGTAGAACCGGATTTTGCGTTGGTGAAATTTAAAAAATTATCCGGCGGTGGTTATTTTAAAATAATTAATCAATCTATTCCACTCGCATTAAAAAATCTCGGATATAAAGATGAAAGTATAACAGAGATCGTAAATTATGCAAAAGGAACAGGTACCTTAAAAAATGCACCGCATGTTAATTTCGAAACCTTAAAACAAAAAGGATTTACCGAACAAGAAGTATTACACGTTGATAAAGTTGTAGCTGCTGCATTTGAAATCAGTTTTGCATTTAATGTATTTACTTTAGGAGTTCCCACTTTAGAAAGATTAGGATACAGCGAAGAACATTATACCGAACCCGGATTTAATTTATTGCGTGCATTAGGATTCACCAAAGAACAAATTGAAACAGCAAACGATCATATCTGCGGAACAATGACTATTGAAGGTGCACCGCTGTTGCAGGAAAAACATTATCCTGTTTTTGATTGTGCAAATAAATGCGGAAAAATTGGGGAACGTTATATTCATCAGCACGGACATATCCGTATGATGGGAGCTGTTCAGCCATTTATTTCGGGTGCAATTTCAAAAACAATTAATCTTCCGCACGAAGCAACAATTGAAGATATTGAAAGCTGTTATTTAATGAGCTGGCAATTGGGATTAAAAGCAAATGCCTTATATCGCGACGGGTCAAAATTATCGCAACCATTATCAACAAAAAGCGATTCGAAAGAAACTACCGAAGCTCCAAAACATGTTTGGACATCAGAAGAAGTTTTGGAGGCTGCAAGATCTATCATCATGCAATCAACCGATACTATTTTCAAACGTCAATTATCGAGGGTGGTGGAACGAAAAAAATTACCATCAAAACGTTCCGGATTTACACAAAAATCGAAGATCGGCGGACAAACAATATTTGTGAGAACCGGTGAATATGAAGATCAAACACTTGGAGAGATCTTTATTGATATGCATAAGGAAGGAGCATCTTTCCGTTCGTTGTTGAACTGTTTTGCCATTGCAGTTTCCATCGGATTACAATACGGGGTGCCATTGGAAGAATATACGGATAAATTTACATTCACCCGTTTCGAACCGAGTGGGCCGGTTGATCACCCAAACATTAAATTCAGTACTTCTATTGTTGATTATGTATTCCGTTTACTGGCGTTCGAATATTTGAATAGAACAGATCTTGTGCATATTGCACCGGAAGAAATGGAACAACGCGAAGTAAGCACGCAGGATATTTCCACAGAAGCAACAGGAAACTATCCGGTAACAGAGCCAATAGCTGAAAAACAAAACAAAAAAGAACCGGTTGAAAAGAAAACTGCGGTTAAATATGAAATTTTAGACGCAGCAGAAGCCGCCAACAAATCGCTGATGGGAGATGCACCTCCTTGTCCTAAATGCGGTCATACCACCATTCGCAACGGCACTTGTTACAAGTGTTTGAATTGCGGAGAGAGTTTGGGATGTAGTTGAAACGTTAAAGTCTGATAAATTATAGAAACCGCCTTCAAATATTGATGGCGGTTTTCTTATTTTGTGCAATATTCAAGCGTATGAAAAAGATCCACATCTTGTTACCCTCCCTAGTATTGATATTTGCCTTTGTTTTTTTGCAATATTCCTGCATGGCAAAAAAAGAAACTCCCGAACAAATTGCGCTTAATTTTTTTGATCTGTTATACAATAAACACGATCTCGAAAAAGCAGAATTATTGGTTACCGATGCAAGTAGAGAAAAACTCAGAAATGATTTTAAATTTATTGAAGGAGCCTTACAAATTGTGGAAGAAAAAGATCCCACACAATATGATTATATTATTGCAAAAGAAAAAACAATTATTAAAAATGATTCTGCATTTGTTGTTGTATCAAGTTCGTTGGATACCACTGCAATGAAAATATTATTGTTGAGTATAAATAACAGTTGGAAAATTGATTTTAATTACGATGAACAATTAATGAATACAGCAAACAAAGATCTTGTAAATGATGTGTTGAAGATCATGGAGAGTTTTGTTGATTCAGTGGGAGTGCAGACGGATACATTGTTGGCGAGGTAGGAATGGGTATCGCGAATCAAGAAGTGGATTAATTTCCTGTGGTTGGTGAGAAACACCAACCACGGCGTACAATTTCTGCAGGATGTTTTCCTCTTCGCCATCCTGTGGTTGGTGAGAAACACCAATCACGGTGCAAATAATTAATTCCCCGGGATGAGAGTACAGACAGTCCCACCACACTCCGCTGCTTCATTATTCCTAAAACGGATTCTGATATTCCGGATTATTTTTAAATCCATCGTCGGTTAATGTTTTAAGAAATGCAATTATGGCTGCTTTTTCATCGGAGGTTAACTGAACTCCACCTTGAAATGCGAATTGCATAAAATTATCGGTAAAAGGTGTGGGATTTACGTTTTCGCTGTAAAAATCAAGCACTTCCTCTAATGTTGCGAAACGTCCGTCGTGCATATAGGGAGCAGTTAATTCGACATTGCGCAGCGAAGGTGTTTTAAATTTTCCATAATCCAATGTATCTCCCGTAACTACTCCTAAACCGGCATCTAAAAAATTGACAAAGGTTAATATGGAATCAATTCCATTATTGCGATATTGAAAATCGGTGAATAATCCGGCATTTATTCCGTGGCAATGAAAACAATCTCCCCCATCAAGTGCATTAAATAATTCGAAACCCTGCACTTCCTGATCTGTTAAAAATACTTCACCGGCAGCCGCTTTATCATAACGCGAATTACCGGATACAATAGATTTAATAAATTGTGCAATTGCATTTGCAACATCATCGTTGGTAATTTCTTCCACTTCAAAAGCCTCATAAAACATTTGAGGATAAAAACTGCTATTGCTTAATTTAATAATAACATTCGGCATTATTTCATGCATCTCTAAAGGATCCTGAATTGGAATAATTGCCTGATCCTCTAATGTTGTTGCTCTTCCATCCCAGAAAAAACCATTGTCAAAAGGAGAATAACCTAAATTATATATTGGCATTGCATTTCTTTTTCCCGGCAGTCCATCAATACCAATACTGAATTGAGTGGTATCTGAAAATGCATGATGCACACTGTGACAACTGGAACAGGATTGTGTGCTGTCGCCGGATAAAATTGGGTCATAAAATAATTTTCTTCCGAGAGCAACTCCCTTGGCAGTTAAGGGGTTATTTACGGGATATGGAAATGGAGGTATTCCCCCAACTGCAACTACATTGTACGGAGTAGCATCATATACCCAATTGGTTGCATTCGGATCTATGTCTGTTATTTCCGGATCAATATCGCATTGTGAAAAAAACAGTATTATTCCGAAAAAAAGTAAAAGAGTTAAAACAGAAATATTGTTTTTCATTTTTAAATAGTTCAACAATTTTGAAATGATTTTATAAATTGATAATTATACATTAATTATTTAAATGCCGGATCTGAGATAAATTCTTCATCAGTTAACGCATTTAAAAAATTAATAAGATCACTTTTCTCCACCAAACTTAAATTAAATGGTTTTATTAATTCACTTTGATTAACATGTCCGCTACCTCCCAACATATACTGATCTATTACTTCTTCCAAAGTTACAACGGAACCATCGTGCATATAAGGTGCAGTTAAACCAATATTGCGCAAAGTGGGAACACGGAATTTTCCTACATCCTCCTGTAAAAGTGTTATTCTAGCTCTACCGGAATCGGCACTGTAATTAGAAAAATATCCGTTGTTTTGAAAGGTATTATCCGTCAACAAAAAACCCCCGTGACAACTGCTGCAATTGAGTTCTGTGCTAAAAAACAACTCCATTCCTATTTTTTGTGATGTAGTTAATGCGGATGTTTTTCCCTGATAGGTATACTGATCGTAAGCGGAATTTCCACTTATTAAAGTTCTTTCAAATGCTGCCAAAGCACGTGTTATTCCAAATGGATCGGGAGTTTTGCCAAAAACTGCTTTAAATTCTTCAACATAATCCGCATTTTCATTTAATCTGTTTACCAATAATACCATATTAAAATCCATTTCAAAATGTGTTTCAATAGGAACATAAGGTTGCGTTTCCAAATTTGGATTGCCTCCATCCTTTAACATAAGAGGATAATAAACAACATTGGCGAGGGATGGAGAATTTCTAAAGCCAAGCCTTCCAAAAACACCTTCACTTATCGATACATCATCACTAAAAGCAAGTTCTGCCTTATGACAACTTCCACAGGAAATAGTGGAATCAATAGAAAGAATTGGATCGTAAAATAATTTTTTTCCGAGATTTATTTTTGCTTGTGTTAAAGGATTATCAGCAGGAATATCCGGATAAGGAAAACCAGCCGGAATAATTAAAACATACTTTTCATCTTGCATATCAATTTCATCATCCACCGAGCACGAAAATATGGATAAGGTTAATACCATAAAAAAACATAAATAATTCGTTTTGTTCTTTTTCATGTTTTAATACTCCGGAGAAAACATCTCGAAAATGTTTCCATAAATAATATTTGCGAGATCAACATTATCTGTGGAGTGCGTGGTATTATCTGTGGAAAGATCAACGCTGTTAAAAAATGTTTCCCATTGCGTTTTCAGGTGGCAAATATTTTCCAGACCTTCACCAATTGCCACCGGCAGATCAATTTCAATAGTTGCAACAAAGTGATCACTGCCCAGATGCATTTCAAATAAACCATCCGGATTATCGGGTATACCATCCCCGGTTACATCTGCTTCACCATCAATTCTCACAAAAATATACCCGAAACTCCACCCCCAATGCATGTTCGGGAACTGGGCGCCTAAAGGATCTCCAATTTGGTATAAAGAAGGGTCGCCGTGGTTTGTTACAGAATCCAACCCAATGTCGAACATGATCTTTGTGTAATCACCCGCAGGGAAGTTTCCTAAACTATATTCCTCAACTTCCGGACTCATAAGTAAATAAACCCCTTCTGCCGGGGTTTCCATTCCATCAGCATCCACCAATTTTATTGCTGATATGTAGTATTGCACCAAATTGAGTTTGGTTTCTACTCCACCAAGGTTATAGGTGCTTTCTTCTACAAGTTCCTCTAAACCAACGTATTGGTGCATGTGTAATTCAACTGGAAACGACTCATTATACAAACATCCTACATTTACTTCTGCCTCCGGATCGTAGTTTAGGGCTGCCTCCTCCGTGCAACCTTCTATTTTTTTACAGGAATTGAAGTTTATCAGCGTAAAAAGTGCGGTAATAGTTAGGAGAAGGCCTTTAAATCTCATGTTTCTTTCTTTTTTGAGGTTGGATGTATTGTAAACTATTATGTAAAGTTAGATGTTATAAACCCGAATTTGATGACTTTTGTTGCAAATGCCAGCTACAATTCAGTCATATAAACGTAAAATGTATATCTTTGTATTGATGAAAGCAGGTTTGAAAAATTTGAGTATATATCTGATGACGGCAATTTTATTTTTTGCCTCCACAGGGTTTACTCTGTTTTCTCATTTCTGTTTGATGGAGGAAAAACAGACGGTTTCTGCGCAAAAAATGGAGGATTGTTGTGCAAAAGAGCCATTAACTTCTACAAGTAGCCAAGCATTGAACAGCAGTAATTGTTGTATCGACAATTCCACTTACATAAAATTTGATTTTATCGGTGCAACAGCACGAGTGTTGGAATTTACGGACGTTCCGCTTTTTATTACAATATTTAATGCAGAGCCGAAAAATATTGCTACTACATATTCAGGATATATTTTCAAAGATCTGCCACCACCTTTATCAGGCAGAAATATTCTGTTGAACAAACAGGTTTTCCTTATTTAATCTATTACAGTTTAGTTCCCATTTTTTCACCAGGTGAAGAAATGATATTTTATTTTAATTAAACTTACTGTAATGAAATACCAAATAATATTATTTTTAACTTCCGTTTTATTTTACAACAGCTTACAAAGCCAAACACTTAATGGTCATGTAATGAGTGCCGATGAAGATGGCGGTATGACGGCCCTTCCAGGCGCTAATATCGTTTGGTTAAATACTACATCAGGAGCAACAACAAAAGAAGACGGATCATTTATACTGGTAAAAACCGATCCTTCACAAACGCAATTTAAAGTGACCTTTGTAGGATTTAAAACCGATACCATCACTGTTGGTGATAAAACATCTTTTCATATTATGCTTAATCCGGTTAAGGAATTGTCACAGGTAATTATTGAAGGAGAAAGTTCTGCATCTTCTATTAATACGGTAAATCCGGTTAATATGGAATCGCTCAATAAAAAAGAGTTATTAAAAGCGGCATGTTGTAATCTGAGTGAAAGTTTTGAAACCAATAATTCCGTAGATGCAGAATTCAGTGATGCAATTACGGGTGCAAAAACAATTAAATTATTGGGGTTGGATGGGGTGTATTCTCAGATCATGATGGAAAATATGCCGGGAGTGAGGGGATTATCATCAAGTTATGGATTAACTTATATTCCCGGTCCCTGGATAGAGTCCATTCAAATTACAAAAGGACCGGGTTCCGTTGTGAATGGATATGAAAGTATTACCGGTTCCATCAACACAGAAATAAAAAAACCCTTTCATGTGGAAGGGGAAACATTTTTGTTGAATTTATTCGGATCAAATTCCGGAAGGTATGAAGCAAATGTGAATTACAAACATTTATTCAATGAAAAATGGAGCACCGGAATTTTTACGCATACAAGTCAGCTCCATAATAAAATGGATCATAACAACGATGGGTTTTTGGATGTGCCTTTAAATGAGACCTATATTCTGATGAATAAATGGAATTATTTTTCCGGTAAACAACATGAAGCGCAGTTTGGAGTAAAATATATTGCTTCGGATATTAGCGGAGGTCAGGTAAATTTTGACCCGGATGAAGAACACACGGTGGAAAATGGTTACGGCGTTGGAATAAATACACAAAGATTTGAAGGATTTATGAAAAATGGATTTGTGTTTAAAAAACCAAATACTTCCATAGGTACCATTGTGAATTACGTATATCACGAACAAAATGCTTTTTACGGATTAAATAATTATGCAGGAACAGAACGATTTGCCAATGCAAATTTTATTTATCAATCCTTTATTTTCAATACAAATCATAACTACAAAATAGGTGCGAGTTTTATGGTGGATGATTATAACGAAAGTTTTGATTCTGTAAATTATTTGCGCACTGAATATGTACCAGGTGTATTTATTGAATATCATTTTGTGAGTGGCACGAAATTCAGTTTACTTGCCGGAATTAGAATTGATAATCACAACTTATATGGTGTATTTACCACGCCGCGTTTGCATTTAAAATACAATCCCACATCAAACACTACCTTTCGTGGATCAGTTGGAAAAGGATATCGCGTAGCAAATGTTTTTGTGGAGAACAGCAATGTACTTACAAGTTCCAGAACTTTAATTATTACCGAAGATCTGTTACCGGAAGAGGGATGGAATTATGGAGTGTCTATGATGCAGAGTTTCAAATTAAATCAGCAGGAAGGAACATTTACTTTAGATGCATATAGAACAGAATTTGTGAATCAGATAGTGGTGGATCTGGATAGCGATTACTCTGCTGTTTATATCAGCAACCTCCATGGGGAGTCATTTTCCAATGTTTTTCAGGCGGAAGTGAATTACGAAGCATTTAAAAACTTTGAACTGCGCGTTGCTTATAAATATATTGATGCAAAGTCAACGTATAATAATGATCTTCTTGAAGTGCCGTTAACCAATAAGCACAGAGGACTGGTAAACTTTGCTTATGATCTAAAAAAATATGGTTGGGTTTTTGATTTTACAACTCAATTCTATGGCAAATCAAGATTACCGGATCTGACAGAAAATAATGATGCGCATTTTTGGGGAGATTACTCGGAGCCCTATTATTTATTTTTAGGACAAATAACCAAAAAGTTCAAAAATCTGGAGATCTATGTCGGATCAGAAAACATAAACAATTACACACAACATCAACCAATTTTAGGCTTTGAAGAGCCTTTTGGAGCGGATTTTGATGCATCTGTAATCTATGCTCCAATAATGGAACGCAAATTTTACGGTGGATTGAGATGGAGTTTATATTAATTATTATTATTTTCACAGGGGCTGATGTTATTACTCAGCAACAAAAAAAACAAAAATTATGAAATCGAATATTAAAAAAGCTGTTGGCTTAATTGTTTTTACATTAATGATTACGGCCACAAATACCATTTTTGCTCAAACCGCAGAAACGGGAAAAAATTATGTGGATATTAAAACTTCTGCGCAATGCGGAATGTGTAAAAGCGCTATTGAAAAGGCAGTTAACAATGTTGATGGTGTTAAATCAGCAAACCTTGATCTTGAAACAAAAATTGTAACAGTAAAGTACGATGTAGCAAAAACAAATACAGATGCATTAAAAACAGCAATCGTAAATATTGGTTACGATGCGGATGAAGTTGCTGCCGAAACAAAAGCGTATGAGAATTTGCATTCTTGTTGTAAGAAAGAATGACCTTCTTACTCCGAAGTGGTTGGTGAAAAACACCAACCACGGCATTCCGGAATTTGCATTTTTGTTGTAAGAAAGGTTGACGTTATTTGCAGTGGTTGGTGAAAAACACCAACCACTGCATCCACGGTATTCACTATACCCGATTCCATTTTAATCCCTTATTTATTTATCACAACTTTTATCATCTCCGTTTCATGATCAGAGGTGACAGATAAAAAATAGATGCCGGCGGAAATATTTTGCAGCGGAATTTTATTTTCTGATTTTTGTATAATAAGCGATTCATACACGATACTTCCATTGGAAGAAATTAATTTTAGATTATAAACATTATCCGCCCCGCTCACATTTACATATAATTGATCGGATGCGGGATTTGGGTGGACTAAAATTTTTATCCCCCCAAAAATATTTACTATACCAACCGGAAAGGTAGTAACCTGTTTATCCATTGAATTTTCGGAAACAGAATCGGAACAATGTATTGTTACAAAAACGGTATATAATGTTTCGGGATCTAGATCGCTGAAGGTGAAACTCGTATCGCTGGTGGAATAAAATGTTGTATCGGTTCCGGATATTATATAAATGGTATAATCATCATAATTATCATCACCTGGCCACTCTGCGGTGAAAGAAGTATCTGTGACATCGGAAATATAGATCACTTGCGGTGCGCTGCATTCGGGTAAAATTTCTACTGTAAATTCAAACGAATTTTCACAAATACCATCACTCACGAAATGGGTTATTACATAAATACCCGGAATGGCAGAAGATAAAACAAGCGTTCCAAATTCATCTGCAAATAGCAGTCCGCCAGGAGAAGAAGAAAACATTCCTGTGTCGCCAAATATTATTGGTGATGGGTCAACATCATCTGTATAATAAACAGCGGATGCATATTCGAATGTTGCCACAACGTCCGGTTGAATAGTAATTTCTGCCGAATCCAATATTAAACATCCCGCTTCAGAAATGCCACTGAAATAAATATTAAAAGTTCCAGAGCCTGTTGTTATAATGTCAATTTCACCGGTTAAAGAATTTACCACGGCATCAGAATAAAATTCACCGGTAATAATTAAATCAATTATCGGAATAGGATCAACATCATCTATACAAAATGTATCCTCTGCAAATTCAAAAACATTTACATCACTATTATCTTCTATCCATATTTTGCGATAAACGGAACAAACTCCCGGAGCGGTGTATTGAATTAAAAATTCTCCGCCACCGCTCGCAAGTAAATTTATTTCCCCTGTAATAACATCAACTATTGCAACATCCGAATAAAATATTCCGCCACTTAATCCATCTATAATTGGAATTGGATTTTCTTCCTCTATACAAAAAGAATCTTCCTCAAAATAAAAATCTGACTCGCGCGGAGCTCCGTAATACACAAATCCTTTTCCATCTGCTTCCAGAATTTCAGTATAACGATATGCGCCAACCATTATATCGCTGTAGCCATCATTATTAAAATCTGCATTTCCACCAACATGTCTTCCATAATATCCACTATCCTGATTTCCTTCACCGCTCCAGCAATAATTTAATTCCACACCATCCGGACTTCCGAACCAAACAAAGGCAGCTCCTTCATCCAAAGAACCGTTATCCCAATATTTTGAACCTCCAATTATGTCGGCATATCCATCATTATTAATATCGCCTGCTCCGGCACAACTGTATCCGAATTGCGCCTGATTCTGATTGATCTCCCCAAACCAGGCAACTTCTGTTTCCAAACCATCAGCAGAACCATGGTAAACAAAAATGCGCCCCTCATTTCCGGTAGCGGTATCATTTTCGTAAAGGAGCGCTGCCACCACCACGTCGTCATATCCATCTCCATTCACATCGCCTGCTCCATCCACCCAATGCCCGAAATTGCATTTTTTTTGTCCGCTGCTTACCATCCAATCGGGCGTTTCATTCAAACCAGTTGCAGAACCATAAAAGGTTACCGCTAATCCATCGTCAATATCGTCGAAATTGTATTGATTTGCACCAATAATCACGTCGTCAAACCCATCGCTGTTCACATCACCGGCATAATTTACCGGAAAACCGGAAATAGCTCCTTCCTGATCAGCCTGCCAACTCCATCCGGATTCCACGGGACCGTCGGCACTTCCCCAATACAGCCAGGTTTTTCCCTCCTCCAACTCCGGTTCATCCCACATTTTTGCAGAAATGAACAGGTCGTTAAATCCATCGTTATTGATATCTCCCCCCAAAGCAACCCCGCTTCCAAGCAGTGCAAAAATTTGATCGTATTCAATTGTCCAATCGGGACCGGTTAAACTTAATCCGGTTGGAGAGCCGTACCACAAAAAAACACTGCCTTCATTGTATTCGCCATTGCTCCATTGTAAACATCCAACTGCAATATCACTGTATCCATCGCCGTTCAGGTCTCCTCCATCGCTGGAAAAACCTAAAACAGAACTGTCGTTATCCGATTCGTACTGCCAGGCTGGCTCTGATTCCAAACCTGTTGGGGAGCCGTAATAGAGATATACTTTACCCTCCTCGCCGTTGGTTTCTTCCGGATTGGAATAGTCAATTGCAGTAATGATCATATCGTCGAATCCATCGCCATTTACATCGCCGGCATTGCTCATGCTCCAACCCAATGCTGTATAGGTGAGTTCTCCGTATTGTGACCAGCCTGCTCCCTCATAATATACCTGTGCGCGGCTCTGAGAGCAACTTAACACGATTAGCAGGCAAATAAGGGTGAATTTTTGTCGCATACGGAAGGATAGTAGTTCAAAATTAGCAGTTTCCATGATCAAATTGGATTTATATTCAGGTCAAGCTTTACCTAAATGCAGTTATTATCTTTTAGAAGCTATTGATTCTTACTAAAAATCTGTGTAACTTTGCACTCGCCTTTAAACTTTTTCATTTTAGGGGAAACTTTTTAAGCGGTACTTCGTTCTTAAAACACCACCAATCAATTCACAAATTAAAAGAGGTCTTTTAAAAAATGCGTCAGCTAAAGATAACCAAATCGATCACCAACCGCGAAAGCGAATCATTAGAAAAGTATTTACAGGAAATAGGTAAGGTAGACCTTGTTACGGCTGAGGAAGAAGTAACCCTGGCGCAAAAGATCAAACAAGGCGACCAAATGGCATTGGAGAAATTGGTGAAAGCCAACCTTCGATTTGTTGTTTCTGTTGCTAAACAGTATCAGCATAATGGTTTGTCGCTGAACGACCTTATCAATGAAGGAAATGTGGGTTTGGTAAAGGCAGCACAAAAATTTGATGAGACCAAAGGTTTCAAGTTTATTTCTTATGCAGTGTGGTGGATACGTCAGAGTATTATGCAGGCATTGGCAGAACAAAGCCGACTTGTACGTTTGCCTTTGAATAAGGTGGGATCATTAAGCAAGATCAACAGAGCATTTTCCGAATTAGAACAAAAATTTGAGCGTGAACCAACTTCCGACGAATTAGCAGAAGTACTGGAACTTGCACCGGAGGAAATAAAAAATACCTTAAGCGTTTCGAGCCGCCATGTGAGTGTTGATGCTCCTTTCGATGATGGGGAGAACAGTTCATTATTAGATGTATTGGAAAACAGAGATACAGAAAGAACAGATGAGAAACTGGATTATAGCCATTCACTAAAGGTGGAGACGGAAAGAACATTGGCCACTCTTACAGAGAGAGAGCGCGATGTAATTAAACTTTTTTTCGGAATTGGTGTTCCATATGCAATGACTTTGGAAGATATTGGAGAAGAATTTGGATTAACACGCGAACGCGTTCGTCAGATAAAAGATAATGCGATAAATAAATTGCGTTCGAGCACTAGAAATAAAGCTTTAAAAGCGTATCTTGCACAGTAAAAAATATTGAGTAGCTAAGGGTTAAATCAGGCAACTCAAAAATTAGTGTTTTCATGGGGATCCCCCGGTAAAATTTGTCGCAAGGCAAATGGAGTCGGGGGTTTTTTTTGTCTGAGTTGAATGCGGAGAAAGTTGTAGGGGTATTGGGACAAGGGAAAACAAAAGATGGGATTTGGTAAAATTTCGGATGCAAAAAGGGGGAACGCTGATGACGCGGATTGAGCGGATAAAAAAGATAAAAAACTGTAGATGATGCAGATTAACAAATAATTACAGCTTCCTGTGGGATTTGGTAAAATTTCGGATGCAAAAAGGGGGAACGCTGATGACGCGGATTGAGCGGATAAAAAAAGGATAAAAAATAGATGGATAAAAAAAGAATAATGGTTAAAAATGGGAACGCGGGTTGAGCGGATAAAAAAAAGATAAAAAATAGATGGATAAAAAAAGAATAATGGTTAAAAAGGGGGAACGCGGATGATGCGGATTGAGCGGATAAAAAAAGGATAAAAAAATGTTGGAAATGCAGATAAACAAACAATTAAAACTATCACTTTAATTGTTTTCGATAACTAAAAGTCCTGAAGGGAAGATACATCTTGTAGCCGCGGACTTCAGTCCCTGCGTAACGCAACGAGGGGCATGAGTATCGGGACAGGGAACACGCGAAAACAAACGGTGGGATTTGGTGCAATGGATAAAAATAAATTAACTCCGTAATTTGATAATATTAAAATGCTTGATATAGTTATACTTCGAACGATTAATCTCCAATGTTACAAACTGCCCACTGCCACTGCCATTGCCCACTAATTCACTTCCACCCTTTTTCCTCTTTAATCATTTCATATTTTTCGATCACGATGCGCAATTGTTCCTGCATTTTTTTTTGATCGGAGACACTTGCATGTGGGTTTATATCGGGATGATATTTTTTTGCTAAGGTGTGATATGCCTTTTTTAATTGTTTTTCGGTGCACTCGGATGTTAAATTAAAAACGGAATAAATATTTGTTTTTTGTGAGGTAGTTTGTCTAGGATAATTGGTGTATGTTGATTCCTTTTTTTTATTATAAAACTGATCAAATAATTGTTGTACTTTTTGTTCCTCCAGTTCTATATGCGCAGCAACATAATTAATACTTCTTTTGAGTTTTGCGGTATCAATTTGCGGATGGGCGGATATACTAAATAAAAATTCGATCAGATTGATTTTATAATCCTGTTTTGCTTCCACCCGAACATGCTCACAAATGGCTTCTACCAGAATGCGCTGACGCAATAATTCGCGAAAAAAATTCAATCTGTTTTGTATGTAAGGTTCGCCGAATTGGGCGACCAAACGAGCGCTTAATGTGGAATCAGAAAAAGAATTTTGTAGACCCACAGTTTGTATTATAAATGCAGCCAACATTAAAAAATTTAATCGTTGGTCAACAGGTTTTGGCTGTGTTGGTTTAGGTACAAATTGGCCATCAAAAAAACATCCAATAATAAATCCGATCAAAAATCCCCTTCCGCCATCCAGAAAAAATCCGAATACTGCTAACAGTAATTTGTGATATCCAAATGGTTTGAATAGAAATTTTCCATTAGTAGTTTTTAATATTACTAGAGTAAGATTTTTATTAAAAGCCACGCTATTTTGCTTTGGAGGTAAAGGGTGAATTTTTAATTCTGAAACGCCAGGGTATTAATTTAAAGGGTCCTTCGAAATTCATTCCAACACGTGCACTTGAAATAATATTGTTATTGGAAACGGGTTCGGCATGTTCAATCCAAATGATGTTTTCTATTAACGATATTCCGGTGTTATTTGTTGTAAATCCGAGGCATTGTGATACAAGACCCGGACCGGCAGCAATACCATTATAACACGTGGTCAATTTTCTTCTTTTAAGTATCATATCCATTCCTTCAATAGGTTCAATTGCTCTTATTAATACTGCATGCGGATCGTTTTTTTCATTGGTAATAACATTAAACAAATAATGCACTCCGTAACAAAGATATACGTAAGAAACACCACCTTCGGCATACATTATTTCTGTGCGAGGGGTAAAACGACCGTTGTAGGCATGACATCCCCTATCCTCCCTGCCACAATATGCCTCTGTTTCGCAAATAATACCTGAAGTGCGTTTACCGTTAAAATTGGAAACCAATATTTTGCCGAGCAGTTCTTTTGCAATTACTACCGTATCCGACCTTGTATAAAATTCCTTTGTTAGTTTCGACACTTCTGATGTATGAATTTATCCCTAAAGATATTGTATTAAAAAGCATTTATTTATTGCCGGGAAACACATAATACAACTGTTTCCAAAAAATCCGGTTACTCAAGTTTGTGTAACTTAGCGCTAGAGAAACATTTGTTGCTACAATTATGAACGGAAAATTATATTTGATTCCAACCATTTTAAATGAGGAGGCATTACATGTTATTCCTGCTTATGTGCATGAAATTACCAAAACAATAAAAATATTTTTTGCGGAAAATGAAAAGACCACAAGAAGATATTTACGTAAAACAGGTTATACAGCTTCCTTTGATGAAATTCCCGTTTTCCCCTTAAATGTAAATACAGAATACAACGAAATTTCAGGATATATTAATTATTTAAAGGCTGGAAATGATTGTGCATTAATGAGTGAATCAGGAGTTCCGGCAGTTGCAGATCCGGGCAGTAGTCTGGTGAAATTATGTCATCAGAATGGCATCCAAATTATTCCGCTGGTTGGCCCTTCTTCCATACTTTTGGCATTAATGGCCAGTGGGTTAAACGGACAAAAATTTTTGTTTAATGGATATGTCGCGGTAAAACAACCTGCGCGGAATACTCAAATTAAAAAAATGGAAACAGAGGCGAGAAGTGGTGTTACGCAAATTTTTATTGAAACTCCGTACAGAAATAATGGATTATTGCAAGATGTGTTTAATTGCTGTAATGATGCTACTCAATTGTGTATAGCAAGTGACCTTACCGGAGTAAATGAAAATATAAAAACAAGATCTATTGGAGAATGGAAAAAAGATCCACCGGCAATGGAGAAAGTGCCTGCGATTTTTTTGTTAGGGAATTGATTTGAAGGGGATTATTATTATACATGGGAAACAAATTGTAAATAAAAAAGGAAAATGCGGATTAGGAAAATGAAAAAAAGATAAAAAAATGGAAGGGGGGAAAAATAATTAATGGAAAAAAAGGGGAACGCGGATGACGCGGATTGGGCGGATAAAAAAAAGATAAAAAAAGGGAAGGATGAAAAATAATTAATGAAAAAAAGGAGAACCTGCCAAAGAAGGGGCAGGCAGGCGCGGATAACATGGATCTGGTGGATAAAAAAGGATTTAAGGGAGTGGCAAAGGCAATGAATATTTTATTAAAATAAAAAAACATATTGAAATTTGACGATGGGGAAAAATTAGAATCATTACCTCTAATTAAAAATTTTACCAGTGGATAACTATATACTTGAAAACAATTTGAATTTAGAAAGTAGTATAGATTTACCTGACAACAATAAATAATCTTCCGTACCTTTACCCTATGATCATTATTCAACAAACCTTAGTGAGCGAAGACATTTTAGACAAGGAGTTCGTGTGCAACTTAAGTGCTTGTCATGGAGCCTGTTGTGTGGAAGGAGATGAGGGCGCTTTTATAGATAAGAGTGAAAGAAAAATGTTGGAAAAAGTTTATCCCGCCGTAAAAGAGTATCTTACCAAAGATGGCATCAAAGCGATAGAACAACAAGGTTATTTTATCACTAACGACGAAGGTGTTTTAAAAACCCCGCTCATGAAGAATGGACCTTGTGCCTATACGATCTGGGAAAAGGGGATAGCACTTTGCGGAATTGAAAAAGCCTATAACGATAAAAAAATAAAATGGCAAAAACCGGTGAGTTGTCATTTATATCCAATTCGCATTACCAAGGTTGGCGAATTTGATGCACTAAATTATGAGCGCTGGAACATTTGTAAACCGGCTTGTAAAAATGGTAAAGAATTAGGGGTTCCGGTTTTTCGTTTTGTAAAAACAGCCCTCGTTAGAAAATACGGAAAGGAATATTACGAAGCCCTGGAAGCTACCTACGAATACAGAGAGCAACAATCAAAATAATTAATTCTGCCAATTGATTATCTCCTGGATTTTAGCGATATGATGATCATCGTTTTCTGCAACAAAAACATCCATATTTACAACACGCATTTGTTTTTGTAACCATAGATGAAGTATTTGTTTGATTAATTCACTATAAGAAAAGGAAAATATTACCTTAATACACTGATCGCGAACATATTTTAATTCCTCCAACAAAATTTCAATGTTTTTATTTGCTGTGATAAAATTTAGCGTTAGATCAACTATTCTCAGATAAGTTCCTTTTAACCGGGAAGTAATTACCGGAAACAAACCTTCCGGAAAATCGAAGTTAAATGTTCTGCTTGCCCACTAGCTCTGTGTCATTTTATTGCCCTTATCGACACTAAAATTAAATATATTCCCTCAAACAGCTTTACCTTAGCACTATGTATAAAACAGACTTTTTGGTGATAGGATCAGGAATTGCAGGTTTGACCTTTGCTCTAAAGACAGCAAAACGTTTCCCCGACAAAAAGTTGATTATTATAACTAAGGCAGAAGAAGATGAAACTAATACTAAATACGCCCAGGGCGGTATAGCGGCAGTTTGGGATTTTGAAAAGGATTCCTACGAAAAACATATTGAGGACACCATGATAGCGGGTGATGGTTTGTGTAACCGAGAAATTGTTGAAATTGTGGTAAAGGAAGGTCCTGATCGCGTTCGGGAGATTATTAATTGGGGAACAGATTTCGACAAAACCAAAACCGGAGAATATGCCTTGGGAAAGGAAGGAGGTCATAGCGAATTTCGGGTTTTACATCACAAGGATATCACAGGTAAAGAAATTGAAAAAACACTTATTGAAGAAGCAAACGCGCTTCCGAATATTGAAATATTAATTCACCACTTTGTAATTGATATTATTACGCAACATCATCAGGGACGAATTGTTACAAGACACACTCCGGATATTTCTTGTTTTGGTGTTTATGTATTAAACAAAAAAACAAAATCGATAGAAAAAATTATTTCGAAAATTACTTTAATGGCAAGTGGTGGTGCCGGGCAGGTATATAAAAATACTACAAATCCACTTATTGCAACCGGTGATGGAATGGCAATGGTATATCGTGCAAAAGGAAGGGTTGCAAATATGGAATTTGTTCAGTTTCATCCAACCTCTTTATATCAGGCGGGTGTATCTCCTTCCTTTTTAATTACGGAAGCAATTCGCGGAGCAGGTGCTGTATTAAAAACGTTGGATGGAAAAGAATTTATGCAGAAATATGATACGCGCGGTTCGCTGGCACCAAGAGATATTGTTGCTAGGGCAATAGATAATGAAATGAAAATTCGCGGTGATGATTTTGTATATCTTGATTGTACTAAAATAAGTAAAGAAGAATTACACGATCATTTTCCAAATATTTTTGAAAAATGTTTATCTATAGGAATTAATATAGAAACAGATCTCATACCGGTAGCGCCGGCAGCACATTATATGTGTGGAGGAATTATGGTGGATAAAAATGGAATTTCTTCCATCAAAAATTTATATGCATGTGGTGAATGCAGTTCTACAGGTTTGCATGGAGCGAACAGGTTGGCGAGTAATTCACTTTTGGAGGCATTGGTATTTGCCCATAGAATTTATCTTGATACTGCAGAAAAAATTGAAGCATTGGAATTACAACAAAATATTCCCGATTGGAACGCAATAGGAACAAATGATCCGAAAGAGATGGTGATGATAACGCAAAGCATCAGAGAATTAAAAGAAGTAATGACAAATTATGTAGGCATTGTTCGTGGAAATGAACGTTTGGAGCGCGCGATGAACAGATTACATTTATTGTATACTGAAACGGAAAACATGTACGAAACAACAACCATATCTCCCCAATTATGCGAATTGCGCAATTTAATTACCGTGGGATTTTTAATCACTCGCGGAGCTGCAGCACGAAAGGAAAGCCGCGGATTACATTATACTACCGATTTTCCTGATAAATCAGACTGGGCAGAGGACAGTTTGTTTTAAAAACCGTAATTTTGTAAATATTTTTCAGAAATTAATTCTGCATGAAACATTTTTTTGGTGTATTTATTTTTTTAGTTCTTATTAAAATTGCTTCTTCGCAAAATTATTGCGACATCGCGCGTTTTGATCAATTGATATTCGATTCCACAGATGTTCTTTTAACATCAAATATTGAATATGGTCATGCAATAAATAATCAGGGCAATGATCAAAATTTGCAGTTGGATATATATCGCCCTAAACCGGCATTGGATACTATGGATAAAAAGCCGTTGATCATGTTTGTACATGGTGGTGGTTTGGTTGGGGGGGATAAAGACAGTGAAGGCGCTGTTGAACTAGGATATTTATATGCAAGAGCCGGATTTGTATATGCAAGTATTGATTATAGAATTGGTTGGGATAATGGGGAAGAAGAAGATGGATGTGGTGGCGATACAATAGATCTTTTCAGAGCAACATACAGGGCTGTGCAAGATGTTCGTGCAGCCTTTCGTTTTTTAAAGGCAAATGCTGATACCTACGGAATAGATACTAATTATATAATAGTGGAAGGCAATAGCGCAGGATCGCGCCTGGTGATGTTTGCAGCTTATGCAGAACAGGAAGATTACAGACCCGAATTTCTTGAAGAAATGGGAAGTATTGATACTGCAGTGAATGATATTATTAATTATTATTTTAATCCGATCGCAATTATTACAGAAGCCGGCGGAATAGAAACACCTGAATTATTATTGCGCAAAGAAATTCCTTTTTTATTTTTTCACGGCACCTGCGATTCCATTGTTCCCTATTTTTCGGGACCTACATTTTTTTGTTATGAACCCTTTGTATATCCTTATTTGCACGGAAGTTGGGAATTAACAGAAATGTATCAGGCAGCCGGACGAACCTATCAGTTTTATACCGGCGAAGGAGCAGGTCACGATGTTGCGCCACCTGATACCATTTATAATTATGCGAAAAGTTTTATGAAGGAGATTTTTTGCGGCAATGCCACAACAAAAGAAATTTACCGGGTAATTGGAAAATTTAAATGTGCCGTTGGAAATAACGGCGAATTATTTGTGGAAAGTTTATATCCAAATCCCGTTTCCGATTTTATTTATATGACCGTTACAAGCTCCCGCAACCGCGGTGTTGATCTCTCAATTTATAATTCCGTTGGGCAAACTGTTTTTGACGCGACCTTAGATTTTTATCCTCCCATACGGGAATATTCTCTCGATGTTTCCTATCTCAGTCATGGCATTTATTATTTGCGCATTAGCCAGCGGCAGGAGGTTTATGTGGTGAAGTTTGTGAAATAATAATTTTAATTTGAGCGTTGTTAATTGAGCGCTTTTGTCACCGGATTATATATTACCATTCATTCCTAAATTTAATTTTGCAGGTGCCGCATATCATAATGTCAATTCAAAATTTTACGCAATCTCACAACTTATTGTCCCTTGTCCCCTGTCCCGATACCCTTCCTCCTCAGCCCATACAATTTTACATATCGCATAAAAACACCTTTTGCAGCGAGTGAACATACAATAAATCCTACATAACCATCTAATATACCCAGATCAATTATGTAGTGTTTCCAAAAACGAAATGCAGGTTTAATAATAAAGTGATATAAATTGGGGTTCTGCACTTTTTTTGAGGCATCGTTTGCACTCCAGGTGGAATAACGATCCCATTTTTCGAGGTAATGAAAAATATCTTTAAAGGTGTAATGCTGAAGTTTGTTTTTTAATTTTCCCGTTTTCCCGTTTGTTATTATTTCTGCATGAACCTGTTTTTCTTCATAACGACAGGCGTCTCTTTTAAATAACCGTATTACCTTATCTCTTTGCCAGCCGCTATATTTTATTTCTTTTCCCATGAAATAATTTCTTCTGTATATCCAAAAGGCATCAAAGAGTATGGTATCAGAAGCAAGTATTGTTTGAATTTCTTTTTGTAATTCAGGAGTTACGCGTTCATCTGCATCTACTAATAAAATCCATTCATGAGTGGCTTGAGGTATTGCCCGGTTTTTCTGACTTGCAGAATTAATATATTCACTTTGAATAATACGATCGGTATATTTTTTTGCAAGCTCAACAGTATTATCTGTGCTGAAAGAATCTACCACAAGAATTTCATTGCACCAGGTAACAGATTTTAATACCGCCTCTATATTATGCGCTTCATTTTTGCAGGGTATAATTGCTGTTATCTTAAACATTATTTGTGGTTGTGGTTATGGTTTCCGGATTATCGTCTATGTATTTCTTTATCAAAAGTAAAAATAAAAGATAAAACGCAGTTCCAAGCTGAATTTCTAGGGTATGTTCCGCCAAAAAGGAAAATAACATAATAACAAAGAAGACCGTGAACAATTGATTCTTATATCTTTTTTTGCTCAGCCAGGGATAAAAAATGGAAAGGAGAAAAACAACAAATCCGATTATTCCTGTTGCCGCCATAAAATATACAAACTGATTGTGCGGCAATTTTGATTTTACAAATTCGCTGCCAGCGTGTTGTTTATAAAGGATGTCCATTTCATTTTTAATATCTCCGGCTCCCACTCCCAAAACCGGATTTTTTTCTGCAATCTGGGTTCCGTATATGATACTTAAAATTCTCTGCGCATCACTGTGTTCCGGGTTTAATTCCCCTTTTTTGATCAGATCGAGTTCATATTTGAAATATCCGACCCTGCTTTTTAAGGAGGGAATATAATTGATGGAAGCAAAGGCAAAAGCTGCTAATAATACAATTGCAACCAAACCTTTCAGATATTCTTTTTTAGAGATCAGCCATTGAAAAATAATTACCAATAATGCAATGTAAAGTGTAACAATTCCGCTTCGCACGGCAAATATGTGAATGAAAATAATTAAAAAAATTAATCCTATCCAAAGTATATATTTTTCCTTTTTTGAATAGAACTGAAATTTATGTAACAATAAATATCCTCCCGTAATAATTGCAAAAGCAATTTCTAAACTAAAACGAATATGATCGCGTAAAGGAGCAGGAATTGGCTGGCCCTGCGATAATTGCTGATTAAGTGTTTCGTAATGAGCGAGGTAATTAATAAATACAACAATAGATGCGCCTAAAATGGTATAAAAGAAAATTGCCAGCCACTTATGAAATTCTTTTGTTGTCAATTTTTTTACCGCAGTAAATCCGAGAGGCAATGCGAGAAAAGGCAATTTCATTCTGCATCTATCCACCCAATATCCTGTATCTTCAGAATAAAATCCTGAAAACAGATACACAAGAAATAGTAATATAAATATTCTGTTTGTGGAGTCGTTAACCCAAGCCTTAAGATTTTCCCCTGCTCTAATATTAATAAGGGCATTGCACAAGATCATGATAGTTGCAACGCTCAAAACCACTTTTGAAGTTACAAGACCTATAATTAACCCTAAAATTGCCAATTCGGCAAAAAACTTATTGGGAAAAACCCTGAGAATAGCTCGCATGCTTAGTGTTTATTCGTAAACGTAGGGTCTATAAGAGTGGTTTTTGTTGTTTGGTTTGTGGTTTCAAAAATAGGGAAAAAGGATGAATATTGAGTAATATGTTTTGCGTTAATCGTGAGGCGTGAGTCGTGAGGTGTGAGTCCGTGAGGTGTGAATCGTGATTTGATCCAGGCTGGATTTAAACTCATTTCTCATCACTCATTTCTCATAACAATTTGCCGGGTTAACTCAAAAAGCCCTATTTTTATGCCTGTGGAAAATGGAAAACTGGTAAAAAAGGTAAAAGACCGTATTTTCAAAAAGGAGTTTTTGCCGCATATGGATGCGCTGTACAACTTTGCATTTCATCTTACGCTCAACGAAGATGATGCAAATGATCTCGTTCAGGAAACTTTTTTGAAAGCTTATCGCTTTATAGATTCGTATCAGCAGGGTACAAATGCTAAAGCATGGTTGTTTAAGATATTAAAGAACGGGTTCATCAACGAATACCGGCGAAAAACCAAACAACCTGCCCGAGTGGAATTTGATGATATTGTGAGTTTTCACGATACGGAGGATGACGGAAGAGTAGAGTACCTTGATTTGAGACAGGAATTGTTTCAGGGCATGTTGGGAGATGAGGTAACCAGGGCACTAAATGAGTTGCCCGTGGATTTTAAAACGATAATTCTTTTGTGCGACATTGAGGAATTTTCATACGAGGAGATCGCAAAAATTATTGATATACCCATCGGAACCGTTAGATCACGCCTTCATAGGGCACGCAACATATTAAAGGAAAAATTACGCGAATACGCTCAAAAAGAAGGTTATAAAGAAAACAGATAATTATGGACCAACAGCTACCTAAACACGATTGCCGCAATTTTGTAGAGAAAGTATTTCTCGTGCTTGACGGCGAATTACCAGAGCAAGAACGCAACCTCTTCATTACCGATATTCAGCGCTGCAAGGGATGTCTGGAACATTACCATATCGAAAAAACTTTCAAAGAATTTTTGGTAGCCAAAGTTTCAAGAAAAGAGTGTACAGAAAAGCTGAAAAATGATATTATCAGTCAGGTAAGAGCAGAACAGGACAAAGCTTGTTAGATCTAATAATATTAAACCTTCCTTCATCTCTTCCCATTGACGGGGAAATTGATCTTCGAATTCAGAACTGAAAATAAATAAATGTTTCAGCATTATTTCTTCCCAACAGAACAATAAGTGTTATCACGATAAATAAAAAAAGGTATTTGTATTTAAAGGAAAAATCTCTTCGCAGAAATACAGAAACAATAAATAAAACACTTACAAAACAGCAAATAATAAAATCATAACTCGAAAATCCGTTTAATATATTTCGGATACTGATGTTAAATTCGGTGAATAGTTTTTTGTAAAATAAAAAGGCTTCACCAGAACCTTTAACCCGAAATACCACTCCACTTAACAGCAGGAGATGAAAGGTAAATACCGTTAAAAATATCTGCCCGGCAAAGGATTTAAATTTCGGTAAAAAAGATATTCTTTTATACATCGCCTGTAATACTGCAAGTACTCCGTTAATCAATCCAAATACCACAAAATTTAAACTGGCTCCATGCCAGATGCCGATCAATAAAAAAATGATAAGCGTGTTTAAATAAATTCTCCAATAGGCGGTAACTCCTTTATTCAGTGGTATAAAAACATAATCGCGAATCCATAAAGTGAGCGTAATATGCCAGCGATTCCAATATTCTGCAATATTTTTCGATAAATAAGGCCGATTAAAATTCTCACTGAGTTTTATCCCAAACAACCGCGCAGTTCCAATGGCAATATCACAATACCCGCTAAAGTCGGCATAAAGTTGTACCGCAAAAAACAATAGCGCAACATATAACTGTGAACCATTTGCAGTTGTTATATCTCCAAAAGAAAAATTCACAAATTGTGCAACGGTATCGGCTACAACAACTTTTTTAAAAAATCCCCATGCGATGCGCAATACTCCGTATTCAATATCTTTTTCTTCTAATTTTGCAGGTTTTTTTAACTGTGGGATAAGTTCATTTGCCCTTTCAATAGGACCTGCCACCAACTGCGGGAAAAAGGAAACATACAAGGCAAAATATCCGAAATTATTTTCCGGTTTCGCTACTTTTCTGTAAACATCAATCAGATAACTCAGCGATTTAAATGTATAAAAAGATATTCCGATGGGCAATAACAAAGCACTTGTATTAAAAACCGTTTTATTTTCTCCTGAAAAAATTGATGAAATGGTCTCATTAAAAAAATTGAAATATTTAAAGAAAAATAAAATACCTACATCTGCAATTATTCCAATCACTAGGTAAATTTTTCTTTTTTGTTTATTTGTTTCCCCACTGATCAAAAAACTTAAATACCAGCAAATAAAGGTGGAGCTGAGTAATATTAAACCGTACGAAGGCTCAAAACACATATAAAAAAAGTAACTTGCAGCTAATAAGAGCACCCAACGGAAACGAAAAGGCAGTAAATAATACAGCAGAATCGTTAAGGGAAGAAATATTAGAAATTGTAAAGAGTTGAATACCACAAGGGTAAATCTCTTCAAAATTATTTATATATAAAAATTTTCATAATATTGTCCCATGAACCGCGAAGAGATCAGAACTGCAATAACCGGAATATTCAGCAAAGTTTTTAAGGAGCCTGAGTTGGTTTTGAGGGATGAACTTTCTGCAACTGATTTTGAGAAATGGGATTCCATAAACAATATGATCATTATGGCAAGGATAGAAAAACTGCTTGGTATAAGTATTGAAACGGCAGAATTGATCGAAATTTCGTCAGTTGGGCACTTGTTAACTTTAATTGAAAATAAAATATCCTGAAATGGAGATCCGTGGTTTGAAAATACAAGATTTGTGGGGTATAGAAATTCTTTCCACTGCATCCGCTTTTCCTTCACCGGGAAGGTTTGTCGGCAATGCTGAAATTCATCAACAACGTTTTGGTAATAATTGGGAAGAAGTTTTCAGGGAAAAAAATTACAATGCAGATTTTATTGAAAATGAACTCGGGTATCAAAATCGTTATTGGACGCATACTCCGGGAACCCCAATCACACATACCGAATTAAATTCTGCAGATCTGATGGAAGCCTCGGCAAAAAAAGCCCTGGAAAAATCGGGTTTAGATCCAAAAGAGATCGGTTTATTTATCGCAGTTACCGTAACCTCTCCAAAATACACCAATAGCATGGGAACCTTTGTTGCCGGAAAATTGGGATTAAATTGCCCCTCCTTTGAAATTAAAACCGGCTGTGCATCTTCTGTTTACGCTTTGGTTTTGGCAGCACAATTTATCAATTCAGGAACAAAATACGTGTTGATCGCATCGGGCGAAACTCCCAGTAAGGTTACAGGCAACGATACAAATTTATTATATGCTGTTGGTGATGGAGGCGCGGCGGTAATATTGTCAAAAACAGCGGACGAAAAAAAAGGTATAAAAACGGCTTTTTTAGGAAGTGAAGGAAAGTATTCCGGAACCATGGGCACTCCGGGATTGCTGCCTCCTAATCAAGAGGATCTCAACAACGACGCATATTTTATGCAAATGGGAAAAGAGAGTGCAGCTTTTATTGAAGATACATGGAAAGCTATTCCAAATATTTTATATCAAAATACCGGATTGGATGAAACTAACATTGATCTTTTAATTCCACATCAGGTAAATAAAAAATTGCTAAATTTAGTATGTGAAGCTTCAGGAATTATTAAACAGAATACTATCGATTTAATTGCAGAATATGGCAATTGCGGATCGGCATCAATATTAATTGCGCTGGATAATGCAATGGAAAATAAAAGAATTAAAAGTAACAATTCCATTATGCTTGTTGCAGTTGGAGGTGGAGTATCCTATGGAGGATTAATATTAAATATATAAAATGAAGGGACTTGGTGTAAAGATATTAGGTGTTGGTTCCTATTTACCGGGAGAGCCAATTACCAATGAAGAATTAAAAAACAGATATGCATTGGATTTTAATATGGAAATGGTGCGCAATAAAATAGGTATTCACACGCGTCATATTGCAGCGGATAATATTGCAACAAGTGACGTAGCTGCAGAAGCTGCAAAAATTGCATTGGAAAGAGCCGGTATAAAAGCAACAGAGCTCAACAGAATTTTATTGGGAACATCCACTCCCGATTATACAAACACGGCAGCATCCTGTAACGTACAATTTTTATTAGGGGCAAATTGTCCGGTAGGCGACACCTCTGCAAGTTGTGCAGGATTTATTTATGCCTTAGATCACGGAATTCGTTTGATACAAACAGGATTAAAATATGTATGTGTAATAGGTGCAGATATTAAAACACGTTTTGTGCGGAAGGACGATCCTGTTTTTTGTCCTATTTTTGGCGATGGTGGCGGCGCATTTGTTTTAGGCGCTTCCAATAATGAGGAAGGATTTATGGTGAGCGAATTATTTGCAGACGGGTCCGGATTAAAAAATATTTATGTTCCTGCAGGAGGTTCTGTAATGCCGGCCAGTATTGAAACTGTTACAAAAGGTTTACATGGCACTGTAATGACTGTTTCCGGCAAAAAAATGGTGGAGATCTCCATTAAATTAATGGCAGATATAGCAGAAAAAGCGTGTAATAAATTTGGAATTCAACCCAAAGATGTAGATATATTTATTCCGCATCAGGCCAATTATTTAATTATGAAAGGAGTTGCCGAAAAATTAGGAATTCCGATTTCGAAAATGGAAGTGAGTATCGACAAAGCAGCTAATTCGATAGCAGGTACATTGCCAATCACTTTTACGCAAGCTTTTGAATCAGGAAAATTAACAGCAGGAAAAATAGTTTTAATGACAACCGCTGCATCAGGATACGCAGGGGGAGCCGCAATTTATAAAGTACCGGCATGACTATAAAATCACCAAAATTTGCATTAGTAACAGGCGCCGGAAACGGTATCGGAAAGGCAATATGTTTGCATCTGGAAAAAAAAGGATATCATATTATTGCAGTTTCCAGAAATGAAAAACATCTGGAGGAAATTGGAGATAATCTTAAAAACTCCGGGCATTTATTTTTAACCGCAGACCTAATCACTAAAGAGGGTTGCGCCGCATTGCTTGAATTTTTGCAAAAAAACACGATGCCCCATGTAGTAATAAATAATCTTCGGACACATTCTGAGCGCAAAAAACTTATTGGTTTATCCGCTGCAATTGCAGATATTAATTTAAAGGAAAATATCGACCACCTTCTTGTAATTATGAAGCCCGTTCTTGAATTTCATCGCGAGCAAAAATTCGGACGGTGGGTCGGTGTCGGCAGTATGTCGAATCATTTCGGAGTTCCGGGTATGGCAATATATAATATGCAGAAATCAATTCTCGAACAATTAATGAAAACACTTGCAACAGAGGAAGGTAAACATGGTATCACGGCAAATATGGTAATACCGGGGTTAATTTCCACCCCATCGGTACTGGAAAATTATTCCAAAGAAGAATTTGATCTGCGTTCCAATCAAAATGTTTTGCAACGTATTGGCACACCCGACGAAGTGGCCGCTGCGGTTGCCTTTCTGGCTAGTGAAGAAGCATCTTATATTACGGGAATTACCTTGCCGGTAAATGGTGGAAATCATCTCGCTTGGCACTTTTTATAATTATGATAAGTAATTACAGAAATATTTTACAGTACAGAGCAGAAACGCATCCGGAACGAGTTGCGTTGATCTATCAAGATGAACATATTAATTATGCGCAAATAAATGTTTATGCCATAGAAGCAGCAAAATGGTATTTGCAAAATGGAATTAATAAAGGAGACAGAGTTGCTTTTCTCGATTTTAATAATCAAAACTATGTGCATCTTATTAATGGATGTTTAATAAGCGGAATTGTGCCTGTTTCAATCAACTGGAGATCTACTTCCGAAGATATTAATTTTATTCTAAAGGATGCAGAATGCAAATTATTTTTATTTGGGGAGAATTTTATCAAATTAATTAGTGAAGCTGTATCGGATATTAATATCGAAACAAAAAGCATAGACACAATTAGCAATATTATTTTTAAAGAAAAAAGTAATATTGAATTTTCACTTCCTTTTGTTGAAGAAGAAGACCTTGCATTATTAATTTATACCTCCGGAACAACAGGACGACCAAAAGGAGTAAAGATCAGCTATAATAATATTTTTGAAATGTATTTATCGCTGCGGAATGAAACGCCTTTGTTTGGCCCGGCCTCGGTAAATTTGATTGCAGGTCCATGGTATGCAATAGTGGGGATAGGATATTTTATTTTTGGAATTTATACGGGTTGCACCAATGTATTGTTACAATATTTTGATCCAATAGAAACATGTGCATTAATAGAAAAATATAAGATCACTAATGCATTTCTTGCTCCGGTTATGATGCAGGTTATTTGTAGTTTGGAGGAAATTGAAGAATACGACCTCCGTTCTTTACAAAATATTCAATACGGCGGTTCTCCTATAAATGTAGAACAATTGTTATTGTGTTATAATACTTTCAATTGTTATTTCACACAAGGATATGGACTAACTGAAACCAGTGGAATAGCAACAGTTTTGCGTTTCGATGACCATGAAAAGATATTGTTGAATAATGATCCTGAACGAAAAAAATTATTGCATTCAGCAGGAAAACCATACCCGGGAGTGGAAATAAAAATTATAAATGAAAATGGTGAAAACAGTTCTTCCCGTGAAATTGGCGAGGTTTGTTTAAAAGGTAAAGTTGTTGCACATGGGTACTGGAAACCAACAGGGGTAAATGAAAAAACATTTCAGGAGGATGGTTGGTTGCTGACCGGGGATATGGGATATCTTGATGAGAATGGATATTTATTTTTGGTGGACAGAAAAAATGATCTCATTATAACAAAGGGAATAAATATTTATCCGGCAGAAATTGAATTGGTATTAAATCAACATCCTCAAATAAAAGATTGTGCAGTTATTGGTGTTCTTCATGAAATGAACGGCGAAAATATTTGTGTTGTTGCAGTGTTGCAGCATTCCGGCATGCAATTGCAGGAATTGAGAGCATGGGCAAAAGATAAAATTCCTGATTATAAATTACCTGCCCGTCTTGAAATAGTAAAAGAACTTCCCCGAAATGCTACGGGAAAAATATTAAGAAAAGAGTTACGTGTTTTATTCAAATAATTTTAATTAGAAATAATTATTTAATTTTTCCTCCTATGAGAATTTTAAAACCAGGAACATTACCACCAATTGGAATTGTTCCCGAATATATGTATGCCCAGGTTCTTCGTCAAAATAGATATGGCGAACCCATAAATGCTTTTCAAATAGAAGAAATTAAAATCCCTGAAATAAAAGAAGACGAAGTATTAATTGCTGTGATGTCGGCGGGATTAAATTATAATTCTGTTTGGGCGGCAAAGGCTTATCCACTTGATTTGATAGAATTAATGCAAAAACGCGGTGATTCTGTAGATGATTTTCAAATTTTAGGCTCTGATTGTTGTGGGATTATTTATAAAATTGGGAATGCCGTTAATTCCGTTCAGATTGGAGACGAAGTTGTAGTGCAGGGAGGATGGTATGATAAAAAAGAGGCACATAATCTCCAAGGTGGAGATCCAACGGTTTCAAAATCGTTTCGCGCCTGGGGATACGAAACAAATTATGGTGCTTTTGCGCAGTTTTGCGTGGTGAAGGATTTTCAGTGTTTGCCAAAACCAAATCATTTGAGCTGGGATGAGGCTGCAGTATATATGGTAAGTGGGGTTACTGCTTATAGAATGTTGTTTCATTATTTTCCACATTCGTTGAAAACCAATGATATCGTGTTGATTTGGGGTGCAGCAGGGGGTTTAGGTACAATGGCGATCCAACTGGTAAAAAACGCCGGAGCAATTCCAGTTGGGGTCGTAAATTCGGAGGCAAAACGTCAATTTTGTCAAAATATGGGCGTTTCAACACTAAAAAGGTCAGATTATGAACATTGGGGGCCATTATTATCGGATGATCTGAAGCCTGAAAATCAGGAAATTTGGAGGGGAACGGTAAAACCATTTGTAAAAGACCTGCTAAAACTTACCAGCGGCCGTTATCCGAATATTGTTTTGGAACATTCCGGAGAAGATACTTTTGCAACCTCGTTATACGTGTGCGACAAAGAGGGAATGGTGGTTACCTGCGCGGGAACTTCAGGATATCTGGCCTCTTTCGACTTAAGATACCTCTGGTTGCACAACAAAAGAATTCAGGGTTCCCATTATGCAAATCGCGAGGAGTGTGTACTTTTAAATGAACTTGTTATCAATAAAAAGGTAAATCCTGTATTGTCAGGTCATTCTAATTTTTCCAAATTGCCTTCCGCTTTGCAGGATATGTCAGAAAATAAACTTTTTCCGGGTAGTATGGCTATTAGAATTGGACATTAAAAGATTGTTAACTAAATCTACAGTTTTTATTATAAAATGGGTTTTATTTTGAATAGTTCTAAATAGATAGGCATTCATTCACTATTTATAGTGAATCTGCGAAAGATTTTAACAAATTACTATAATTTCAATATAAATATTCTTAAGATTGCACCGCACCCACACACACCCACACAATAATATTTCTACATGGAAAAGCTTTCCCGAAACAAAAAGGAGTCATATTATGTTGACTGCATTGAAATCAACGGTAATAAAATATCAGTTGATGAAATAGTTTTCATCGCAAATAATAAAGGGGTATTAAAACTAACCGACGATGAAAAAATACATGATAAAATAGAAAAGAGTCATCAGTTCATTCAACAAGCTTCTTCCAAAAGAAAACCTATTTATGGAGTTAATACCGGTTTTGGCGGAATGGCAACACATATTTTAAGTCATGAAGAAACGCAAAAACTACAGAACAATCTTTTATATTTTTTAAAAACAGGAACCGGCGAATTTTTACAGGATAAATATGTGCGCGCTGCTATGGTAATTTTATGCAATGCATTGGTAAAGGGTACATCCGGAATACGTTATAAAATTATTGAACGGTATGTTTTTTTCTTAAATAATAATATAGTTCCACGGGTGCATGAATTAGGTTCTATAGGCGCGAGTGGTGATCTTGTTCCACTTTCTTATGTCGCCGGAGCAATTACAGGAAATGCGGAATGTTTTAAGGTATTACACGAAGGCGTTGAAAAATCGGGTGTAACTATTTGCAATGAATTTAATTTAGACTGTATTTATCTACAGCCTAAGGAAGGTTTGGCGCTGGTAAATAGTACTGCAATGTTAACTGCTATCGCGGCATGTAATTTAAAAGAATTAAAAACACTTTTTGCATTATCCTTGCAGGTGCATGCAATGATGTTGCAGGCATTAATTGCATCCACTCAACCCTTTAATGATTTTATACACCAGCAAAAACCGCATGAGGGGCAATTATTTATTGCCAAAATATTTAGACATTTATTAGAGGGTTCTTCACTTGTGCGGAAAAATGGTGAATTTATTGCCGGAGAATCCAGATTATATCAGGACAGATATTCCATTAGATGTATACCCCAATTTTTGGGGCCTGTTGCAGATGGAATTAAAACGATAAATAAACAAATTGAAATAGAAGCGAATTCGGTTACCGATAATCCATTAATTGATATGGAGAATTATCAAATGATTCATGGCGGAAATTTTTTAGGCGAATATATCGCAATCGCAATGGATCAAACACGGCAATATATAGGACTGGTTTCCAAACATCTGGATGCACAAATTGCCATGTTAGTAATGCCTGAATTTAATTCCGGACTACCGTCCTCCTTAACAGGAAACAGCACTAATAATATTAATATGGGATTAAAAGGATTGCAGATTACCGCAAATTCTATCATGCCGATGTTGTTGTTTTATGGGAACAGTATTGCCGACAAATTCCCGACACATGCCGAACAATTTAATCAGAATATCAATAGTCAGGGATTTAACTCCGCACTGTTAACTGCAAAATCAATTGATCTTTTCAGAAAATATATTTCTATTTCCCTGATCTTCGCAGTGCAGGCAGTAGATCTTCGTGTTCGGAAAATGGATAAGGATTTTATGGTTAAAGAACATTTATCACCGGAAACATATAAAGTGTATAAAGCAATGATGCAGATCTGCGATAAACCGGAAAATGGAAAATTGCCGTTTATATTTAATGATAATACCCATCCTCTCGACAACTATTTGAAAAGAATTGAATTAGACATCAATCAAACCGGATTGCTTGAAGAAGCCTGTTCTGATACCTTAACAGATCTTGAACAATTTATTAAAAAGACCTAATTGTTATGAATGTAAGTAATTATTTAAGGGATAAAGCTATATCGCACCCTAATAATATATTTATAAATGACATGGAAAAAGATTTTACTTTTTCCGAAATAGAAGAACTTACCAATCATTTTGCAAACTTTCTTAAACAGAAAAATATAAATAAGGGGGAACGTGTAGTTTTGCAGCTTTATAACTCCGTTGATTTTGTAATTATTTACAGTGCCGTTATCAGATTAGGTGCAATTGTGGTACCTATTGGTGTTACTTTAACAGCCAGAGAGATCAATGTTATCTTAAAGGATTGTGATCCCAGGCTATTTATTCGACATAAGGCATTACAGAATCAGGAGACTGTTGCATTTGAAAATGAAATATTAGTGTTGGACGAAATGGAATTGTGTACAACAGGAGCTTTAAATATCTGCGGTCAATTTTCGCAAACATTGGAGATCACTGAATTGAATTTCGATGATCGTTTCGGAATTTTATATACATCCGGAACTACCGGAGAGCCGAAAGGAATATTATTGTCGCATGGCAACATCGAATCCAATATGAAAGCTGCTCAACAATGTTACCAATCAACAATGAGCGACAGCACTATTTTATTTTTACCCTTGTCGCATTGTTTTGGATTAAATGCGATATTAAATTGTATGATATATAGCGGCACTTCAATATATATTATTCGCAGATTTAATTTGGATCAGTTGTATCAGATATTGCAAAAGGAAAATATCACTTTATTTTTTGCCGTCCCTTTTGTTTATAATTTATTGTTAAAGAAATTGGCTGATGATAACTTGTTTGATAAAACACTGTATTTCTTTTCCGCAGCATCTAAACTTGCTTTGGAAACAGAAAAACATTGGTTGCAGCGATTCGGAAGACCAATTTTTCAAGGATACGGATTAACAGAAACGTCGCCATTTGCAACTTATGTTCCACGAAATAATTATATGCAGGGTTCTGTTGGAATTCCTGTTGAAGGCGTTGAAATAAAGATCGTGGATGAAAACAGAAGCCTTGTTGAGGAAAATACGCCTGGTGAAATTGCAATTAAAGGTCCCAATGTAATGTTGGGATATTTTAATCAGCCGGATACAACTCAAAAAGTACTGCAAGAAGATTGGTTCTATTCTGGCGATGTAGGTTTTATAAATGAGGAAAATCAATTATTTATTGTCGACAGAATTAAGGATATGATAATTGTAAAAGGAGAAAATGTTTACCCAAGCGAAGTGGAAAATGTGATACTGTCGTTACCCTTTATTCAGGAAGTAGCGGTGTATGGCATTATAGATGAGTTGCAGGAGGAAATAGTAAACGCCAGGATCGTTTTAAAGCCAAATGTTCAAATTCAGGAAGAATTAATTACGCAGCATTGCAAAAAAAATCTCGCCAATTTTAAAGTTCCGCAATATATCCGTTTTGTAGAATCGATACCAAAAAGCCCCTCCGGAAAATTATTAAAAAGAGTAATGCGGGATGAGGATATGTTGAAATTGAATTAAAATATTTGAAGACTGGTTTCTCACTGCTAATTACTATCGCAAATTTTGCCATGCTTCGACCTCCAGCGGTTTTTGCAAAACATCAACCACTGCGAATCATAAACATCAATTATCCACGGGTTAGAACCCGTGGCTATTGAAAATCTTCTTTTGGGCTAAAGCCCGGGATATTACGCATCAATTATCCACGGGTTAAAACCCGTGGCGATTGA
>ENA-ORBV01002738-ORBV01002738.1-microbial-mat-metagenome-genome-assembly--contig:-NODE-2738-length-36671-cov-13.533311_pt1 | contig 36671 bp, 27 predicted proteins | sample MGYA00237777_ERZ505514 | MGnify/ENA primary metagenome ERZ505514 (study PRJEB26160, sample SAMN06269048) | microbial mat metagenome | isolation source: Oligotrophic lake microbial mat | place... | reverse complement strand
TGATACGGCGACCACCGAGATCTACACCTCTCTATTCGTCGGCAGCGTCAGATGTGTATAAGAGACAGGTGTTTAATGTGCCCTGGCCGCCGAATTACGGCGGGGTCATTGACGCCTGGTACCGGCTGCGCGAATTGGCGGCCATGGGGTTGCGGCTGCGCATCCATTGCTTTACGTATGGTAGGAAGCCGAGTGCCGAGTTGGAGCATTTGGGCAAGGTTATTTACTACCCCCGGCGGGCGGCGTGGACCGGATTTATGAGCATGGAACCTTATATTGTTTCTTCGCGTGCATCGGTTGATTTGCTGAACCAGCTCCTGACCGATGACGCCCCGATTCTTTTTGACGGGCTTCATACTTGCCACTACCTGGCCGATCCGCAATTAGCCGAGCGCCGAAAGGTGGTGCGCATGCACAACGTGGAATGGGCCTACTACGCCGGGTTGGCGCAATGGGAGGGCTCGTTTTTTAAGGAGCTGTATTTCCGCGAAGAGAGCCGGCGGCTCAAGCGCTACGAGACTATTTTGGAACATGCCCATGCGGTGGCTTGCATTTCGCCGGCTGATGCGCGCTATTACCGCCAGCGCTTGGGCGACCGGGCTTTTCACCTGCCGGCGTTCCATCCGTTTGAGCGCATCATGAGCGTTCCAGGGAAGGGCGCTTTCGCCTTGTACCACGGCAACTTGTCCGTGACGGAGAACGTGCAGGCCGCCAGCTTTCTCATCGGAATTTGGCAGGACATGCCGCTGCCGCTGGTGCTGGCCGGCATGGACCCCGATTATAAACTGGTGGAATTGGCGGCGCAGCATCCCGAAATCAGGCTGGTGGCCGACCCCTCAGACGATGAACTTGGGGGCTTGGTGCGCGATGCGCAGGTGCACGTGTTGCCGGCCTTTCAGCGCAGCGGCATCAAACTCAAATTGCTGCGGGCACTGTTCGAAGGGCGTTTTGTGGTGGCCAGTCCGGACATGGTTGAGGACACTGGTTTGGCGGGTTTTTGCCAGGTAGCTGAGAGCGAAGAAGACTGGCGCAACGCGATTCTTTCGCTTGCTGAACAATCGTTCAATTCCCCCGAACTGGAAGCGCGCAAACCCCTGGCACTCCTTTACGCCAACCGAAACAACGCCGATCGCCTCACGAGATCACTATTTGCTCCGCGTCTTCCATAACGCGGCCATCCCGGCACTTGATGATGCGGCTGGGAAATTTCTCGAGCAGGTTGTAATTGTGCGTTGCCATAAAAACGGCTGTCCGCGACTCGCGCGCAATGCGCCAGAGCAGCGTGATAATGTCGTCAGAGGTTTCCGGGTCCAGGTTGCCCGTAGGCTCATCCGCTAAAATGACCTCCGGTTTGTTGATGATGGCCCGCGCGATCACCACCCGCTGTTGTTCGCCACCGCTGAGCGCAAAGGGAAACTTATGGGCCTTGGTTTGCAGGCCAACCTTGCTCAGCGCATTGTCAATTTTGACCTTGATTTGCGCCTGGTCTTTGTAGCCGGTAGACCGCAGAACGAAGGCTAAATTATCGTATACGCTTCGGTCCATCAGCAACTGGAAATCCTGAAAAATGATGCCCAGTTTGCGGCGCAGGTAAGGCACCTGTTTGGGGTCCATGCGGTGCAGCGGAAAGCCCGCCACGTCCGCTTCGCCATCCATCAGCGGCAGGTCTGCGTAAAGCGTTTTGAGCAGGCTGCTTTTGCCGCTGCCGGTTTTACCGATCAGGTAAACGAATTGGCCCGCGCCAATGCTCAGCTCTACCTCGTTGAGCACCAGGGTCTGGCCCTGGTAAATGGCCCCGCGGCGAATGTCGATGACGTGTTCTGACACCCGCCAAAGTTAGGGAAGAACCAGCAGGAGTTGGAAAACGTGTTTGTCGGGCGAAGGGCGGTGGTGCTCCGGGCAACTGCCAGCGTGTTTGTCGGGCAGAACGCTGTGTTTGCTTTCGGGCGAAAGGTGGTGGTGCTCCGCGCAGTTTGCCTGCCAAATTGCCCGTAATTTTGCGCCATGCAAGCCAAAAATGACCTGCTCCTTCGCGCAGCTTCGGGCCAACTCGTGGAGCGACCGCCTGTTTGGCTCATGCGCCAGGCGGGCCGAATTCTTCCTGAATACCGCGCCTTGCGCGCATCGGTTTCTGGCTTTCTGGAGCTGGTTCGCACGCCGGAGCTGGTTTGTGAAGTCACGCTGCAGCCCGTTGACGTCTTGGACGTGGATGCGGCCATCATTTTCTCCGACATTTTGGTGATTCCGGAGGCCATGGGCCTCCCGTACAGCATGGTGGAAAGTGTCGGGCCGCGTTTCGCCGACCCTGTGCGCACCGCGGCCGATGTGGCGCGATTGAGGATTGCGCACCCCGAAGATCTGGCCTACGTTACAGAAGGCATTCGACTGACGCGTCAAGCGCTGAATGACCGGGTTCCGCTGATTGGCTTCGCTGGTGCCCCCTGGACCCTGATGGCTTACATGGTCGAAGGGGGAGGGTCCAAGACGTTCAGCCATGCCCGGCGTATGCTGTACATGGCCCCGGAACTTTCTGCCGTGTTGCTGGACAAGATTACGGACGGTACCATTGCTTACATCCAGGCTCAGGTTAAGGCCGGCGCCCAGCTTATTCAGTTGTTCGATTCCTGGGCGGGTGTGCTCTCCCCGTCGCAGTACCGCGAATTCGCGCTTCCCCGGTTGCAGCGGCTGTGCCAGGCCGTACCGGAAGTACCAGTCACCGTTTTTGCCAAAGATGCCTGGTTTGCGCTCGAAGATCTGGCGCAATTGGACTGCGCCGTCATTGGCCTGGATTGGCAGCAGGAGGCGTCTGTGGTACGCGACCGCATTGGTAACAAGGTTTTTCAGGGCAACCTGGATCCTTGCCTGCTCTACGCAGATCCGGCAGAAATCGCCGCACAGACCCGCCGCATGCTCGATTCATTCGGCAATCCTCACATCGCCAACCTCGGACATGGCGTTTATCCCGACACCCCGCTTGATGGTGTTCGCGCGTTTGTAGATGCAGTTAAGGCGTATCGGTATTAATGCTTATAGCTCTTTTTCGACTTTCTGGTCTCGGCTTCAGGGTAATTTTTCTCCCCGGCGTTGACGGCCGTGCGCAATTGATTGGCAGCCGGGGGAATGGGGCAAAACCATCCCTCTGAATACGCGCAATACGGATTGTAGGCCTCGTTGAAATCCAACCAAAGTGTTGTGGCTCCGTTATCCGGCAGAGCGGGGTCCAGGTAGCGACCACCACCATAACAGGATTCGCCGCTGTTGGCGTCGGTGAAGGGCACAAAAAGCAATTTGCCGTATTCCGGGTGATGGAGGTTCTGGAGGCTGCGGTAGGCTTCCAGCGTATCGGTTTGATTTTGCACAGTAAAAATGAGCAGGGCGTAGCGGATAAAGGTCTTTTCCGTTCCCGCAGACGTGGGAAAACTCAGCGTGTCCTGTTCGTCAAACGGTTCGATGCTGGCCTTAACACGCCATTCGGGGTCAGCGGGAAACCAATCTAAACCGGTAAAGGATTTACGGGCTTTCTCGGTCTTGAAGGGCGGGGCACCATTCTGCCGGAATGACGCCAATTTTTCCTGGCGCTGGTTTTCCATTTCCTGGACATAGGCGCTTTGGCTAAGTCCAGCGTAAACGGGACCCATCAAACCCGCCAACAATAACATAATAAATCTTATGTACATTAAAAAATATGTTATGGATATAAAAAATTATGTTGCAAATTCCGTTTTACTTCGGCATTTTAGGCTTTGATCTTTTCCTGCGTCAGGGCAAGAATTTCTGCCTCCAATTGTTTGGCTTCTTCGGCCATTCGAGCGCCGTCAATAAGCACTTGATCAGCAAAGGTCCGGTCTTTTAATCCGCTGCAATTGATTTGCACATTCAGGTAGGCCCCAAGCACTGCGCTGCGGGCGCAAAGAGCGCCAACAGCAGCGTCGGTCACGGAATTGGGATTGCCATCCTGCACCATGGCCTTGAGCAGGGGCAGGGCTTGCAGGCTGTGCTGCATCACCTGAAAAGGCGTTTCAATGGCGTAGCGGGTTGCCGCTTGAATGGCAGCGCTTCGCGCCGTCTTTTCTTCCGGACTCTCTTTGGGCAACTTAAAGGCGTCCATGATCCGGTTGAAAGCGCGGGTATCTTCGTCCACCAGCGCCAGCAGCTTATCCTTGAGTTGTTGGCCCTGTTCAGCCCAGTCCGAGAACACGCGCCAACGGTCATCCCAGCCGGGCTTGTGGCTGCTGAGGTTGGCCACCATGGTGCCTAATGATACTCCGAGGGCACCTGCATAGGCCGCCACCGATCCCCCCCCAGGAGCCGGCGACTCCGATGCTGTTTCATCGCAGAAAGCGCGCAGGTCCATGGCCACCAAAGGGTTGCCCCCCTCGGCCGCCATCCGATACTCAATGATTCGCTTAGCCGGATCAAACGGGGCCAACTCGTCCAACCCCATGCTTTTAATGGCCAGCCGAACCAGTTCCGCCTCAGAAACCCCGACCGAGCGCTGCTGCTTCTCTAAGAAATAGCGCCCCGCGTCCAGCATGGCACTTCGCGGAATCAGCCCCACCAGCTCCGAGCCGGTCACCCGCATGCCGCGGCGATGGGCACTTTCTACGCAGGCATCAAAGGCCCCATGCACCGGCGTTTGCGTCAGGTCCGTCAGGTTCATGGAAATCTGCGCCAGGCCATATTCCTCAATGTACCAGCCGATAGCCTTAACCGCTTTGCAGGCCCCCGGAATGCGCAGGGGTTCTCCCTGGGCATCCATCACCACAGGACCATTGACTGCGTCGCCCGTGCGTTGAATGCGGCCCGCTTCGCGCACGTCAAAAGCCACCGAATTGGCGCGGCGAACGCTGGTGGTGTTCAGGTTCACGTTGAACGCCACCAGAAAACCCCGGGCGCCAATGGCAATGTTGCCGCTTTGGGCGTTGAATTGGGCAGGACCATAGTCGGGTTTCCAATCCGGTTGCGCGATTTTTGCGGCAATTCCCTCGTATTCTCCGGCCCGAACCGACGCCAGGTTGCTCCGATGAGGGGCTGTTGCCGCCGATTCATACAAATACACTGGAATGGCCAATTCGCGGCCAACCCGCTCGCCCAATTGTTGGGCACAAGCAATGCAATCGGCCATGTCCGCCCCCGAAATCGGAATAAATGGGCACACATCGGTAGCCCCAAAGCGCGGGTGTTCGCCCTGGTGCCGGCGCATGTCAATGAGCCGTGCCGCAACCGAAATTCCGCGAAAAGCCCCTTCCACCACTGCTTCCGGCTCGCCGACAAAGGTCACCACCGTGCGGTTCGTGGCCTTTCCAGGATCAACATCCAGCAAGGTCACCCCAGGCGTGGAGCGAATGGCTGCGGTAATCTGCTCCAGAACCGCCGGATCCCGGCCTTCTGAAAAATTGGGCACACATTCAATAATTTTCTTCATGGTTAAGAGGGCTTGCGAGGTGGTTGCGCCTCGGTACTTCAGCAGGGTCGCCAAAGCGAGCAGCAATCCCTGAACTGCGGCTGACTTGCGGGCACAAAGGTAGGGATTCGTGCTTTGACCCTTCAGAGCGGGGTCTGCGGCAAGTTTTTTCGGGCGAAGGGGCACGCGCCCCTGTAGCAACAGAACTGCCGAAATACTGGGCTTACCGGGTCTTGACTCCCTGAAGATTCACAGGCTTTTCAAAAGAAATGCACCTCGTTTAGGGAACTTCCTGTAATTTCGGCCCCGCTGCCCTGGTGGTGGAATCGGTAGACACGCGGGACTTAAAATCCCGTGGCCATAATCGGCCGTGCGGGTTCGACTCCCGCCCTGGGCACTATTTATTTTTGTATTCGCTGTCAGTAAAAATTGACGCCTTGGGTTAGATATCCTTTACCTTACGGTTCTGGTTGGTCTTTATCATTGCCGTTGCTATTTATCACCAATTATTGCGACGATCGATAATCACATGGTCACGGGAGTATTATGAAACGGGAAAGGGAGAGTGGCTTTAGATGATTGCCCCTAATCGCAAATCCAACAATTTTAGCCTTTCCTCATAAATGGTGATTTTGAAGCTTCTTTATAAAATTAATTTAATCGCCTTTGTTTTGGATGATCGTTCTGATTTTGAGAATCTTAGGTTGTTTTCTTCGTCAAAATGTACAGGGTAAGCCGCAGCCGTCATGAGTCAATACCTCAACGGGAGGCTGGAAAATTCGCGCGAATGGTTTTATATTTAAAGTGCATTGTATTTTTTCATTCATAAAATACTTGTTACCATGAGACGATTTCGAACTTCAATGTCTTATCTCTCTCTCTCTATTGTATATGAACATTATAAATGCCCAGTGCAATTTGTCTGGAGGCTGGGATCCGACCACGTTTGTGTATGATGTTTCTGCGTCCTCTTCCGGGATGCCGGCCACATTGACGGCGGAGGATGTAGAAGTACAAACGCCTTTTGATGTAGATCAAGACGCCACTTGGAGCAATTGCCAGGTAGGGGTTACGGGCGGTGACGCCATATCGGTCACCTCTGGCAATACACTGACCATTACTTCGAGCACTTTGGTTACCACCAAAGCAGAGCTATGGGAGGGCATTGTAGTGGAAAATGGAGCGGAATTGGTGGTGAATGGCTCTTCGATCATTTGCCGTGCCGAGACGGCCATCACGGTTAACCTTACGGCAAGTGGCGACGTGACCATTGACGGCGCGTTCTTTATCAGCAACTACCGGGGCATGTTGTTTACCGTGTACACGGCGGGTCTTCATCCGGCGTCTGTGGTTGATGCCACCTTTGATGGAGGATTTCCAACCGCCTTGCCCAGTGGAGCATCTGCTACCTATGGCAGCATTGGCATAGAAGTGATTGGAGTGAACGACGGCAGTACGCCAATCTCTCAGGGTCTGGCCATTGGCAACCCTTCAAGCGGCGCTAATGTTTTTACCAACCTGGATCGCGGCATTGTTTCTTCAAACAGCACCATGCTGATTCGCAACTGCGACTTTGAGGACATTTTTGACGTAAACCCTCCGCTGACGGGAATTGGTATTTTGGGCTTTTGCAGCCCAAACGTGACCACTGCGGACATGCTGATTGGATCATCTACAAGCGGAGCGAACACCTTCAACGATTGCCAGACCGGTGTTCAGTTAACGGGTTTTGATTACGTTAAAGTGAGCGACAACTCGATGGATTTGGTCAGTGGTGACTTTGAACGCGGCATTGGAGTCTTTGAGGCCATCACAACAGTCATCGTGGAGAACAATACGTTAACCGATTTTGGTACTGTAGGCATCTACCTGGAAGACAACGGCAGCACGACATTAAATGTACGGGACAACACACTGTCCAGTACGGTTTCGGGCTGTACGATCACGGGCATAGAGTTGGTGGAGCCCACGGCAACGGGCAGCGTAAGCTATGCGGTGCGGGACAACATCATCGATGATGTTCAAATCGGCATCCGGGCTACCAACACCGAAGACATAGAGATTAGCGGCAACCAGATTACGTTCACCCAGCCATCGGGATGCTCGGGCGATCTGGCTTTCGGCATTCGGGTCGAAGGGGCAACCGACGCTTTGATTGACAGCAATACTGTAAGCGGATTGTGCTCATCTTGCAACAATCCAGAGATCATCGGCATAGCCGCACGCAATTCACCAGGTGTATTGTTTACGGAGAATGAGGTAGAATTGAGTGGCTACGGCTTTTTGGTTGCCGATGATTGCCTGGAGGGCAACGCCGTTTGCAACACGGTGACTAACTGCAACAGGGGCTTTGGTTTCCAGAGTGTTGCCACAGGAGAGGAGTTTGGTCCGGTGGAGTACGTTAGCTCGCCAGGTGATCCGAGCGACAATGCGTGGTTCCCGGCATCGACTGCCAACAGGACGCATACGTTTGCTGGTACAAACGGTAGTTTAATGGATTGGTATTACCGAGGAGCAGGCAGTACGCCTGCTGCGGGGACGGAGCATGATGCTTCAATTGATAATACTGCTGCCGCCGGCTCTGGCTCAGTTGTAATCTCGCCAACAGCGGTACTCAACGCCACCATTGACTTGTGCGGCCAAACCATGCGCAGTTCTGGTTCTTCTGAGCCTCAATTTGCCCATGCTGCCATTCCAGCTTCCATATTTGCTGTTCTGCAAGCTGACTCTACAAGCAACACTGTTTCTGACCAGTCCTACACGTTTCTGCAAACAGCAAAACTGCGAGGTCTTTCAAACTCAACAGCGGCGTATTTGTTGGCTCAGACCAACATAGACGCGTTGGATTCAGTAGAGCAGCTCATTTGCTTAAAGGATTGGACTGCCGCTTCAACATTGCTCAGTGCTTTGAGCCCCACCAATGAACAGGAAGAACTACAAATGGATGTGCTGGCGATTCTTTTGGCAGGCAAGCTAAGCCAAGAGGAATCCTTCACTGCAACATTGCGCAGAGTTGTTTCTTACCTGGACACCGAGCAGGTAGCCGCGTTGGAGGCTATTGCCGATCTGGATGCCACCGGTCGAAGGGTTCCAGTACTTATGGCTGAAGCTATCCTGGGCCGTAACAATTGGTCTGTAGAGGCGTTTGAGGAAAGGCAATCCAACCAAGGGAGTATATCAAGCAACAAGTTGCATGTCTTCCCCAACCCGACTGCAGCAAGTTTTTACTTGGAAACATCGGAGTCCATTGAATTGCTGCAGGTCTTTGATGCTTTTGGTCAGTTAAAGCATCAGCAGAATATGCAGGGTTCAGAAGGCATGCTGCATGTTAATCTACTGGATGCAGAGCCTGGCCTATACCTGGTTAAAGCTCGTGTAGCATCCACCGGCAAAGTCTTGAGTGCTGTTTTAGTACTCGTCGCAAACTAATTTTTCAACAAGAGTTAATCGGAGAACAGCTATGTTCTCCGATTAACTTTTTTTATCTTAAGCCATGAGATTTTTACTGTTTTTAGTAACGCTGGCATGTTATTCGCATCTACGAGCTCAAGACATTCGGGATCATTGGATTTTAAGCGACTCCATGCATTTACAGTTTACGGATTCTGGTTTAGTCTTTTTAGGATTGGTCCCATTTCAATCAGAAGAGTCAATCGCAACTATTTCCGATTTGCATGGGAACTTGTTGTTATTCGCCAATGAAAGTAGAGTATACGATGAATACTATAATATAATTGAAAATGGTGATTCATTGTTTGCTACAATAAACTCCACTACCTCAACACAAGGGGCGGTTTTAGTACCACATAGCAATAATTATTTCATTATAAATAGAATATATTTAAGTGAACCGAATGGATCACTTTCATATTCGATCATTAAATTAGATTCTTTATTAAACAAATATTACATACCAACCACATCCAAGAAAATAGTAGTGCAAGATGAACTGTTTGCAGAGCAATTACAAGTTGTTAGGCATGGCAATGGTGTCGATTGGTGGATTATAGGAAGAAAGTTGATTAATACTTATCAGCCGGAATCGAATGCTTTTATAGTTTACAAATTGTCGGGAGAGGAATTCACATTGGAACATGAATTCGAAATTGGGCTTGAGGCTCAATTTAAAGGCGAGTTATCAGCAAGCCCAGATGGGTCATTACTTGCATTGGCTTCTTTTTCCTCAGGGCTTCTCCAGTTGTTTGATTTTGATAGGTGTAACGGGGTAGTTTCAAATCCAAGAGTTTTAATTAATGATTCATCTTCTACGTATTATGGATGTGCGTTTTCTCCAGATGGTACTAAACTTTATGTAGCTAGAATGAATCGTGAAATATTAGAGCAAGTTGATCTTACTGCACCTGATTTTCCAGTAGCTAGAATTTTCTCTGCAAATTTTGGTTTCAACAATGGGGCAGGCCAATTAGAATTAGGACCAGACAACAAGGTATACTGGATTCAATATGCACAAGGGCTGGTATTGGATTCTTTGCCTGCTATGTATTTGGGTGTTATCAATGAACCAAACTTGCCTGGATTAAGCTGCAATTTTGATCCTTATGGAGTTTGGTTAGGTGGTAGGATCAATCGGTTTAGCCTTGGCCTCCCCAACCACCCCAACTATTACCTCGGTCCGTTAGTTGGCAGCCCATGCGATACAATATCCAACGTGGACACCGCGACGGCCATTCTACCGATTGATGTTGCTCCGGTCAAACCTTGCTTCGAGCTAAGGGCAACTCAAGCCAACGGTCCAATCACGGTAAACATTGATGCTGCCTACCTGAACTGCACCGTAGAGGTGTACCACAGTTCTGGGCCGCTCGTGTATTCGGAGCAAGCCAATACCACATTCAAGGAGATAAACACAACCACTTGGACGCCTGGGGTATATGTCGCGCGGTTGCGAGCACCGCAAGGAAACTGCCCTGCGCAGAAGTTTGTGGTAGGTCCTTAAATGAAGTGCGAAAAGTTGCCGCACGTAAAGGCACCCTTCCCTCGAAAAAATGCCGATATTTACGGGTCTTTCTGCTATGGTTGCCCTGGTAAACAAACGCGCGCGCTTCGAATACGAAATCCTGGAGACGTACACCGCCGGTATGGTGTTGTACGGGTCAGAGATCAAGTCTATCCGGGATGGCAAGGCCAACCTGTCGGACAGCTATTGCCAGTTTATGGGCGAAGAGCTATGGGTGCGCAACCTCCACATTTCGGAGTACGAATGGGCCAATCGCGACAATCACGAAACCAAGCGCGACCGCAAGCTGCTCTTAACCAAGCGCGAAATGCGCAAGCTGCACACGCGGGTTAAGGAGCGGGGCTTGACCATTGTAACGCTGAAGTTGTTTATTGGGCAGCGGGGTTTCGCAAAACTGGAAATTGCGCTGGCGCGGGGCAAGAAGACACACGACAAGCGCAACACGATCAAGGAGCGCGACATAGCAAAAGATATGGATCGGGAGAAGGCTAGGTTTAAGTGAGGGGAGTTATTGTAACTTCCCCCTAAAAAACCTTCCCCTTGAGCATCGGCACGAAGCGAAAGTTTTCAAAATCTTCGCGCATAAATTCGCCGCCGGGGCTTTTGGTCAGCCGAACCATGGTTTGCCCGCCATCGCTGTCCAGCGGCAGCACCAGAAAGCCGCCAACAGCCAGTTGCTCCAACAGCAAGCGTGGTATTTCCGGCGCTGCGGCAGTGATCAGAATGCGGTCGTAAGGGGCAAAGGAGGGCTGGCCCAGAAAGCCGTCGCCGAAAAAGGTCTTGACCTTGCTGTAGCCGAGCATGCGCAGGCGTTCTTTAGCTTCATCGAACAGGCTGCGATGCCGCTCAATGCTGAAGACCTTCGCGCCCATTTCGGCCAAAATGCTGGCCTGGTAACCGGAGCCCGTGCCAATCTCCAACACTTTCATGGCGGGTTTTAGTTCCAGCAGGCTGCTCTGGTAGGCCACCGTATACGGTTGCGAGATGGTCTGGCCGGCGCCGATGCGGAACGCTTTGTCTTCGTAGGCGTGCTCCAGAAAAGCCGGGTCCAGAAACAAGTGACGCGGCACACGGGCCAACGCCGCCAGCACGCGCTCGTCCTGGATGCCTTTGCGCCGGAGTTGGTCCACCAGTTTTTTGCGCATGCCCTGGTGCTTGTGCGAATCGCCTACCATTGGCGACAAACATACGCTGCTTGTACAGTGGAAGGGGATTTTTTTCCACACAACAGTTTGTGGGTTGCGCCGGCTGCCGGTCCTGCGCAGGTTTCCTTAATTTCGCGGGCGAAGGGCTTCAATCTGTAGGCACAACACTTTAGCACTATCCCCCCATGCAACCCATTTCCATCAAATTCGGCACGGACGGCTGGCGCGCCATTATCGCACGCGAATACACCACTGATAACGTCGCCCGGGTCACCGTTGCTGCGGCGCAGTGGCTCAAAGGCATGAGCGACACCCCATCTGTTGTGGTGGGTCACGATTGCCGTTTCGGCGGGCCCATGTTTGCCGAAACCACCGCGCGGGTTTTTTGTGCTATGGGCGTTAAAGTCAAGTTGGCCAAAGGCTTTGTCAGCACCCCCATGATTTCGCTGGGGGCCAACCAGTTGGGTTGCGAAGCGGGCATCGTCATCACGGCCAGCCACAACCCGCCGGAATACAACGGCTACAAGCTCAAAAGCGGGTATGGCGGGCCCACCATTCCCGAAGAGATTGCCAAAGTAGAGGCCATGATCCCCGATCAGGCCCGCATCCCTTCGGAGAGCGTGGAGGATTTCGTCAAGGCTGGCATGCTGGAATACGTTGACCTGGAAACGATGTACCTGGACCATGTCCGCGCCAGTTTTGACCTTGCGATGATCAACAATTCTGGCAAAGTCTTGGCTTTTGACGCCATGTACGGCGCCGGTCAGCGCGTGGTGCCGGCTTTGTTGCCCGGCGCCGTGTTGCTTCACTGCGAAGACAACCCCGGCTTCAAAGGCCAGGCCCCGGAGCCCATTCACCGCAACCTGCTTGAACTCAGCGCTTTGGTTGCCGGAAATCCTAATATCGACATAGGGCTGGCCAACGACGGCGATGCGGACCGCATCGGCATGTACGATGGGGAAGGGCGATTTGTGGATTCGCACCACATCATCCTATTGCTCATCCACTACCTGCACAAGTACAAAGGCCTGACGGGCAAGGTGGTCATTGCGTTTTCCGTCAGCGATAAGGTCAAGAAACTCTGCGCCGCCTATGGTCTGGAAGTGGAAGTGACTAAAATTGGATTCAAGTACATCTGCGGCAAAATGGTCACCGATGATGTGCTGCTCGGCGGCGAAGAAAGCGGTGGCATTGCCGTCAAGGGCCACGTGCCTGAGCGCGATGGCGTCTGGTGTGGCCTGCTGCTGCTGGAATTCATGGCCAAGACCGGCAAGAGCCTTCGCGAACTGATCGAGGAGGTGTACGCCATCGTGGGAGCTTTCGCCTTTGACCGCAACGACCTTCACCTGGACGAAGCCGTCAAGCAGCGCATTATAGCCAATTGCGAGTCTGGAGCCTACAAGGCTTTTGGACCCTACACGGTGGCCCGCACGGAAACCATTGACGGCTACAAATACCACATGGACGACAACCGCTGGATCATGATTCGCCCGTCAGGGACGGAGCCCGTGTTGCGCGTGTATGCCGAAGCACCCGATCAGGATGAAGTTAATCGCTTGCTCAAGGCTGCCAAGGACACCCTTTTGGGGTAATTTGCCGCATGCTTTTGGTTAAAAACAGGAGAGGGGTACGCCAGCAGGACCGTCGGTCTTTGTGGGCTGTCGCATTGCTGATGACCGTGCTGCTCGTTGCTGGTTTCGCGCCGGCAATCGGGCAACAGCCAGCTGCGCAAGCGCAACAGCCAGCTTCGCCGAGCCAAACCACCGCCCAAGCGCAACAGCCAACCTTCGCCCAAGCCCAGCCCACCCCTCCCTCCGACACCGCCAGCCTTAGCGGCTTCAACCGTTTTTTCATCCCTGCCGATCAACCGCAGACAGGCCGCATCATCGGGGTCAGCGGCACCATCGCCGGGCTCTACGCCGGAGCTTCGGTGGCACTCTACAACTACTGGTACCGCGACTACGAGCTGGGGCGCTTCCGCATGTTCAACGACAACGCGGAATGGTTGCAGATGGACAAGGGCGGCCACGTGCTCAGTGCGTACTACGAAACCAATTGGGCTTATGGTCTTTTCAACTGGGCAGGCATGCCCAAAGGCAAAGCCATCGCCTATGCTGGCATGACCAGCACGGTCATTCAACTCACCATCGAGGTCTTTGATGGTTTTTCGGAGGAATGGGGCTTCTCCGGTGGCGACATTTTGGCCAACACAGCCGGTACCGCGCTGTCCATGGGCCAACAGGCACTCTGGGACGAGCAGCGCATGCAGCTCAAGTTTTCGTTTTACCCCGTCGACTACGATGGCATTGGCGATCCGCAACTGGTGGCCCGATCCGAGGAACTGTTCGGAACGGCGTTCGCAGAAACGCTGCTCAAAGACTACAATGGTCTCACCTATTGGTTGAGCGTGAATCCAGCGAGCTTTTCGCCTGGCTTACAGAAGGCCCGCTGGTGGCCCGACTGGCTCAACGTGGCATTGGGATACGGCGCAGAAGGGCTTTACGGCGGCTTTGACAACCATTGGTGCGCTGACGCCGGCCTCAAGCCGGAGCAGTGCCCGGAGGCCCAGTTGATTACCCGTTACGACGTGCCGCGCCAACGGCAGTACTTCCTCTCGCTTGACGTAGACCTGACCCGCATCGAGACGCAAAAGCCCTTCCTCCGTACCCTTTTTGGGGTCATCAGCGTGATCAAGGTGCCTGCTCCGGCACTGGAATACCGTTCTGGCCAGGGCTTTAAGGGGCATTGGATTTATTTCTGATGGATTAGGTTGTTTTTTTTCTAATGCTCGTCATTGGGCTATCGCGGCATTCGGCGTATTTTGACGGCATCCATTTCGCGGCGCTTAGTTTTAGACGCTTGGTTTAACGCTTAGTTTTAGACGCTTGGTTTAACGCTTGGTTTTAGACGCTTGGTTTAACGCTTGGTTTTAGACGCTTGGTTTAACGCTTGGTTTTAGACGCTTGATCAACTAAAGGGTTTTTAGGAGTACCCCAAAGCGTCCGCGAAAAGTCGTTACTACTTATCCTACGTGACCCGTGAGCGAAAAGCTAAAGATACTTACCGATAAAATATACGAAGAGGGTGTGTTTAAGGCCCGTGAAGAGTCTGAAAAGATGCTTCGCCATGCCGAGGAAGAAGCCACCCGGATTCGCGAAGAGGCAGAGCGCGAGCGAATCCTGATCCTGGGACAGGCCCGCGCGCAAGCGGATGCTCAGCAGCGCAAAACCGAAGCCGAACTTCGCATGGCGGCCAGAAAAGCCATCGCCCAAGTGCAGGAACACCTCAAAGATTTAATCGTTGAAAAGGCCCTTACCGCTCCGCTGTCTAAAGGGCTGGACGATCCTGAAATCCTGGCTCGCGCCATGGAAGCTTGCGCCGGAGCTTTAGAGCGGCATGCAAACGGCACCTGGACCATTGCGCTGGCATCGGAACAAATGGACCCCATCAAAGCGGCGCTGGAGGCCGGCAAACACCGCGCCCTGGCCGGCCATTTGGTGCTGGCTAGCTCAGGCGGAACAACCAGCGGTTTTGAAGTCTTTCCCGAAGGCGAAGGCTACAGCATCCGCTTTGACCAGCACTTTTTTACTACCTTTTTCTCCGAGTTCCTGAGCGTGGAAACCCGTGCGTGGTTAGCGTCGCCGTCAGCTACTCAAGCGCCTCCGGCACCACCATCGCCACCAGCGCCACCATCGCCACCATCGCCGCCGGCGCCGCCGGCGCCGCATTCGCCTCCAGCGCCATGAAGTACTACGGATTAATCAGCGGGTTGCCAGTTCCCAAACCAGGCCAGAAGCTGACGGTCGGCATTCCCGAACTGCGTTCGCAGGTGGAGCCTTATCTGCAAGATGACCATCTCAAGGCATTCCGACATTTTTTCTACCGCATTGATTTGGCCAACCTGGAGGCGATGATGCTGCAAAACGACCTTTTCAAAGCGGGTGGAAATTTAGATCAGGAGCACCTGCGCCGCATCTGGCAGCGCGAAGCTGGGGCAACCTGGCCCTTGGCCGATCCCGATGAAGAGCAAACAGGGCAAACGCCGGTCGAAAGGCTTCACGGTTACTGGCAACACTATTACGAGCAACTTATCGCCTTCGACCCCGATCAATTGCAGCGCTTGTTTTCCTATGAAATCTCCCTGAAGAACTTCACGGCCGGCTACCTGCGCGCCGTGCTCGGCGAAGAAGACGAGCCGCTTTACCTCGAAGGCGGGCGTTTTGATCGTTTCGCTTACAACAAATTGCAGGTTGCAGACATCCAGGCGGAGCACCCGGCCATGGCCGCTACGCTGACCAGCCTGACCCTGCCCGATCCCGAACAGCGGGAGCGCAGCCTGACCGAAACCAAGTGGCGCTACTACGACCACGTGGTGTTTTTTGATCCGTTCGGGTTGCAGGGGCTGTTTTCCATGATGCTCCGCTACCTGGACATGGCGGCCTGGCAGGAGCGCGATGCCAGGCAAGGCGAGCAGCACCTCGCTGCGTTCCATGAGCAACTCCGCCAGCGCACCGAATCATCCTTCACCGTTTCTACCCTCGCATGAACAACTCCTCCACCGGCCTTGTGCGCGGCATTATCGCCAACTTGTTGATGGTGGAATTCAGCGGCCCTGTGGCGCAGAACGAAATCTGCTACGTTGAACACCAGGGCCTCTCCCTCATGGGCGAAGTCATCAAAATCAGCGACCGCATCGCTTATGTGCAGGTCTTTGACAGCACGCGGGGCATCCAGGGCGGCACCCAGGTTCGTTTCAACGGCAACATGCTGGAGGTGGAATTGGGTCCCGGTATCCTGTCGCGAAAGTACGACGGCCTGCAAAACGACCTCGATGCGCTGGAAGGCATTTTTCTGGAACGCGGCGTACGTTCCAGGGCGCTCGATCCGGATGCCCGCTGGGACTTTGAACCGCTGGCCAAACCTGGAGATCGCGTTCGCGCCGGTGACTGGCTCGGGCAGGTGGCCGAGAACCATCAGCCGCACAAAATCATGGTGCCCTTTCGCCTCAAAGGTTTTTATACGGTGGAAACGCTTGCGGCTCCGGGCAACTTTCGCGCCGCCGATGAAATGGCCGTGCTCCTCGACGACCGCGGACAGCGCCATTCGGTGACCATGATCCAGCGCTGGCCGGTCAAATTGTCGCTCAACTTATACCGCGATAAACCGCGGCCGCACAAACTGCTGGAAACTGGTTTGCGCACCATGGACACCCTGCACCCGATGCTGGAAGGGGGCGTGGGCTTTGTGCCGGGCCCGTTTGGGAGTGGAAAAACAGTGTTGCAGCATGCTATTTCGCGGCAGGCCGCCGCCGACGTGGTTATTGTTGCCGCCTGCGGAGAACGCGCCAACGAAGTGGTCGAAATATTTACCGAGTTCCCGGAACTGGACGACCCGCACACCGGCCGAAAACTCATGGAGCGCACAGTCATCATTGCCAATACATCCAACATGCCGGTGGCGGCCCGCGAGGCATCGGTGTACACAGCCATGGCCATCGGCGAGTACTACCGCCAGATGGGCTTGCGTGTGCTCTTGTTGGCCGACTCCACCAGCCGCTGGGCACAGGCCCTGCGCGAGATGAGCAACCGCCTCGAGGACCTTCCCGGTCCGGACGCTTTTCCGATGGACTTGAGCGCCATCATCAGCGGCTTTTACGCCAGGGCAGGCATCATCACACTCCACAACGGGCAACAGGGATCCATCACGTTTATCGGCACAGTTTCGCCGGCAGGTGGCAATCTGAAGGAGCCGGTCACGGAAAGCACCAAAAAGGCAACCCGCTGCTTTTACGCGCTGTCGCAGAAACGCGCGGACGGCAAACGCTACCCGGCCGTAGACCCCATCATGAGCTATTCCAAATATTTGGAGTACCCTGAATTTGCCTCGTACGTGGCGGAACACATTCATCCGAATTTTATTGAATTTGCCCGTACCATAAAGAATATTCTGTTGCGCGGCAGTGAGGCCAGCGACCAGATCAACATTTTGGGTGACGACGGGGTGCCACTTGACTACCACATCCGGTTGTGGCGCTCGGAATTGATTGATTTTAGCATCCTGCAACAAGATGCCTTTGATGCCGTGGATGCCATGACGCCCATCGCCCGCCAAATGGAAATGGTGGAGCTGGTGCTGGACATCTGCGACCGCGATTTTCCTTTCGAACACTTTGAGGCGGTGAGCCGCTTTTACAAAAAGCTCATCAACACGCTCAAACAAATGAACTATTCCCCTTTTAATTCGGAGGCCTACCAGCAGTACCGCCAGCAGACCGAAGAAATGGTGCGGGAGCAAACCCTGGCCTTGCAGCCAACTTGATATGGACGTCAGAAAACACTATTCCCGCATCAAGAACATAACCAAAGCTACGTGCACGGTGCTAGCAGACGGAGTGGGCAACGAAGAGCTCGCGCTGGTTGGCGACCGCCTGGCGCAGGTGGTAAAAATTGTGGGTCAGGACGTAACGCTGCAAGTTTTCGGGGGAACGGAGGGCATCTTTACCAACACCGCCACCACGTTTCTCGGGCAGTTTCCCTCCTTGCGTGTGGGAGAGGACCTGGCCGGCCGATTCTTCAATGCGTATGGCGAGCCGATTGACAACGGTCCGTCGCTGACCGGGCCGCTGCGCGAGATCGGAGGTCCGACGGTGAACCCGGTGCGGCGCCTCCAACCGTTTCAGCTCATCGCGACAGGCATCGCGGGCATTGACCTGAACAATACCTTGGTGGCTGGACAGAAGATACCCTTCTTTGCTGACGCCGACCAGCCCTACAATGAAGTCATGGCTTTGGTGGCCCTTCGCGCAAAGACCGACAAGATCATCTTGGGCGGCATGGGGTTAACTAATGATGATTACCTCTATTTCAAGCAACTTTTTGAGGGCGAAGGGGTGCTGGACAAAATCATCTGTTTCATCAACACCACCAGCGATGCGCCAGTGCAACGCCTGCTGATTCCCGACATGGCGCTCACGGCGGCGGAGTATTTCGCGGTAGAGCATCAGCAAAGTGTGTTGGTCCTGCTCACCGACATGACGTTGTTCGCTGATGCTCTGAGTATTGTCAGCAACCGGATGGACCAGATTCCTTCAAAAGACAGCATGCCCGGCTCGCTGTACAGCGACCTTGCCCGCATTTATGAAAAGGCCGTACAGTTTCCCGATGGTGGCTCCATAACCATTATTGCGGTTACCACACTTTCCGAAGGCGACATAACGCATGCTATCCCTGACAACACAGGATACATTACGGAAGGGCAGTTGTTTCTGCGCAAGGATAGTGAGGTAGGAAAAGTTATTGTGGACCCCTTCCGCAGTTTAAGTCGCCTAAAGCAATTAGTTATTGGAAAAAAAACCCGCGAAGATCATCCGCAGGTCATGAATGCCGCCGTGCGCCTTTACGCGGACGCGGCCAACGCCCGCACCAAATTGGACAACGGCTTTGACCTGACCGATTACGACGAGCGAACCTTGCGTTTTGCCCGGGCTTATTCCACCTTGATTTTGAGCGTTGACGTGAACCTGGACATGGAAGCCATGCTGACCCAAACCTGGGACTTGTTTTCCGAACATTTTTCGCGAGAAGAACTCGGCATTAAAGCACAGTTCCTGGACCGCTTTTATCACCCGCCTGTTTCCTGATGCCGTTTACCTTTCAATACAACAAGACGTCGCAGCACCAGTTGGGCAAGCAACTGAAGATGCGGCATGCGGCTTTGCCAGTCTTGAAGAACAAGGAGAGTGCATTGCGGGTTGAAGTAGCCCGGTACCGGGTTCAGTGGGTTGAGCTCCAGGGCGCGAGCCAGGCGCTTGGGGAACAAGCGACGAGCCTGCACGCAGTCTTGGGCCCCTTCCCCATGAGCTTGGTTGTGCCGGGTAAGCCCGTTTTGAGCCGGCGCAAAATTGCCGGGGTGGTGATTCCGGTCTTTGAAGAGTTGACCCTTGAACGCAAGCCGGCCCTGCTGCACAGCATGCCGCCTACGCAAGGCGATGTGGTGTTGTTTTTGCGCAATTGGGCGCGCGTGCTGACGCAAGAGCAGACGGCGGCGAAACAGGTAGCTATTCTGGAGCGCGAACGCAAGCGCACCACCCAAAAGGTGAACTTATACGAGAAGGTACAGATTCCGCAGATGGAAGAAGCGCTCAAGAAAATCAAGCGCTTTTTGGAAGACGAACAGAACCTGGCCAAGTCGGCGCAAAAAATGGTGAAAGCCCGCAAGGAGAGCGCATGATAACGCCCATGGTCAAATACCAGTTTTTGGTCTACTACCGCGAGACGGAAGACCTGCTGGCTTTGCTCAAGCGCTCCGGTGTGCTGCACATTAAGCGCATGAAGCGCGAAGTGGACGAAGCTGCGCTGTCGGTGCGCCGCGAGTGGCTTTCGCTGCGGGCCCTACAGCAACACGTTGAGCGGGTGTTGCCCGAACGGGAAATCGAAGATTCCGCTATTCTTGATGCGTTCCGGCTGGAAGAATTGCCTGCGCTGCTCCAGGAATTGGACGATTTGGACCGCGATCTTCGCCGGCTTGTGGAAGACCGATTTCACTACCGCTTTTTTGGCACTTACGATGCCGACAAGATGACGGCCCTTAAGGCACGAGGACTGTACTTGCATCTGTTCAGTGTCGGCTTGGGAAAAATTCAGGCTGCCTGGAGCCAGGATTACGCGTTAGAGCCCCTGTTTGAAACGGGTCGAAAGAGCTTTTTTGTTGTGGTCAGCGATTTGGCGATTCCACCAGCCATCAAGGCACAGCAAGAGGCGTTTCCTGCGCGGTCACTTAACGAGTTAGACCTGGAAATCCAAAGCATGGAGGATCGGCGCAGGATCATTCGCCAGACTATGTTCGCGTTGCAAGACAACATTCGGCGGCATTTGGCGGCCGAAATGGCCCGCCTTCAAGACAGTTTGCAGGACGGGAGTGCGCGGGCGCAGATGCTGCATTTGGGCGCTGGGAAAGTGGTAGCGTTGCAAGGGTTTCTTCCGGAAGACCAACAAGCGCACTTGGACACGGCCTTGGCGACCTCCGATGTATTTTACGTGAAGTCGCGGCCTGTACCGTCGGATGCACCGCCCATTTTGCTGCGCAACCCAGCCACGGCCAGCCTTTTTGAACCCATCGCGCGTTTGTTTGACCTGCCGCGCTATGCCGAGTTGGATCTGACGCCTTTTTTCACGCCGTTCTTCCTGTTGTTTTTCGGGCTCTGCCTCGGCGACGCCGGCTACGGCCTGCTCGTGCTCGTGGTGCTTCTGGCGTTGCGCCGCAAGGTTCCATTGGAGTATCGACCCCTTTGGAAACTGGCTTTGGTGTTAGAAGGCGCGGCTGTCGTGATGGGGGCGCTGAGCGGCACCTTTTTCGGCATCAACCTTCTGGAGGTCTCCGTGCCCTGGTTGCGGCCAGTGCAAAATTATATGTTTAATTCTGACCAACTGTTCAACCTTGCGCTCGGGCTTGGCGCCGTGCAAATTTTATTCGGCCTGATCTTGCGTGCCTGGAACCAAAAGAAACAATATGGTATGGTTTACGCGCTCTCGCCCATTGGCTGGATCGCTTTGCTTGCCGGCCTTGGCGGTGGAGCAGGTTTTGGTTTCTCGCCGGTGTTTCTGGTTTTGTGTGGGCTTGGTGTAGGGTTGGTGCTGTTCTTCAGTGACCCTGCGGCCGGGCTCCTTGGCCGTCTGGGGAAGGGCTTATGGGACCTCTACGGCATCACCGGTTACTTCGGCGACCTGCTCTCTTACATCCGCCTCTTTGCCCTGGGTTTAGCCGGCTCCATCCTGGGATTTGTGGTTAACGACATCTCCCTTTCTATCCTGGGCAGCCATGCTATTCTAGGTCCGATTTTCTTCGTGGTCATGCTGCTGATTGGCCATAGCCTTAACATTTTAATTGCCAGCTTAGGCGCCTTCGTGCATCCCATGCGCCTCACCTTCGTGGAATTCTACAAAAACGCCGGATTCCAGGGCGGCGGCGAGCCTTATCAGCCCCTCCAGGAACTCGTTCAGGCTGCTGAGGACCATCCTTCGATCCGCCCGGCCCAGCCTTCGGTCATGCCCTCGAGCATTCCTTCGGCCCAGCCATCGGTCATGCCTTCGAGCATTCCTTCGGCCCAGCCATCGGCCATCCAGCCGTCCAATACTTCGCCCCATCCTTCGCCCATCCCTCCGTCCATCCCTCCGTCCATCCCTCCGTCCATCCCTCCGTCCATTACTTCGCGCATTCCTTTTTCCGACACAAGACTTGCCCGATAACCAATCCCACCAACCACAGAAAGACCATAACTATGATTACTGCAGTCATTTTAGCATATCTCGGCCTCGGCCTGATGATTGGCCTCTCCGGCACCGGCAGCGCCATCGGCGTTTCCATCGGCGGCAAAGCCACACTTGGCGCCCTCAAAAAAAACGAGGAAGCCTTTGGCAACTACATGCTCCTCAGTGCCCTTCCAGGCACCCAAGGCCTCTACGGCTTCGCAGGATTCTTCATCATCAACGGCAAACTCCAAAACATAGCTGAACTTACGATTGAGCAGGGCGGCATGGTCTTCGCCGCCGGCCTCTCGCTCGGCCTTGTCGGCCTCTACTCCGGCATCAAACAAGGCGAAATCAGCGCCCACGGCATCGAAGCCATCGGCTCCGGCTACGACGTTTTCGGTAAAACAATGGTCCTCGCCGTCTTCCCGGAACTCTACGCCATCGTGGCTTTCGCCGCTACTTTTCTCATCAGTTCGGGGCTCTGATTGTTGTCGCTGCGCTGGCTACCGCTGCGCTGGCTACCGTTGCGCTGGCTACCGCTGCGCTTGCTACCGCCGCGCTGGCTTTCCGCTGCCTCTGCCGCTGCGCTCGCGTTCCGTTTCCGCTGTGCTGGAGTTCCGCTGCCTCTGCCGCTGTGCTCGCGTTCCGTTTCCGCTGTGCTGGAGTTCCGCTGCCTCTGCCGCTGTGCTGGAGTTCCGCTGCCTCTGCCGCTGTGCTAACGCATTACTGCGGTTGCGCTTTTACCTCGCGGCTGTCTCACGCCGCTGCCACCAGGTTGCCCATTTGCTACTCAAGCAACGCATAATCCCTCCATTTCAAACGTATTAGATATTTAACAGTTCAATGGATATAGGTACTGATTTTTTCCCATTCTGTTTTTTCGGTCAACTTCTACGTTAAAAAAGAGGGAAACTATCAATGTTTAGGTTGAACTGAAAATGGGATCTTGAAATTTTTTACCCCTATTTCCATATATCTGTATTTTATTAAATCAACATGTGCGATACCTCAAGCCAAAACTCGGTGGCAAGAACTGAAGCATGAATGGCGCTGGGCACCAGCAAAAGGTATATGGCATATTAAAGGTTTAACAGTCCAATTAACATGGGCACTAATTTTATTTCGATCTGTTTTTTCGTTCAACTTTAACGTTAAAAAATAGAGAAACTATCTATGTTTATGTTGAACTGAAAATGGGATCTTGATTTTTTTTACCCCCATTGCTATGCATCTTTATTTTATTAAATTAAAGTGTGCAATACCTCAAGCCAAAACTCGGCGGCAGGAGTTGAAGCCTGGAAGGCAGTGTGCAACGGAAAAGGGTGTGTAGCGTGAGGCAGTACGCGACGGAGGATGGGCAGCAGGCAATGGGCGGCAGGCCCTGGGCAGCAGGCAGCAGCGCAAGCCCAGCGTCACTCACCGAGCCGGGCGCGGAACAAAACGTAGTCGAAGACGCGGCCGGGTTTGAGGCAGCGCTCGTCCTGGACATGCCAGCCGCGGGCCTGTAGGAATACACGGTACTCGGCGGTGTTGTGTTGGTGGGGGTGGAGGGCGTCGCCGGGAAGGGCACGGAAGAGTCCGCGGAGCAGGGTCGAGCGGTGCGCATCGACGCCGAGCAGGAGCCAGCCACCGGGGCGGACGGCCAAGGTTAGGGCATCGAGGGCGGCATCGAGATCCTCAACATGGTTGATTGCGTTGAGGCAGCAGGCACCGTCAAAGGGTTGGGGGGTGCGGAAGCCTTCGAGCGGAGCGGAAATGTAGGTGACGCCGGAGACCTGCAGCGCAGCGAACGCAGGCAATTCCACCGAATAGCGGTCAAGCAAGGGGTCAAGCGCGGTTATGGTATGACCCTCCAGGGCCAGGTTGATGCCGGCCGGGCCGCAGCCCGCGTCCAGCAAGCGTTGCGGCTGGTTCAGGGAGAGGGCGTCGCGGTGTGGGGCGAGTAGGTCCAGCCAGTAGCGGCGCTTCCAGGAGCGGTATTCGTCGGGCGATTGGTTGCCGAGGTAGCGTTTCCACCAGCGTCGTTCCAGGGCCTGCGCCATGCGCCAGCGCCAACCAGCGCGGCGAGTGCCGGGGCTTTTTGTTGCGGGCGAAGGGCTTGTGTGGGGAGTGCGGGAGCCAGACATATCTTTGAACACTAAGACAGTTGCCACGCAAGGTTAGCACAAATCTGTGGTTGTGCGAGCGCAACGGTTTCGCGGGGCTATGCAAGAATACCGAAGCGGCGACGAAGTTTTTCTAATCCATTCCAGGCAATACGCGTGGATTGTGGAGCGTCGCGATGACGATTCGTGGGTGGTTGATTTGGACGGCGATTATATCCCGGTTCACGAAGAAGACCTGGTGCCAGCTTCGCAGGCAGATCAGTTTGAACCGCCTGAGCCGGATGCGGCACCCGCTGCCGCAACAAGCAAAGATGCCCCTGAACCAGCCCTGGCTCCTGACGCCATCAACAGCTTTGCACAAGTTTTTGTACCGCTGGGACAAGGCAGATACCAACGCTGGCTGGTCAACGGTACAGTACATACCCTGCGTGTGCAGGTTTCGCAGGCAGGTAAATCGTTGACTGAATCCCAACTCAGCCCGGGAGCCAAACTTGACTTGGGTGCCCTGCATCGCGATGACTTGCATGAACAGCAAGCGCTGACGCTGACGTGTCGCTATACGGTAGGGCTGCACAAATTGGAACGATCGTTCCAAAAAGATTTGCGAATCCGAATGGCGGCGTTTGCTAAAAGGGAGGCAGCGGCAGCGAGCAACAAGGCCAGCAACGCAGCGGCAGCGAGCAACAAGGCCAGCAACGCAGCGGCAGCGAGCAACAAGGCCAGCAACGCAGCGGCAGCGAGCGACAAGGCCAGCAACGCAGGCAACGCAGCCAGCAACGAGCAAGGCCCGGCACTGATTTTCAACCTGTTTCAGGATCTGCCCGGGGCAAGCGCAGATTTCAGCACGTATTCGCCGCCGAATTTGAATATCCAGATACAAAGGTCGGTCAGAGCCCCCTACATGACCGGCCTAGGGCAAGGCCAGACTGGAAACTGGGCGCAAGGTCGCGCGGGGCGCGAGGCCCTTCCCCCGGAATTGGATTTGCACATTGAAAAGTTGGTGGAGCATCCGGAAAAATTGCACCCAGCCGAAATGTTGGCCGTGCAATTGGCCAGAGCTGCGCATTATTTGGACCGGGCGTCACTGATCGGGCTGAACAAGGTTTACCTGATTCACGGGCTGGGAACCGGGCGTTTGCGCGAGGAACTGCACGATTTGTTGCGGCGCCATCCGAGGGTGCGTTCTTTTCAGAACAGCCACTTTCCGCGTTATGGTTTTGGGGCTACTGAGGTCCTGCTGGATGTGTGAGCTGGCCTGCGCCGCCGCCACGCCGCCGCAAGAAGCCAGCCCAGCGTTTCCTTCGGCCAGCGTACCTTTGGGCTTCGTTCTTTTCCTGCTGATTCCTGCTCTTCCCGGAACGTTCCATCGCTCTGGCCTCGTGCCAGGGAGGAAAGTCCGGATAACACAGAGCGCCGCACCTCCTAACGGGAGGGCGCCGGCCCGCGAGAGCGACCGGTGACAGCCAGTGCCACAGAAAATGACCGCCCGCTTGCGGGTAAGGGTGAAAACGGGGGGTAAGAGCCCCCGGCAGCCGCGGGCAACCGCGCCTGCGGGTAAACCTTGCGGGTTACAAGGCCAAATAAGCTCCGGCGCGCTTTCGAGTGCGCAGGGTGACTCGCCCAAACGGGGGTTCCGCCAGCCGGAGCCCGCTGCCGGAGCGGGTAGGCCGCTGGAGGGCGCAGGCAACTGCGTCCCGAGATAAATGATGGAAGCCCGGCCAAGGCCGGGTACAAAATCCGGCTTACAGGTCCGGGGGGAGCAGGCGGCAGAAAAGGCCTATTTTTTGGGGGAAAGGGCCCTTGGGCCCCGAACCGCTGTTGCCCTTAGCCCTAACTTTGCACCATGGCCAAGATCCTTATCATAGACGACGAAAAGCCGATTCGGCGGACCCTACGAGAAATTCTCGAATATGAAAAATATCAGGTTGACGAAGCCGAAGACGGCAAAGCCGGCCTGCTAAAGCTGGAAGAGAACGCCTACGACGTGGTCATGCTCGACATCAAAATGCCCAAAATGGACGGCATGGAGGTGCTCGAGAAAGTAGCATCAGAAAATTCCGACCTGCCTATCATTATGATATCCGGGCACGGCAGTCTGGAAACGGCGGTGGAAGCCGTCAAAAAAGGCGCATTCGACTACATTGACAAGCCGCTGGACCTCAACCGCGTGCTGATCACCATTCGCAATGCCCTGGACAAAAGCACCTTGGTTACCGAAACCAAAGTGCTCAAGCGCAAGGTGACCAAGACCCGCGAGATCGTCGGTGACAGCCCGGTCATCAACCACATTCGCGAAACCATTGAGCGCGTTGCCCCCACTGATGCCCGCGTGTTGGTTACAGGAGCCAATGGCACCGGAAAGGAACTGGTTGCCCGCTGGATCCACGAGCAGAGCAACCGGTCTCAAGGCCCTTTGGTTGAAGTGAACTGCGCGGCCATTCCCTCGGAATTGATTGAATCTGAACTTTTCGGCCACGAAAAGGGTGCGTTCACCTCGGCCATCAAGCAGCGCATTGGAAAGTTTGAGCAGGCAACGGGAGGAACCCTGTTTCTGGACGAGATCGGCGACATGAGCCTCTCGGCCCAAGCCAAAGTTCTGCGGGCGCTGCAGGAGAACAAGATTACCCGCGTTGGCGGCGACAAGGAAATCACCGTGGATGTCCGCGTCATCGCCGCTACCAACAAAGACCTGCTACGCGAAATTGATGACAACCAGTTCCGGATAGACTTGTACCACCGGCTAAGCGTCATCCTCATTCACGTACCGTCGCTGAACGAACGGCTGGAAGACATCCCACTATTGGCCGAACGCTTCGTCAAAGAAATTTGCGAAGACCACAGCATGACCCGCAAGATCATCACGCCCAAGGCCGTGCAGGAGCTGCAGCAAATTCACTGGACCGGCAACATTCGCGAGCTGCGCAACGTGTTGGAGCGCTTGGTCATTCTCAGCGGAGAAAAGATTACGGAAGACGAAGTACAACTTTACGCCAACCCCGGCCACAGTCGCCAACGCCAGCGCGAAATCTTCGAGCGCTACACCAAATTTCAGGATTTTAAAGAATACATGGAACGCGAATTCATCGCCTATCGCCTGCAGCGCAACGCCTGGAACGTATCAAAAACCGCTGAAGAACTGGACATCCAGCGCAGCCACCTGTACAACAAGATTGAGAAGTTCGGGTTGAAACGGGTGGGCTAATGGAGCCGGTTTAATGCGCTACCCCTCCCTCTTCTCCACAGAAAACACCTCGCCTTCCAGCGCTAAGTCAGTATTGGGAAAAACATCACGCGATTCGGCAAGAAGGCTGTCCAGTTGGTCATAGCGGGAGGAAAAATGCCCGATCAGCAGCCGACCAACGCCTGCGCTAGCAGCCAGCAACGCAGCCTGGCGAGCAGTGCTGTGGAAGCGCTCGGCGGCGCGATGGGCATCGGCATCGGCGTAGGTGGCTTCGTGGTATAGCAGATCTACGCCGCGCAGCACGTCAGACAAGGCGGGCAGGTAAGCCGTATCCGAGCAATAGGCATACGAGCGGGGTTGCCAAGGGTTGAGGGTTAGGTCCTGGTTGCGCACCAGCCGCCCGGCAGCATCCAGCACGTCCTCCCCCTGGCGAAGGCGCTCCATGTCGGCGTGAGGGATGCGCAGGGCCTGAGCCTTTTCGCCCTGAATGCGGCGGCCACCGGCGCGCTCGCGGATCAAAAAGCCAGTTGTGGGGGCAGGGCCGTGATGCAGGGGAAAGGACAGGATTTCCAGAGCAGCGTCCTGGAACAGCAGATGAACGCCGTCGGCACCAGTGGGCACGACGCTTAACGCGTAGCTCAATTGGCCCTTGGTGTAACGCATTTGCAGCTCCAGAATAGGCAGGAGCTCCGCAGGGGCATAGACCGTCAGGGGCCGCAGGCGCCCGGTTAAATGAAAGCTGTTCAACAGGCCGACCAGGCCAAAATAGTGGTCGCCATGCAGGTGACTGATCAGAATGATTTCCAGCTTGCCGGGGCGGATGCGGCAATCGGACAGGCGCATTTGGGTGCCTTCGCCGCAATCGAGCATGATCAGACGATCACCTGTTTGCAACACCTGCGCAGAGGGATGTCGGCCGTGGGCTGGCAGCGCAGAATTGCTGCCCAATATGGTCACCTGAAAAGGCATACTCGGACGGGCCGGGTGTGGGCCACCGCGCTCAGGCTTCGCCCTGGCCGTTTACCCCTTCGATCTCCCGCTGGACCTCTTCCATCAAAATGTAATCGTTGGCCTCCTCTTCGGAGCCGGCGATCATCAGAATTTCGTCCAATTGCGAAATCTTGATCAGCTTCATCACCGGATCCTGCACGCCGGTCAGCACAAAGGTGCCGCGAGCGTTTTTGCACATGCGGTTGCCGATCAGGATAGCCCCCAATCCGGAAGAATCCACAAAACTGACAGCCGAAAGGTCCACGATCATATTGCGGAAGCCTTCGTTGTTCAACAAGACAAACTCGGTTTTCAGGTTGGGGGCAATCCCCGTATCCAACCGGCTTTCCTGTAGTTCAAAAATCAGGTAGCGCTCGCGCTTGTCAACGGTGAATTTCATGAGGGTACAATTTCAGAAAGCCAGGAAAAACGGACAAAAATTTAGACAGGTCTAAAAAGTAATGGGGAGAACAAATCAGGCTTCGCGCCCCGACCACATGCGTTTTGCTTTGGCGGGGGAAGGGCTGCCATGCGTTAGGCAAGGGTCAGAGTTGGGCAAGCGCTTCTTCCTCTGAACCGGCCAGATTCAGAATCTGGTCTAATTGCGAGATTTGGATGAGCTTCATAACTGCAGGCCTGGCATTGCAAACCACCAGTTTGCCCCCGGCATCCTTGCATTGCCGGTTAGCTAACAAAATGGCACTTAAGCCAGAAGAATCTACAAAAGTGACCGCATCCAGGTTCAAAACCATGCTTTTGAACCCTTCGTTGCCCAAAACGGCCATTTCGGCCTTCATTTCCGGGGCAACAAGCGTGTCGAGTTTAGGTTCCAGGAGGCGGAAAACAATGTACTGGTCTTTTTTATCGGCGCTATACTTCATGGTTGGCTGGTGATTGTGGCAAGTATATGGGTTTTTGGAAAAATAACCGGGGTAGGTTTCAACAAAATGACCACATGTGCGTAAGCCTATTAACGGGGATGATTTTGCGCTCTGGTGAAACCTGCGGAGCAAGTGGGTTGTTATTGGATTAATGCCGGTTGAATAATGGGTGCAAATCCTGTTATTTTACTTGTGCGGTTCTTAACTTGATCGAAACTGCCATTCTGCCTGTCTGCCGCATTGGCGCAATATTTGAGCACTCAACCCCATGGACGCAAAATTCTCACCAAAAGTCAAGGAAGTTATCAGCTTCAGTCGCGAAGAGGCTTTGCGCCTGGGTCATGATTACATCGGTACCGAGCACTTATTGCTGGGCCTTATCCGCGAAGGCGAAGGGCTGGCCATCAAGGTCTTGCGTTCCTTAGAAGTGGACATCCTCAACCTGCGCAAGTCGCTCGAGGAAGCCATTCGGGATAAAGCCTCGCGGCAGCATTTCAACTCGGGCAGCCTTCCCCTGACCCGACAAGCGGAAAAGGTGCTCAAGATCACTGTGCTGGAAGCCAAAGTGCTGAAGGCCGACCTCATCGGAACAGAGCATCTTCTGTTGTCTATTCTTAAGAACAAAGACAACGTAGCTACCCAGATACTCAATCAGTTTGATATTGATTACGAAATATTTAAACAGGAACTTGACTACGTGAAAAGTAACATCACCGACGAACTGTCCAACGACCAGGGGGACGAAGAGCCCTTTGAAGAGGACGAAGAAAAAGGCAAATCTTACACCCAGCGCAAGTCCGGCTCGGTAAAAAGCAAAACGCCTGTACTCGACAATTTTGGCCGCGACATCACCAAGTTAGCCGAAGAAGGAAACCTTGACCCCATCGTGGGCCGGGAAACCGAAATCGAGCGCGTGTCGCAGATCCTGAGCCGCCGCAAAAAGAACAACCCGATTTTGATCGGTGAGCCTGGCGTGGGTAAAACGGCTATAGTGGAAGGGCTTGCGTTGCGCATCGTGCAGCGCAAAGTCAGCCGCGTGCTGTTTGACAAGCGCCTGGTTATGCTGGATCTGGCCGCCCTGGTGGCCGGTACCAAATACCGCGGTCAGTTCGAAGAGCGGATGAAAGCCATCATGAATGAGCTGGAGAAGAACCGCGACGTTATCCTGTTCATTGACGAAATCCACACCATCGTAGGTGCCGGCGGCGCCACAGGGTCACTGGACGCTTCGAACATCTTCAAGCCTGCGCTTGCCCGCGGTGAACTGCAGTGCATTGGGGCCTCCACCTTGGACGAGTACCGCCAGTACATCGAAAAAGACGGAGCGCTCGACCGCCGCTTCCAAAAGGTGCTCATCGATCCGCCGAGTGCTGACGAAACGGTTATCATTCTCACCAACATCAAAGCCAAGTACGAAGACTACCACAACGTGGAGTACTCAGAAGAGGCCATCAAAGCTTGCGTTAAGCTGAGCAACCGCTACATCAGCGACCGCTTCCTGCCTGACAAAGCCATTGATGTTCTGGACGAAGTGGGCGCACGCGTTCACCTCAAAAACATCCACGTTCCCGAAGAGATCGTTCAACTCGAAGCCAAAATCGAGGTGATCAAGGAAGAGAAGAACAAGGTGGTCAAAAGCCAGAAGTACGAAGAGGCCGCGCGCCTGCGCGACACCGAAAAGCGTTTGCTCGAAGAGCTCGACAACGCCAAGTTGGCATGGGAAGAGCAGGTCAAAACGCAGAAGTACCCGGTTGGCGAAGACGACATCGCCGAAGTGGTTGCTATGATGACGGGCATCCCCACCAAGCGAATCGCCCAAAGCGAAGGCCACCGCCTGGTCAACATGAAAGAAGAGCTGACACTCGGCGTTATCGGCCAGAGCGAAGCCATCGAGAAAATCACTAAGGCCATTCAGCGTAACCGCGTAGGCCTGAAAGATCCGAACAAGCCCATTGGCTCCTTCATCTTCCTGGGCCCCACCGGGGTCGGCAAGACCGAATTAGCCAAGGTGTTGAGCGAGTACTTATTCGATTCGCGCGACGCCCTCATTCGAATTGACATGAGCGAGTACATGGAGAAATTCTCCATCAGCCGCCTCATCGGAGCGCCTCCTGGCTACGTTGGCTACGAAGAAGGTGGCCAGCTCACTGAAAAAGTGCGCCGCAAGCCATACTCCGTCATTCTGCTGGACGAAATTGAAAAGGCCCACCCGGACATCTTCAACATTATGCTCCAGGTGCTTGACGACGGCCAGCTCACCGACGGTCTCGGTCGCCGCGTGGACTTCAAGAACACGCTGATCATCATGACCTCCAACATCGGCGCCCGTCAGTTGAAAGACTTCGGCTCCGGCGTCGGCTTCGCCACCACGGCCCGCAAGGACGGCACCGATGCCCACGCCCGCGGTGTCATCGAAACGGCGCTCAAGCGCACCTTCAGCCCCGAATTCCTGAACCGAATTGACGACGTCATCATCTTTAACTCGCTGGGCAAAGAAGACCTGCACCGCATCATCGAAATTGCGCTCAAGCAAGTGCTCGGCCGCCTCGAAGTGCTCGGCTTTGCTCTGGAGCTGACCGACGAAGCCAAAGACTTCCTTTCTGACAAAGGCTACGACCCGCAGTTCGGCGCCCGCCCGCTGCACCGTGCCATACAGAAATATCTGGAAGATCCGCTCGCCGAAAAAATCCTTGCCGCCGATATCAAACAAGGTGACGTTCTGGCCGTGGAGCACGACAAGAAAGAAGACAAGCTGGTCATTCGCCAAAAGCCCTCCAAAAAGAAGAAGGAGGAAAAAAGCGAGACCAACTAAGGTCGAAGGGCCTGGTCAGGCTTGGCAACAAGTTTTGTTGCCTCCAGCCGCAGCCGTACTTCCTGACTGAACAAATGTTCAATCCCCCTGCTCGTGAGAGCGGGGGGATTTTTTTTTGGGGGGGCACGTCCGCAAAAGGGACAAACCTTTCTTAAAAAAAATGGCTCCACACCCCGGAGGAAGTAGAGCCTTAGGTTAAGCAACCTGCAGAATAATCTTTATTCCGATTTGCTTTCACCCTAAAAATACTGCTTTACATGGTATTATGAAATAAATAGGGCATTTGATTGATATTTTTATTTCAATAACATTTAGGTTATTGATTTTTCGCTGCATATTATTGATTAAACATAGGTTTCTATTTATGGCATACCGTCTTGGTTTGGACATTGGCACCAGTTCACTTGGCTGGGCACTATTGGATGACAACCACATTGTGGATTGTGGTGTCCGAATCTTTGATATGGGCAACAAGGTTACCCAGCATGGAGAGGAGAGTCGGCGGCTGGATCGTACCCTAGCCCGGAGTGCAAGGCGTCGGTTACAGCGCTATAAGCATCGGAGAAAGAATCTGCTAGGTATTCTTGATCGGCTTAATATGTTACCAGATCCTAATGAACTCGGCGACAGTTTCAGACTATACCAACTGCGTGCGCAAGCCTTAGATCAGCAAATTTCAATGCCAGATCTTGGTCGGATATGGCTGTACATCAATAAAAAGCGGGGATTCAAGAGCAATGCCATTGTGGAGCGATCTACCAAGGAAGATGGTGCTGTGGCAAAGGGAATTGCACAGTTGAAATTGGACATGGCTGAACACGGTGCAAGAACTGTTGGAGAGTATTTTTTTGGGATAAAGGCAGAGCATCATCAGGGCAATTGGGAAAGAGGCAGGATTTTGGGCCATTGGATTGATCGCTCCCAATATTTCGAGGAGTTCAATATGATATGGCAGGAACAGTCGAAATACTATCCCGAAATTCTGACGGCTGACTTGCTCAAAGAGGTAAGGGATAGAACAATTTTCTACCAGCGCAAACTCAAGTCGCAAAAGCACTTGATTAATAACTGTCGCTACGAAACCGACAAAAAGGTCGCTCCTAAAAGCCATCCGCTTTTCCAGGAGTTTCGGATGTGGCAACAACTCGCCAACCTTAGGGTCACGCACGGTGAGCGGGTAGATGAGCCGCTGTTACCGGGTGAGCGCGAGCTCCTGGCTGAAATGCTCATTAAAAGGGGAGAAGTTGATTTGCTGAGTGCCACTGTTATGAAGGCATTGAAGTTTTCGGAGCGCGACACTGAATTCAATGACATCCCTGATAAGAATCGACTTAAAGGCCTGGATACGGAAATCAAGCTTCGCAAAGCCCTTGGAACGGACTTTTACAACAAGCAAACCCCAGACTTTAAAGAGCGACTGTGGCATACCCTTTACTTTTTTGATGACCGGGACAAGCTGGCCCAGGTTGCCGAGCAGCGCATGGGCTTAGACAAGGAGCAAGCCTTAGCCTACTCAAAGGTCAACCTTGAGCCAGATTATGGAAGCATGAGTATAAAGGCAATTCGGAAGTTGCTTCCGTTTTTGCGGCAAGGGCAGCGCTACGACCAAGCAGTAATTTCTGCGGGTTATGAACACCACAGCTTTGACCGGATAAAAAAAGCTAAAGATCGGGAACTAGAGGATGAAGTACCTCCGCCGGATCCTAAGCAAATCCGAAATCCAGTTGTCCTTAAAAGTTTGCACCAGGTTGCTGGTCTGGTAAACAGTTTGATCAAGGAATATGGCAAGCCGGAAGTTGTGCGCATTGAAATGGCAAGGGCATTAAAGTTGCCACGTACTAAACGCGAACGAATTCGGCTTGACAATTTAATCCGCGAAAACGAACGGCGACAGTATGCGGAAATATTAAATAGTCACGGGATTGAGGTGTTTTGGAAGGATCCTTTGATCGACAAATACCGGTTATGGTTAGAGTTGGGGTGTGAGCAAACAGATATTGAAGATTTTAGCCGTTTTAGCGATAAGTACCGCAAGGAACATCCTGAAAAGTACAAATTGTGGCTCGAGTGCGACCGCATTTCGCCCTATACAGGCAAGACCATATCGCTGAGTCGCTTGTTCAGCGCCGAGATTGAGATTGAGCACATCATTCCGTACAGCCGATCGTTTGACAACTCCTTCATGAACAAGTCTCTTTGCGAACGTTCTGAAAACATGCGCAAGAAGAACAAAATGCCAAGAGAGTACATGACCGATCCCGAGTTTGAGGCACTCAAACGTCGGATAAAAACACTGCCCCAACCAAAACGGGATCGGTTCTTGGAAACAGAGATTACTAAGGACTTTTTAAACAGCCAGCTTTCTGACACCGGTTACATCTCAAAGGCTGCGGTAGAATTAATTGCCCAGTGCATTCAGAACGTTGAGGAAGTGCCTGGTCAGGCCACATCGCGTCTTCGAAAGCAATGGCGGCTGAACGACCTGTTGCACGCACCTGAAAATGTCGAGTCAGCGTACGCCATCAACAAAGAACTCAGCAAGAACCGTGAGGACCACAGGCACCACACTTTGGATGCTATCGTGGTTGGGTGTACCGACCGATCCATGATTCAGTCATTGGCACGAGACAGCCAATTCCGGGAGAATGGGGTGCCCACGAATGACATGTTTATTGACATGCCGTATGATGAGTTTAAAGCCGACATTGCGGAATGCCTGAGCAAAGTATTTATTTCTCATGAGAACAGGAAGCGGTTATTGTCTGCTTCTTTTAACCGATACCGCCATTGGAAGAAGGATCAACCAAAGCCAAAACAGCGTTTGTTGGCACCGCGTGGATCCATGCATGAAGAAACTCATTACGGATACATTTTGAATCCAGAGAATGGGGAGTGGGTCTACACAGCTAAGAAGAGTGTTGCTGGCTTGACCGAAAAAGAAGCTCCCCGAATTATTGACCCCATCATTCGCGAAGAAGCACTGCGCCATTTGGCAGAGTTTGGCAAGATAGACCCAGAGAAAGCGCCCTTGCGAATTGAGAAGAAAATGTACGGGGAGTATCGCTATGTTAATGTTCGGCACGTTCGCCTTGCCGTTCGGGCAACCAAAATGGTGGCGTTGCGTCCAAAGTACAATCCGGAGCTCTTTGTGCCTACGGGCAATAACTTCTGTCTTGCTCTTTACGAAGGAGAAGTCAAGGGCAAAACAAAGCGGACGTACCGCTCCGTCCCTTTCCTGGAGGCCGTGAAGAAGTCGCAGGCCAGAGAGCGGTTCTTCCCTGAAATGGTCATTGAGGATGGAAATGAGTTCAGGCTGTGGATGGTTCTGAAGGCAAAGGATTGCGTCATTCTTTACGACAACCATCCTGATGAAATTGAATGGGACAATCCTCGGTGGTTGTTTGATCGGTTGTATTATGTGGTGAAGTGGAGCGGTACACAGGGGACGATTATTCTGCACAAGCATAATATTGCTGAGGATGATCCTGATAAATCATCTCAACCAATCGTAAAGCGGCCTGCACCAAACACTTTCAGCGGATACAAAGTAAAAGTTGATAGACTTGGTCGAATAGTGAAAATATAAATACTTGCTTTCCAGAACAGTCCATATCGGCAACCCTGCGAAGCTCCGGCTGCAAGACCAGCAATTAATGGTTGAGCAGAATGGGGAGGTGTCTGCGAGAATTCCCATTGAAGATATTGGATTGGTTGTGGTGGATCACCCCCAAGTGACCTTTTCGTCTGCTTTGCTGCGATACTTAGGCAAGGAAAACGTGACTGTTTTATTCTGTGACGACCAGCACCTTCCCACAGGTCTTTTTCAAGCCTATGAAGGGCATACGTTGATGTCAGGGAATGTACAAATGCAGATTGATTGCTCAGAGCCACTCCGGAAGCAACTCTGGAAACAAACCATTGAGGTCAAGATAAGTAACCAAGCAAAATTGTTGGAGCGAAATGGGCTCGGCTACAGCAGATTGACTCACTTGGCTACTGAGGTCAGAAGTGGCGATAGCTCCAACCGCGAGGCAGCAGCAGCAGCGATGTACTGGAAATTGTTGTTCAGTCCATGGGAAATCAAATTTCGTCGGGACAGATTTGGTGGACCGCCAAACAGCTTGCTTAATTATGGATACGCCATTCTTCGGTCAACCGTTTCCAAGTCAATTGTAGCCGCAGGATTGCTGCCTATGCTGGGCATCCATCATCGGAATAGTCTCAATGCTTTTTGCCTGGCAGACGATCTGATGGAGCCTTACCGTCCGTTCGTTGATGAGCTAGTTTTGGAAATCATGGAAGCTCAGAAAAATCCTGATTTGTTGGAACTTGACGTCAAGACGAAGCGTGAGCTTCTAGGTCTTCTTGTTCGCGATGTTTATCAGAAAGATGCTAAAACACCACTTTCTGTTGCGATTGAGCGCACCTGTCAGACCTTGGCGAGGTGTTTTTCAGGAGAAAAGCGGCGCATTACCTATGCAACATTCTGCGAGGTTTAATGAATATCGAGTTATGTGGGTCATGGTTTTTTTCGATATGCCCACACAGACATCGTCTGATCGGAAGCAATATGCCAAGTTTAGAAAGAACTTGCTTAAGGATGGATTTGGCATGTTCCAATACAGCATCTACATCCGCCATGCTATGAGCCGCGAGTATGCTCAAAAGCACATGCGGCGCGTGAGAGAGTACTTGCCCATAAAAGGGAAAATCGTGCTTTTCACCTTGACGGACAAGCAGTTCGGTATGATAGAAATTTACTCTGGACGGGATAGTACGCCTTCACCAAATCAAGGCGCGCAATTGGAAATGTTCTAATTCTTACGGGAATTGGAAGGGATGATCGTCGGAATTTTTTTCCTGATTTCTGCTGTATTTAGCTGATAATCAGTCCAATACAGCAGTTCAGGTCCGACACAAAATACAAT
>ENA-ORBV01002736-ORBV01002736.1-microbial-mat-metagenome-genome-assembly--contig:-NODE-2736-length-36711-cov-10.135584_pt1 | contig 36711 bp, 30 predicted proteins | sample MGYA00237777_ERZ505514 | MGnify/ENA primary metagenome ERZ505514 (study PRJEB26160, sample SAMN06269048) | microbial mat metagenome | isolation source: Oligotrophic lake microbial mat | place... | reverse complement strand
GCCAGGCCGCCTGCGGCCCGACGTTAAGCCCGGAGTTTCCACTTATAACGCTGTTCAGATTTGCGGGACCACTTCTACACTCGCAGCAACAATGCGAGAATGTTTTATTCGGTGAAGGACACCCTGCTCGTATACCGGAAAAGCGGTGCATTAGACTTTCTACGTGAACCACGTACAGCGAAGTCCGACGCAATCTACAAGAACCCAGACGGTGATCGGCGTGGCCCATGGACAAGCGCATCCTATGTCAATCCGGCCACTAAGGCGCAGCGACCTAACCTTGTCTACGCAATCGAAAATCCATTCACTGGAAAGCAAGTAAATCATCCGACACATGCTTGGAAATTCGAGTTTGGAGAGCACGAACGGCACGTGAATGAAAATAGGCTTTGGTGGGGAAAAATGGTAACGCAAAATATCCACGATTAAAGATTTTTCCAAAAAACGGAAAATGTGGGCTTAGTTCCGATTGACGTCTGGAAACACGAGGACAGTGGAACGACCGATGAGGGTGGTGCTGAGCTCAAGGCGATTTTTGGTTCCGCGGTTTTCGATAACCCCAAACCTACACGGCTAATTGAACGTGTGCTTCACCTTGTGACTAATCCAGGTGACCTCATTCTCGACTCGTTCGCGGGGTCTGGCACAACTGCACATGCCGTTTTGAACCTTAACCGTGTTTCGCTGGACAAAAAGCCTCGCCGCTTCATCAGCGCCGAAATCGAACCAAAGATTGCCCGCGAAATCACGGCCGAGCGCGTCCGCCGTGTGGCGCAGGGTTACACCAACGCCAAAGGCGAAAAAGTCGAAGGTCTTGGCGGCAGCTTCCGTTACTGCGAACTCGGCGAACCGCTCTTCGACGAGAGCGGCAAGATCCGCGACACCGTCCGCTTCGGCGAGCTGGCGCGGCACGTGTATTTCACGGAAACGGGCGAGCCGCTGCCGCGAGAGCGGGTGCCGAACACGCCGTTCCTGGGCGAGTGCCGGGGCGTGGGCATCTACCTGCTCTACAACGGCATCCTCGGCGACAAGAGCGCCAACGGCGGCAACGTGCTGACGCGCGCGGTGCTGGCGCAACTGCCCAAGTTCGACGGCCCCAAGGTGGTCTATTGCGCCGGCTGCCTCGTCGGCGCGGAGCGGCTACGTGCCGCGCGCATCACCGTGCGGCAGACACCGTACGAGATCAAGGTAAGCTGAACGCATGGCCGTCAAAATCCCATCCTCGCGTATGGACGCGGATGCAGGCTCGCTGGAGCCGTTGATTTTGGTCGTTCGGGGCCAGCGCGTCATGCTGGATGCCGACCTCGCCCGGCTGTACGGAGTCACGACGAAACGCTTCAACGAGGCGTTCAAGCGCAACCGAGCGCGCTTCCCGGAAGATTTTGCTTATCAACTGGCGGCGACCGAGGCTGGCCACTTGAGGTCGCAATCTGCGACTTCAAGATCACAAACAATTGATTTTAAAGCTTATTATCAAACTGCGGCAGGACGCATCAACCCGCCGCATGGCGGTCGCCGCACCCGCCCCTGGGTCTTTACCGAGCACGGCGCCCTCATGGCCGCCAACGTTCTGCGCAGCGCGCACGCTGTGCGTATGAGCGTGTTCGTGATTCGTGCGTTTGTCCGATTGCGGGAGCAGGTGGTCGCCAACGCGACGATCCTCAAGCGGCTCGCGGAGATCGACAAAACGCTGCTTCAGCACGATTCGGCGCTGCGCGACATCTATCGCAAGCTTCTACCGCTGTTGCAGCCGCCGCCAGCATCGCCGGTTCCGCCGAAGCGCCGCATCGGTTTCCTGCCGGACGACGCATGATCGAACTCAAGGATTACCAGCACCGGGTGCTGGGTTCGCTGCGCGATTTCCTGCGCTTGACGGCGCAGCGCCGCGATCCGGCCTCGGCATTCGGCGAGGTGACGCAACGCAGCTTCGAGAAGCCGGTGCCGTACTTCCCGGTGGCGGCGGATGGGCTCGATGCGGGCATGCCCTATGTGTGCCTGCGTGTGCCGACCGGCGGCGGCAAGACGCTGCTGGCCTGCCACGCCGCCGGGCTCACGATGCGGGAATACATGCGCGCCGACCGCTCCGTCGTGCTGTGGCTGGTGCCAAGCAACACGATTCTGGAACAGACGGCCGATGCCTTGCGCGACGTGCGGCATCCGTACCGGCGGGCGTTGGACATGGCCTGCGGCGCCGTGGAAGTGCTGACGATCGATGAGGCGTTGCGCGTGTCGCGGGCGACCGTGGACGGGCAGACGGTGGTCATCGTCGCCACGATCCAGGCGTTCCGGGCGGAAGACACGACCGGCCGTAAGGTCTACGCACAGAACGGTTCCTTTGCGGAGCATCTGCTGAACCTCCCGGCGGATCGCGCGGACGATCTGCTGCAAGGCGCGGATGGCAAGCCGGTGCCGTCGCTGGTGAACATGTTGCGGCTGCGACGACCCATTGTCATCGTGGACGAAGCGCACAACGCGCGCACGGATCTCTCCTTCACGACGCTGGGTTCGGTGCGGCCCGCGTGCATCGTGGAGTTCACCGCGACGCCGGCGCGCGAAGGCAACCCTTCCAACGTGCTGCATCACGTGTCGGCGGCCGAACTGAAAGCGGCGAACATGGTGAAGCTACCGCTGCGGGTGGTGTCTCGGCACCCCGGGCAAAAAGACACCTTGCTGGCCGAAGCGGTCGCGCTGCGCGGTGATTTGGAGAAACTGGCGGCGGGAGAGGGGCAGCGCACGGGGGAATATCTGCGGCCCATTCTGCTGATCCAGGCCGAAAATGTCGCGGCGTGCGAGCCGCTGCGCGACCGACTGGTTGCGGACTTCGGTGTCGGCAAAGACGAGGTGAAGATTTCGGTCGGGACCAAAGACGAATTGCCCGGATCGGAAGAGATCAATTCCCAGAAGTGCCCAGTGCGGGTCATCCTGACGGTGCAGAAGCTGCGCGAGGGCTGGGATTGCCCCTTTGCTTACGTGCTGTGCAGCTTGAAGGAGACGCGTTCGGCCACCGCGATCGAGCAGATCGTGGGTCGCATCTTGCGTTTGCCGGGGGCGACACCCAAGCAGCATCCGGATCTGAACTGCGCTTATGTATTTTCAGTCTCAGCGTCGCTGCCGGAGGTGCTGAACGAGTTGCGGGAAGCACTGGAAAACAACGGCTTCAAGTCCGCGGAAGCGGACCGCATCATCCTGCCGGTGCCGATGGGCACCTCGCCGCTCGGCCTGCAGGCGCAGACCATACGCCTTGATCCCGTCACCGAACTCGATACCGGGGCGGCGATGTCGCAAGCCGAAACCTTGGGAGGCAAAGTCAAAGTAGACGCTGCGACCGGGGAGCTAACTGTGCGCGCGCCGCTCGATGCCGCCGAAACCGGACGGCTCGCCGCTTGCGCAAAAACGCCAGCTGCGCGCGAGAAAATAGAGGCCGTTGTCGAGTGCGTGCGGGCGCTGGAACAGGCATTCGGCGGCAGTGGCAAGCCGCGTGCCTTGTCGCCTTATGAACTCCAGCTCGATTATTCGGTGCCGTTTCTGAGTGTCCGCGACCAAGGCGGCCTGTTCGAGTTCGAGAGCACCTACCTGCTGGAGCATGCGTGGAAGCTGTCGGACAAGGACGCTGCATTGCGCGAAGGCTACAACCCGCTCGTGCGCCCGCAAGGCAAGTCGGGCGAGGTGGACGTGAGCGCCAAGGGCGCGGTCGAGACGAAGGCGGGGCAGGACCTGCCTGAGTATTTCGTGTCCACCGTGCACCAGCACGCGCTGCAATTGAGCGGCGGCAGCGACTGGACGCTGGAGCAACTGCTAGCGTGGCTGGATCGAAATATCGACCACCACGATATACCCATCGGCGAATCGGCGGAATTTCTGCGGAAATGCGTGCGCGGCATCCTGGCCCGCTCCGGCGCAGAACTGGCAGCGCTGGTGCTGGACCGCTTCCGCCTGCGGGAGGAAATTGCGGCCGTCATTCAGGTGCATCGCGACGCCGAACGCAAGGCGGCATACCGTCAGTTCATGCTTCCAGGTTCGGAGCTGGTCGTGGATGCGACGCAGGCCATCAACTTCCGGACGATGCCCTACGAACCGAGCTGGCAGTATGAAGGCGGCTTCAGGTTCGAGAAACACTACTTTGGCCCGAAGCCGGGCGAACTGCGGGAGTTCACGCCCGGCGGCGTGCAGGCCGAGGAATTCAAGTGCGCGCAGTTCCTCGACGGCCGGCCGGAAGTACAGTTCTGGGTGCGCAACCTCTCGCGCAAGGCCGGTGCATTCAGACTGCAAACGTGCACGGACTATTTCTATCCGGATTTCGTGTGTCAGTTGGCGGACGGCCGCGTGCTGGTTGTCGAATACAAAGGCGCCGACCGCAAAGACAACGCGGACTCGGAGGAAAAGCAGGCTATCGGGGAAGTCTGGGCTTCGCGGAGCGGGGGCAAATGCCTGTTTGCGATGCCGGCGGGTGGGAATTTCTCAGCGATCCTGACCCGGATGGGGAAATAACCCGCTCGAATAAAACCTGTAGTGCCTCTGTCGAGGCGGTACGGTTTACGGCAGTTTCGAGCCCTTCCCTGGATTCCGGCTTTCGCCGGAATGACGATGGCTTGCGACCAAGCTAGCGCTTCGCCCGCGCCACCGTGTCGTCGGCCACGACGCGTAGCAAGCGGTCGATGTCGTTCTTGATCTGCGCGAAACCCGCCGTCTTGCGGAACGTGCTGACGTCCATGTAGAGCTTCTTGTTGACCTCGAAGTGGATGCTGTCGATGCCGCGTGCCGGGTCGCCGTAGCGGCGGATCAGTTCGTTGCCGACGTAGGGATCGTTGATTGCCGCGCTGTAGCCGTAGCCGCGCAGCGTCGTGACCAGCAGGTCCACGAACTCGCGCGAGGACGTGGTGCCGTTCAGGTCGCTGATGCAGAAGTCGGCGCGCGGCTTGCCGGCATCGAGGTGGGTCGGCGCGCCCATTGCGGACATGCAATGGCCGGAAAGGTGCCGCAGGACGCCGAAGCGCGCGTGGAGGTCGTCCACGACGCGCTTCATCTCGCGGTGGAAGGGGCGGTAGTAATTGGCGAGGCGTTCCTCGACCTCGGCCACCGTGAGTTTTCGTTCCTGTAGCGCCTCGCCGTAGCGCGACTTGGTCTTGATGAGTCCCAGACCTTTCAGCGTGCGCACGTGCGGCTGCAGCGGCACGGGCCACTCGCCGTCGATCGCGGCAGGGTCGAGGTCGAGCTCGTGGCGGTTGATGTCGATGAAGAAAGTCGCAAACACGCAGCGCAGCAGGGTAGCGCCGTAGCGCGGCGCATCCGCGAACAGGTCCTCCACGTGCATCGAGACATTGTCGTGGACCGCGGTAAAGGACACCGGCGAGCGGAATTCCTTCGGGTATTCGAGACCGCTTTTCGAGACGTCGACGAACAGCGGCACGGGTGTGCCTTCTGGTTCGAAGCGCAGGTAGAGGCCGGGTTCAGCGTGGATCATGGGGATGTGCCGGGTCAGTCGGCCCGGATGTGGTTGTCCTTGATGACTTTCGAGTATTTCGCCAGTTCCGCGCTGATGAAGGCCGCGAACTCCGCCGGCGTGTTGCCCGAGACTTCATGACCCATGCCGAGCAGGCGCTCGCGGACGTCGGGCGCGGCGAGCGCGCGCACGATTTCGGCGTTGAGCTTGGCCACCACGGCGGGCGGCGTGCCGGCGGGCGCCACCACGCCGAACCAGCCGGACACCTCGAAGCCCGGCAGCGCCGCTTCCGCCACGGTGGGCACTTCCGGCAGCACGGGCGAGCGGCTCCGCGTCGTCACGGCCAGCACTTTCACGCGGCCGGCGCGGATCGGCACGAGGCCGGTGGACAGCGAATCGAAGAGCACCTGCACCTGGCCCGCGATGAGGTCGATCTGCGCCGGCGCGCCGCCCTTGTACGGCACGTGCACGAGGTCGATCTTCGCCATCGATTTGAACATCTCGCCGGCGAGGTGGAAGGTGCTGCCGTTGCCCGCCGAAGCGTAGTTCAATTGTCCCGGCCGGCGTTTGGCGAGCGCGATCAGTTCCTTCACGTTGCCAACCGGCAGGCTCGGGTGCACGACCAGCACGTTGTTGAGGGTGACGAAGCGCGACACCGGCGCGTAACTCTTCACGGGATCGTATGGCAGGTTCGGGGTGAGTCCCGGCAGGATGGAGAACAGCGCGCTCGTCGCCATCAGCAGGGTGTAGCCGTCGGGCGGGCTCTTGGCGACGAGTTCCGCGGCGATCGCGCCGGAGGCGCCCGGGCGCGGGTCGAGGATGATGTTCTGGCCGAGCGCCGTGCCGGCTTTCTGCGTGATCGGGCGGGCCACGCCCTCGGAGGCACCGCCGGGCGGGAAGGGCATGACGAGGCGGATCGGCTTGTCCGGAAAGGTTTGCGCGTGCGCGCCGGTGGCCAGCGCGAGCAGGATGCCGCAGAGGGCGTATGGGGGACGGAGGTTCATGGCGGCGGCCTCGGTTGAGTCAGCGCTTGCAGAGACTGAGGGTGTCGGCGGCGACGGCGGCCAGCAGCCGGTCAAGATCGGCCTTCACTTTCGCGAGCCCGTCGGTCGCGCGGAAGGTCTTGGTGTCCATGAACAGCTTCTTGTTGATCTCGACCTGCACGCTGTCGATGCCGCGGGGCGGGTTGCCGTGACGCCCGATGAGTTCGTTGCCCACGTAAGGATCGTTGATGCTGACGCTGTAGCCCATGCCCTTCAGCGTGTCGGCGATCAGCGCCATGAAGGCCGGTGACGAGGTTTTGCCCTTGAGGTCGCTCACGCAGAAGTCGGCGCGCGGCTTGCCGGCGTCCGGGTGCGTGGGTGCGCCGACGGCGGACATGCAGTGGCAGGAAATCTGTCGCACGACGCCAAATCGCGCATGCAGGTCTTCCACGATGCGCTTCAGTTCCGCGTGATAGGGCCGGTAGTACAGCGCCAGCCGTTCCTCGATCTCGGCCACGGACAGCTTGCGCTCCTGAAAGGGTTCCCCGTAGCGTGATTTGGTCTTGATCAGGCCAAGACCGTCCAGCGTACGCGCGGTGGGCTTGAGCGGCTTCGGCCACGTGCCGTCCACCAACGCCGGGTCCATGTCCGCCTCGTTGCGGTTCACGTCCACCCACGTATTGGGGAAGGTGCAGTAGAGGAGCGTGCCGCCGGCAGCCGGGGCGCCGGCCCACAGGTCCTCCACATACATGGAGACGTTGTCGTGCACGGTCGTGAATGGCAGCGGCGAGCGGTATTCCTTGGGGTATTCGCGGCCGCTGCGCGAGACGTCCACGATCAGCGGCACCGCGGGGGCGGTGGGCTCGAAGCGGAGGAAGAGGCCGGGTGCGGCGACAATCATGCGGGTTCCCTGCGGGTGTGAAGGGCTCGTTGAACGGGGGGCACGTGCGGCAGGTCAACGCGGCGAGCGCCGGCTACTTCCCGCCGATCTTCCTGAAGTAGGGCTTGTTCGCAACCTCCGGAATGCTCATTCCGGCGGCGACGTCGCGGTTGCGTTCGTCTTCCGCGGCCGAGAGCGCGAGGGCGCGCGCCAGGACCTCCTCGATGCGGGCGCGTGGCACGAAGCACACGCCGTTGTCGTCGGCGATCGCGAGGTCGCCAGGGTACACCGGGATGCCCGCGATCTGCACCGGCCCGTTGATCGCGACGGTCTCGAGGCGCCACTTGCCGGTGATGAGGCTCACCCCGCGCGCCCACACCGGATAGCCGAGCCGGCGGGCGGTCGCAATGTCGCGCGTGCCGCCGTCCACGATCGCGCCGGCTTCGCCCTGGCGATGGCCCAGCGTGCACGAATTGCCGCCGAGACTGGAAACGCCGATGGCGCCCTCGATCACGATCACGTCGCCGGGTTCGGCGAGGTTGTGCGCTTCAAGGTCGGCCTGCTTCGATTTGCGCTCCATCGCGCCGAGCGTGGGCGGCGTGGCCTGCATGATGTTGCGGACGGTGAGCGCGGGGCCGACCATGCGCGCGCCGGGCAGCATCGGGTTGAGCACGGCCGCCGGGATGGCGCCGGCGATGCCCAACTCGTCCATCGCGTCCGACACCGTGCCGGCGAGGTCCGTCAGCGCCCGGAAACCCTGGATCACGGCGTCCGGGGGGCGCGGGATCTGCTGCATGACGATGCGGTCGGTGGAAATCTTGCCGGTGAGCTTCTTCGCAGCCATCGTTGTCCTCTTGTCCTCTTGGTGCCGCCGGGTTGTCGCGGACCGCCATGCTACGATATCAGGCGCTTTCCGAATATCCTCTTCTTCGCCGAGAACACGCGTGAGCAATTCCCCCCTCGATGCCGATGGCATCCCGATCTGCGATGGTCCCGACACCCAGCCCCGCAAGCCCCGACTGACCGCGCCGCCCGGCGCCATCGACTGTCACGCGCACATCTTCGGCCCGGTCGCGCGGTATCCGTTTTCCCCCAAACGGCTGTTCACGCCGCCGGACGTCACCCTCGCGCAGTACCGGCAGTTGCTCGCCACGCTCGGGATCGCGCGCGCCGTGCTGGTCACCCCGAGCGTGTACGGCATGGATAACGAGCGCCAGCTCGATACCCTGGTCGAGATGCAGGGCGCCTGGCGGGGCGTCGCGGTGGTGGCGACGGATGTCGCCGAGTCCGAACTCGAGCGCCTGCACCGCGCGGGCTTTCGCGGGGTGCGAGTGAACCTCTTCGCGAAGAGCGGGCTCATGCTCGACGACCTCGAGGCCATCGCCGCGCGCGTCAGCCCGTTACGGTGGCATGTGCAGCTGCATGCCGACGCGCGCACGCTGCCCGAGATTGCGGCGCGGTTGCGGCGGCTGCCGGTGGATGTTGTGTTCGATCACATGGGCCACATTCCCGCGGCGGCGGGCGTCGCGCATCCCGGATTTTCCGCGCTGCTCGAACTCATGCGCGAGGGACGGTTCTGGGCCAAGTTGTCCGCGCCGTACCGCCTGTCGGAACTGCGCTATCCGTGGAACGATGTCGTGCCCTTTGCCCGCGCGCTCATCTCCGCGGCGCCCGACCGGCTGGTCTGGGGCAGCGACTGGCCGCACCCGGCGGTGCCGGGGCACATGCCCGCGAATTTCGTGATGCCCAACGACGGCGACCTCCTCGATGTTCTGTCGCTGTGGGCTGACGATCCCGGCGTTCAGCGGAAGATCCTGCTCGACAATCCCCGTCGCCTCTACGACTTCGATTAATACGCCACTCCCGGGAGGAAGATCGTGAAGGCACTGGTCCGTCTCACCGTTTGCTGCTGCGCCGCGCTGCCAGCCGCAGTCGCCGCGCAGGAGTATCCGAGCAAGGCCATCCGCCTCGTCGTGCCGCTCGCGCCCGGGGGCTCCGCCGACGTGCTCGCGCGTTTCCTGGCGCCCGGACTGACCGAGAGCCTGGGGCGGTCCGTCGTCGTGGATAACCGTTCGGGCGGCGGCGGCCATATCGGCTCGGAACTCGTGGCGAAAGCGCCGCCGGACGGTTACACGCTGCTGATCGCTGGTTCGCCGCAGGCGATCGGCATGAGCCTCTACCAGAAGCTGCCCTACGACATGGCCCGGGACCTCGCCGCCGTGACGCAGGGGGCGATCTTTCCGAGCATCCTCGCCGTACATCCCTCCCTGCCGGTGAAGTCCGTGAAGGAACTCCTCGCGCTCGGCAAGGCGCGGCCCGGCCAGCTCAACTACGGTGCGAACACCGGTTCGCCCAACCATCTCGGTATGGAACTGTTGGGGATCCGGATGACGTTCATTCCTTACAAGGGCGCGGGCGCGGTCGTGACCGACCTCATCGCCGGAAATATCCAGCTCGCCTCGCTCGGATTTCCCGGCGCGTTGCCCCACGTGCAGTCCGGCCGTCTGCGCGCGATCGCGGTGACCGGCGAGCAGCGGTCGCCGCAATTGTCCGATGTGCCGACGGTCAGCGAGTCGGGCGTGCCCGGATACGTGGTCACCCTGTGGTTCGGGTTGTTCGCGCCGGCCGGCACGCCGCGCGAGATCGTCACCCGTCTTAACGCCGAGACCGCCAAGGTCCTGCGCAATCCGGACATCGCCGCCAGGCTTACCGCGCTTGGCGCGGATGTCGCACCCAGCTCGCCCGAGGCGTTCGCCCGTTTCGTGCGCGACGAGATCGCGCGCTGGGCGAAGGTTGTGAAGGCGCTCGGGGTCAAGCCGGAGTAAACGGACCGTTCACGGTCTTCGGCGGAGAAGCCACGGTCACGTCAGGCAGGGCTCCCGCGCCGCGTCAGCGGTTGCCGGATCGAGGTCGGTGGTGTTTTGTAATGAAAGCGCAACTTTGCCGCGGTAACTTAACTGCAATAACCGGCCGCGCTGCCGCGGCCGGTGTCATTGCGGGGAATCCATGCGCGTACTATACCGGTCCGGATTGATGATGTTGGCCGTTGCGGCCGGAGGCCTTTCACTGCACGCGTCGGCCCAAGGGGCGGGCGCTGCCGGCCGCGCCGAGTTTCCGGTCAAGCCGGTGCGGATGGTCGTGCCGCTGGCGCCCGGCGGCGGCAGCGACATCGTCGGCCGCATCGTGGCGCTCGGGCTCACCGAGCGTTGGGGCCAGTCTGTCGTGGTGGACAACCGGCCCGGCGCGGGGGGCAACATCGGCAACGCGATCGTCGGCAAGAGCGTAGCCGACGGCTACACCGTGCTGGTGTCGAGTTCGACCATGGCCATCAGCCCGGCCCTTTACCGCGACCAGCCGGTGGACATCATCCGCGATTTCCAGCCGGTGACGCTGCTCGCGAGCCAGCCTTCCATCATCACAGCGCACCCGGCGGTGCCCGCGAAAACGCTCAAGGAACTGATCGCGGTCATGAAGGCGCAGCCGGGCAAGCTGGCGTTTGGCTCCGCGGGGGCTGGTACGGCCAGCCATCTGGCGAACGAGCAGTTTCTCATGGCGGCGGGCGCCAAGGCGCTGCACGTTCCCTACAAGAGCGCGGGGCTGGCGATGACCGCGCTGCTGGGCGGCGAAATCCAGTTCATGGTGACCAATATGGCCACGGCGCTGCCGCAGGTGAAGTCCGGGCGACTCAAGGGCTTTGCCGTCACGGGCGCGCAGCGCGTGCCTTCGGTCCCCGAACTGCCGACGGCCGCCGAAGCCGGGTTGCCGGGTTACGAATACACCACCTGGTACGGCATGCTGCTGCCGGCGGGCGTCAGCGCGCCGCTGCTCAACAAGGTGCACACGGACACGGCCGCAGTCCTGCGCGAGCCACAGGTGCGCGAGCGCCTCGCCGCGCAGGGGCTCGATCCGCACGGCAATACGCCCGTGGAGTTCTCTCGCTACCTGAAGGCGGAACTGGCGAAGTGGGGCGGCGTCGTGCAGGTCGCCGGTCTCACACCGCAGTAGCCAACTTCCGGGATTAGAGATTTGGGATTGGGGATTTGAAACCGAAACCGGGGGCTCGGTGTGGGCCTTGGCGGTTGATCTCCAATCCCAAATCCCCAATCCCCAATCCCGCTTTTTTTGCGGTCAATGCGCAGCCCCCGGCGGCGGGTTGTCGTACACGCCGTCAATCAGGATGAAGGCCACCGCGCAGTCCGCGTCCGAGCGGTTGCTCCAAGCGTGGTTGGTGCCGCGCTGGATGATGACGTCGCCCTGTTTGCACAGCACTTCGGAGTCGTCCAGCACCAGCCAGATTTCCCCTTCGAGAATGATCCCGTAGTCCACCGTCTGCGTGCGGTGCATCAGCGGGTGGCGCACGTTATCGGTGTGCTGGGAAACTTCCGCCGAGCCGACCGCGCCGAACGCCGCGCGTGCCTTGTCGGCCGTCAGAGTGTGAATAAAGGTTCTCTCCGGCGGGAAGCGCACGATGCGGAAATTGTTGCCGTTGGCGACCGGCTGCAGGGTTTTCATCTGCGGGCTCGGGTCCGGTGCATCGATCTTCACCGGCATCGTGTCCGTCATCCACAGCTCCGTCATCGTCAGGCCGCCGCGCAGTTCGACGGTGCGCACGGTGGGTGCTGTGCGGTCTTCGATGACGATGGCTTTGCCGGCGGTGTCGTGGCCGGTGACGATGCGGCGGACGGGTTTGTGCATGGCGGGTCTTCCTCGGGGTGGGGAAAGCGGCGCGATTGTAGCAAGCAGCCGGACTACACCCGGCCCTATCGCTTGGCCTCGCGGCGGCGGGTTTATAGAATCGGCGGGTCGCCCTCAATTGACTCCGGAAACCCGCATGGACAATCACCTGCAGTCGCTGGATCAGGTCAAGTCATCCGTCATCGACACGGCGATCAAGTTCGGGCCGAAGCTGTGGTGGCCCTGCTCATCCTGTTCGCCGGCTATCTGGCCGGGCGCTGGGTGGGCCGCGGCTTCGACCGCCTGCTGCTTCGCTTGAAGCTCGATCCGTCGGTGCGCGCGCTGCTCGTGCGCATTTCGCCTATCGTGGTCATCGTCCTGTTCGGCATCATGGCGCTGCAGAACCTGGGCGTCGAACTGGTGCCGCTGATTGCGGGTCTTGGCGTGGCGGGCGCGGGCATCGCGCTCGCGATGCAGGGCATTCTCGGCAACACCGTCGCCGGGCTGACGATCATCTTCACGCGGCCGTTTCACGTCGGCGATTACATCTCCATCGCCCACGAGGAGGGCGAGGTGCAGGACATCAGCCTGTTCAGCACCACGCTGGGGCATTACGATCGCTCGAAAGTGGTGGTGCTGAACCGCAAGATCGTCGGCGAGATCCTGCACAACTACGGCGCCCTGCGGCAGCTCAGCCTCGCGGTCGCCGTGGCCTACGTGGCCTACGATGCGGACGTGAACCTCGACCTGCGCCTGATCGACGAAATCCAGCACGCCGATGCCCGCGTGCTGCAGGACCCGGCGCCCGTGACCATATTGTCCCGCCTCGCGGATTCCAGCGTGACCCTGAGCGTCAAGCCCTGGGTCAAGGTGCCCGACTACGAGGCGGTCATGAGCGCCACTAACCGCGCGATCCTGGAGACCTTCCGCGCGCGCGGCATCGTCATTCCGTTTCCGCAACTCGAGGTGCGGATGCCGGCCGGCGCCGCCTAGGTCGTCGGGCGCGCTGCGGGCGGTTCACCGTCGGTGGAGAGCGCCTCCACGCAGGCGTAGGGCAGGACGATGCCGTTGGCTGCGTCGGCGACGCCTTCAACGCCGAGCACCGGCGCCATCGATTTGACCGCGCCGAAGATGGTCGCGAACGAAGCGTCCGCGGCGTCGCGCCCGGTGCCGAGGCGCACGAGTCCCATCGGCAGCGCCATGCCCGAGGCGTCGAACAGATACCACCGGTCGCCGAGGAAGGCTTCCACGTAGGCGTGGAAATCCGTCGGACCGAAGGACGGATTCGAACCGTAGTCGATGCCGGTAACGAAGCGCGCGGGGATGTTGAGCGCCCGGCACAGCGCGATCATCAGGTGGGCGAAGTCGCGGCAAACGCCGACCTGTTCGACCAGGGTATCGACCGCAGAGGTCGTGGCGTTGGAACTGCCCGACACGAAGCGGGTCCTGCGGTGCACCCAGTCCTGAATCGCCCGTACCCGCCAGTAACCCTGCCGCAGGCCGCCGAACTCCGCACGCGCGAGCTGTTGCAGGCGGTCGGATTGGCAGTAGCGGCTGGGATAGATATAGGCCAGCGCGTCCGGCGGCAAGTGGGCGATGGGCACCTCCTCGATGCTGTCCGGCGACACGATGTGGTGCGCGATTTCCAGCGTGGCGTCATAGCGCACGTTCAGGGGGCCCGGTTCGGCGCGCAGGCGCGCGTAGCGGTTGCCATGCGCGGGTCCGTCGAACAGGGACACCTCCACCGGCTGGCTGACCTGGAAGTTCTCCGCCACCACGGTCTGGCGGGGCGTCCGTGCGGCGTGGATGTTGAAGATGAAATCGCCGGGGTCACCGGCGATCTCGTACTGCAGTTCGATGAAGAGCTTGATCCGGACCATCAATGGCCTCGCATGACGTATGACGTGCGGTGGGGTGCACGGCGCCCCCGTCCGGGTGTGGGCCCGGCGCAGCGGCTCGCAGCGTTCAGGTCTTTCTGAAAATGGGCAACAGACCCGCAACGCCCGCGACGAGCATCAATATACCAACCACCAGAATCCCGACCGCGCGGTTCGTCGGCGCGGCGCTAAAGAACCGGGAAACGTCGTAAGCGACCCCGTCCATGGCGTAGGCGCCGAAGCCGAGCAGCAGGGTGCCCCCGGCCAGCAGCGCGAGTACCGCGATCCTGATCATGCGGATTTCCTGGCGGCGGGCATGGTTGCGTCGGTACGTTGACGGCTCATGTAGCGCTCCGCCCACTGATGACCCGCAACAGGACGACGACGACCGCGATCACGAGCAGGATGTGGAGGAGTCCGCCCATGGTGTAGGAGGTTACGAGGCCCAGCAGCCAGAGGACGGCGAGGACGACGACAATGGCATAAAGCATGTGGGCTTTCCTTTGCAATGCGCGCGGTAATGTCGCAGTAACCGGCAAGATTTTTGATGCGCCATGGTGCCCGCCGTTGGTGCAAGTGTCGGTGCGTTGTCGAACATACCCCTCAATGCCAGTCCGGACCTCACCGGAACCGCGTGCCACGTGGCCCCGTGCCGCCCCCTCTGTTCGATAACGCACAGAGCTGGCATTGCCGTTTCCTTAAGCTGCACGCTGTCTCTTCCATAAAGCACGCGTCATGCATACCAAGGGACTTTCAGGATTGGGGGCGGTGATGTGCCTCGTGCTGGCCGCGTACGGGTGCCCGGCAAGCGGTGCCGACGTCGGCGACGCAACGACGGAGGTGCTGTACCGGCAGGCCGTTATTGACGCGCGGGCGGGCTAGCTCGAAATTGCGCTCGATACGCTGGGCTCGCTGATCGAGCGTACGCCGGAACGCTAGGACGTGCTGGGCGACTACGCGGTCGTGCTGGGCTGGGCCGGGCATCACGCGGCGGCGCTCACGTTGCTCGACAGGATCGACCGCGCGCGCGCGTCGGCTTACGTTCTGGAGGGACTGGCCGGCTCGGCCCGGCGCTTGCAGCGGTACGATCTGGCCGAATCGCTGTACCGCGGGGCGATGACGCGTGCGCCTGATCGCGTGGAGCCGCAGATCGGGCTCGCGCTGACGCTCGCCGACGCGGGCAAGCCCGACGCGGCTGGCGCGATCGTGGCCGGCCTGCGCGCACAGCATCCGCAGCGGACCGATGTGCTGCAGGCCGCTGCCGAAATCGCCACCGCACGGCGTGATGACTTCGGCGCGCTCGCTGCCTGGCAGGCCATCCTCGCGCGGGACCCGACCCATCGCGCTGCGTTGCGCGGCAGGACACAGACGCTGGCACGTCTCGGCGCGCCGGGGCTGGCCGCCGACCTCGCCGACCGCCATCCGGGCTTGCTCGATGCGTCCGAACGCGCCGCACTCGCCGCGAGCAGCACCGCGAGCCAGATCCGCTGGGGGATGATCGCCGCCGATACGGAGCGCGGGCCGGCGCGCTTCGCTACGCTCGACCGCGCGCTCGCCGACAGCGAAGTGGCGGGCCAGCGCGCGTTGGCGCCGGCGGAGACGCTGTCCGCCGCCGAGCGGCAATGGGCGCTCGACCGCATCGTCGCACTGGTGGCGCGCTTTCGCATGCGCGAGGCCGTGGCGCTCTACGAGGCCATGGCCGCGCGCGAGAACCCGCTGCCGGGCTATGTCACCGCTGCCGTCGCTTCGGCCTTTCTGCACCTGGAGCAGCCGGAACGGGCTCGCGACCTTTACCGCGCGGTACTCGCCGCCGATCCCGACAACCTGGAAGCCCGCCTGGGGTTGTTCTACGCGCTGGCGGAGAGTGAACAGCACGACGCGGCACTGGCGCAGATCGAGCAGATCGTCGCCACCACGCCCAGCCAGATCGATGCGTGGAGCGCCGCCACCGTCCGCGAAAACCCGGCCTATGCGCGGGTGCTGGCGGCCCGCGCCATGGCGCCGCTGTTCGCCAACCGACCGGGCGAGGCCCAAGAGCGCTTGCAGGTACTGGCCGATCGTGCCCCGTTCAACATGAACGTGCGCACGGACCATGCGAGCAGCATGCGGGCCCGCGGCTGGCCGCGCACGGCCGAGGCGGAATTGCGCTGGATCCTGGCGGCCGAACCCGCGAACAGCGGGGCGCTGGGGGAGCGGGCCGGCGCGCTATTGGAAATGCGCGACTACCGCGCCGCCGAAGACGCGCTGGCCGTGGCGCAGTCGGTGGCCGCGGAGGACGGCCGCGTCAGGCGGGCGGCGCGGCTGGCCGAGGTGCATGGCTTGCAGGAACTGATCGTGGACGGCACCTTCGGCCGGTCAAGCGGCGGGGGTGCTACCGGCGCCCCGGCCGGCACGCAGGATTACGCGCTGGAGGCCTGGCTGTTTTCGAAGCCGCTCGCGTACCAATATCGCGTATTCGGTCACCTCTACAGCGCGGCCGCCCGCTTCAGCAACGGCACCGGCCGCTGGGAGCGCGCCGGCGTGGGCCTTGAGTACCGCTCGCCGCTGGTGACCGCAACCGGCGAACTGACCGGAGGCCTCAACGGTTCCGGGGCCGGCGCGGCGGCAACGGTTGCCTTCACGCCGAACGACTTCTGGACGTTGCGCGGGCGGGTCGATACTTCGGCCAATGACATCCCGCTGCAGGCGCGGCTAACGGACGTGACGGCGCGGCGGGCGTTCGCCGAAGTGGGCTGGCGCGCGCACGAATCGCGTGCCGCAGCGGTTTCGCTCGACCTGTTCGACTTCAGCGACGGCAATCGCCGCGACATCACCCAGGCGCGCTGGACGGAGCGCGTGATCGCCGGGCCGGTCTACAAGCTCGAAGTCACGCCGGGCCTTTACGCATCGCGCAATTCGCAGGCCGGGGTGCCGTACTTCAATCCGTCGCGCGACTTTTCCCCGACGCTGGAGTTCGCCAACGAGTGGCTGCAGTGGCGCCATTACACGAACGCGTTCCGCCATCGCCTGGTGCTCGCCGTCGGCAGCTACTGGCAGCAGGGCTTCGGCACCGGGCCGGTCGCCGGCGTGCGCTACGAGCAGGAATGGACCGCGGACGACCGCCTGGTGCTGCGCTACGGCATCGGCCGCACCCAGCATCCGTACGACGGTCAGCGGACCACCCGCGACTTTGGCTACTTTTCACTGAACTGGAGATTCTGACCATGCGCTGGCTTGCGGTCATTGCGCCGCTGTTGGCCGGGATGCTGCTGGCGTACCCGGCCGCCGCGGTAGAGCGCGGCACCGCCGGCGTGCCCGCCGGGGCGTTCCTCGTGCTGTCGTACCACGAAGTGCGCATGGACGTGCGCGACTATCCCGACCCCTATGCCGTGGATGACGGTGCGCTGGTGGCGCAGTTCGCGTGGCTGCGCGGCAACGGCTATACGCCGGTGAGCCTTGACGACATCCTCGCGGCCCGCGCGGGCGGCAGGCCGCTGCCCGCGAAAGCCGTGCTGCTCACCTTCGACGACGCCTATATTTCCTTCTACACCCGGGTCTACCCGCTGCTGCGCGCGTTCGGCTATCCGGCCGTGCTGGCGGTGGTCGGCAACTGGATCGAGACCCCGCAGGGTGAGGGCGTGCGCTACGGCGAAAAGGACACGGTGCCCCGCGCCAGTTTTCCGACCTGGGGCGAACTGCGCGAGATGGCGGACTCCGGTCTGGTCGAGATCGCCTCGCACAGCTACGACCTGCACCGCGGCGTGCCCGCCAACCCGCAGGGTAACCAGCAGCCGGCAGCGACCACCCGGATCTACGCTGCCGCCACCGGCCGCTACGAAGCGGACGCCGCCTGGCGAGCTCGGGTGCAGGCCGACCTCGCGCGCAACGCACAGGTCATCGAACGCGAGATCGGGCGCCGGCCGCGCGCCATCGTCTGGCCGTACGGCAGCTACAACGGCGAACTGGTGCGCATGGCGGAGGCGCTGGGCAGCCCGGTCGCGCTGACGCTGGCGGACGGCCCCAACACGCCGGAGGTGCCGCTCAGCGCCTTGCGGCGCATCCTCGTCCAACACAATCCCCCGCTCGCCGAGTTCAGCGCGGAAGTGCGCGGTCCGCAATCCCCGCTGCCGCTGCGCGCCGTGCAGGTCAGCCTGGACGACATCTACAGCCCGGATCCGGCGCAGCAGGAAGGCAATCTGTCGTCGCTGCTCGACCGCGTCGATGTACTGAGGCCCACCCACGTGTACCTGCAGGCCGTTACCGACACCAACGGCGACGGCATTGCCGATGCCGCGTATTTCCCCAACCACCACCTGCCGGTGCGCGCCGATCTGTTCAACCGCGTGGCGTGGCAGCTTTCCACGCGCAACGACGTGAAAGTGGTCGCGGTGATGCCGGTGGCGGACTGGCGCCTGTCGCAGGAGCAGATCGCCGACGTGTACGCGGACCTGGCCCGGCACGCGAGCTTCGAAGGACTGTTGTTCAGCGATGCTCCCGGCAGCGCCGTGTCGACCGCCTTCACGCAGCAACTGGCTGCACGGGTGAGGGCTTTCCGCGCGCCCCTCATGACCGCGCGCAGCCTGCACGTCGGGCCGGCGACGGACGCCGCGCAACTCGAAGGCATGCTGAGCGGTTTCCTGGCAGCGTACGACCAGGTGGTGCTGACGGCATTGCCGGGTGCGGCTGGGGATTCAGATGTCTGGCTCACGGCGCTGGCCGCACGCGCGGGCCGCGAGGCCGTCGGCACGGACGGTCGGGGCCGGGTGATGTTCATGCTGCACGAACCCGGCGGGCAGGCGGAGTCGGCCGCCGCGCTGGCCCGGCAGATGCGCGCGCTCCAGCTCGGCGGTGCGCTCAATTTCGGCTACGCCCCGGACGACGTCCGGCGCGACCGGCCGCCGCTTGCGGGGGTGGCGCCGGCGATGTCGCTGCGCATCCATCCGCCGCAGAACGAACGGTAGCGCACGCCATGGCCGAACAGGGAATGGGCGCGCTGCAGTTCTTCATGGGATTTTCCTACTACTACCCCTTGTTCATGGCGTACCTGTGGATGACCGGCGCGGTGTTCTATTACTTCCGCTTCGAGCGCCCGCCCAGGGGCTGGCCCCGCGGCATGAAGGAGACGCCGCCCAAGCTCGACGCGTATCCGCTGGTCAGCATGGTCGTGCCCTGTCACAACGAGGGGCGCGACATCGAAGACACGGTCCAGTACCTGCTGGCCTCGACCTGGCCAAACTTCGACATCGTGCTGGTCAACGACGGCAGCGGCGACGAGACGCGCGCGATCCTCGACGCGCTCGCCGCGCAGCATCCGAAAATCCGGGTCGTCCACCTCGCAAAGAACCAGGGTAAGGCGGTTGCGTTGACGACCGCATCCCTGATGACCCCGGCACAGTACCTGTGCTGCATCGACGCCGATGCGCTGCTCGAACCCGAGGCCCTGACCTGGTTGATGGTCCACTTCCAGAATCCGCGCGTCGGCGCCGTTACCGGCAACCCGCGCGTGCGCAACCGCTCGACGCTGCTCGGCCGCGTGCAGCTTGGGGAATTTTCCTCGATCGTGGGCCTCATCAAGCGCGCCCAGCGCACTTACGGCCGCATCTTCACGGTCTCCGGCGTGGTCGCGTGCTTCCGCAAGGCGGCGCTGCACGACGTCGACTACTGGAGCACCGACATGCTGACCGAGGACATCGACGTCACCTGGAAGCTGCAGATCCGGCACTGGGACGTGCGCTTCGAACCGAAGGCGCAATGCTGGATCCTGGCGCCCGAGACGCTGCGCGGCCTGTGGCAGCAGCGGCTGCGCTGGTCGACCGGCGGCATTCAGGTGCTGATGAAGAACTGGCGCATCGAGCACATCTGGAAGGCGCGGCGCATGTGGCCCGTGCTGATCGAATACGTCCTGAGCGTCGTGTGGGCGTACACCATGATGAGCATCGGTTTACTGTGGCTGGCCGGCCTGGTGTTTGACTTGCCGCCGGCTTACCAGGTCACGTCGTTTTTCACGGGCTGGGCCGGCGTGATGGTGGGGACGACCTGCCTGCTGCAGGTCGCGGTCGCCCTCGCGCTGGATGCGCGCTACGACGCGGGACCGGTCCGGAACTTTTTCTGGATGATCTGGTATCCGCTGGCGTACTGGATGCTGAACATGATCACCGCGATCGTCGCGGTGCCACGCGCGCTGCTGCGCAATTCCGAGAAGAGGGCACGATGGACCAGTCCGGACCGCGGCATCCTGCCCTGAAATCCCCCATCATCGAGCGCGCCGACCTGCAGTCACCGCAGCAGCGGATCATCTACGGCGCGCTGACGGCCGCCTTCTGGGCGTTTTGGGTCTACCTGTGGGTGCCGCTGCTCGCGCTCCTCGCCTGGTCGCTGGGCGTGCAGCAGGCCTACAAGTACATGGTGGTGCTGGGCGGCTATCACGACGTGATCCGGCTGCTCGCCATCTACAGCATGGTCATCGGACTGCTGGGCGGGGCGCTGGTCCTCTGGGCGATCTACAACATCATCCGCTTCCGCGGGGTCGAGCAGCGTCTGGCCCGCCCGCCGATCACCGCCGCGGAAATCGCCCGGGACTTCGGCATGGAGGCCGCGGCGGTTGAGCGCTGGCAGGGCGCGCAGCGTTTGCGCGTGACCCACGACCAGGCGGGGCGCATCGCGCTCGTTGAGATCGCGCCTGCGGAGGCCTGAGGGTCGGCAGCAGGCTGAAAGCAGCATGTCGCGTTTTCTCCCCATACTCCTGCTCCCGTTCCTCCTGCAGGCGTTGACGGCCGCCGCCGGCGATCCCGCCAGCAATAAGGAAGACCATCGCGCGTGGCAGCACGGCGTCGATCTGATCCGCGTCGGTGGCAGGCTGCTAGTCGTCTGGGGCAGCGCCGGCAATCCGCCGCGGCCCAGACTCGGCGGCGCCTGGCCGCATGATGTGTATTACGCCTGGCTGGAGGGCGAGACCGCAGCCGTCGGGCCGCAGGTGCTGGTGGCGAGGCCCGAAGCGCAGGAACCCCCCAGCGTTGCCATCAATACCCGCGGCACGATCCTGATGACGACCGAGGACGGGGAGGGCGGCATCAACCAGCATGCGGGGCTGTGGGATTCGGACTTGCGCGTACTGCGTCCTTACCCGATAACAATCCGGCGCGGCGGGCATTCCGGTCACGTCGCCGCCATGGGCGACCGTTTCCTGGTGACCTACAGCGAGGGTTGGGTCGAGGGCGGTGGTTTTCTTGGCCGCGGCACTGGCGACGACGTTTACGCGCGTACGGTGGAGAACGACGGTCGCCTCGGCCCCGAGATCAGGATCGCCGTGGATGGCGATCGCCGGCGCCGCGACGGCTGGCCCCTCGTCGCCGGCTCGGACCGCAACTGGCTGGTGGTGTGGCAGCGCTCTCCCGAGCGGTCGCTGCAATCCGCGCTCATCAGCGCAAAGGGCGAAGTGACCGCCCGGCACACGATCATCGGGGACCTGCCGCTGCGCTACGCCTATGACGTCGAGTACTCGGCGGCACTCGGGGCCTATGTGGTAGCCGGCACCTCCGGCGAGAACGGATTCCTGTCGCTGGTGAGTCTGACTGGAGAGCCCGTCAGCACCCGCCGGTGGCTGCCGCCGATGGTGAGTGAAAGCCGCATCATTCTGGGCCGCGACGGGGAGCAGGTGATCGGCGTCTATCCGGTCCGGCCGCGCGGGATCGCCGTCGTGCGCATCACGGGCACTAACGTCGAGCTCTTGAAGATCATCGATCATCCGTATGCTTGGGACTATGCGGGCACCACCGGCATCTTCGTCGCCCCCGGCCGGGTGCTGTTCGCGACGCTGTCGACGACCGGGCTGCGGCTGATTCCGGTGGATCTCGGATTGCCAGCGCTATCGCGTTAATTGGGGTTTAGGGGTGCCAACGCACAGAGAAGGCTGCGATAGCCCGGCAGCATGGCGCGAGTCACCTCACCTAACGCAAGGAAGCCGCCATGAAATGGGATCTCATCAGCACCAACTGGGAAGAATTCAAGGGCAAGGCCAGGCAGCACTGGGCCATGCTGACCGTCGCGCAACTCGATGCGGCGGCGGGCCACCGCGACCGGGTCGCGGCCAGCATCCAGCAGGCGTACGGCATCTCGAAGCATGCCGCTGAGTGGCAGTTGTCCGGCTGGCAGCATCGTCTGCTGCGCTCGGCCACGATCCCGGGCTGAGTTCCTCCGTCCCGGCGCGCAATGCTGCGGGACGCGCGCCAATAAAAAAGAGGCAGGGGGTTACCCCTGCCTCTTGTCTTGTCGGCGGCCCGTTACCGCGGCGGCACGATCACGACGGTGCCGGAAGAGCCGGACGAACCGGTGTTGCCAGTGTTGCCTCTGGCGCCCGTGGCCCCGGTATCGCCCGTGGCGCCGGTATAGCCCGTGTTGCCCGTGTTGCCCTGCGAGCCGGTTTCACCGGTGGCGCCGGTGTAGCCGGTGTTGCCCTGATTGCCCTGCGCACCGGTGGAACCGGTATTGCCCACGTTGCCGGTTGCACCCGTGGCACCCGTGTAGCCGGTGTTGCCCTGATTGCCGGGCGGACCCGCCGGACCGGTACACGCGGTAAGGCTCAGCATGCCGAGAAGCACAACGGCTGTCATGGAACGTTTCATGGTGATTCCTCTTCGGTTGTACGCGGCCGAAAAGGCCGCATCCGTCACTCTCGCCAACTGTGCGCCCCGGGTCTGTTCGTTCCCGCGCTTACCGTGGCACTTATCTTCCATCCACAAAAGGGTCGTGGACGGTCCGCAGGCAGTTGCGAAGATCGCCGTTGCCGGCGCGGACATGGCCAGCCGTCTGCCGGGCGATGCCGTTGGCTTCCAGCGGCTTGCTGCCGAAGATTCGGGCGGTGACTTCCACGATCCTGCCATGCGCGATACCGATGCGGCCTACGATCTGGTCACTGTTCATGGGGACTCCTGGGCCTTACGTTCGTTCGTCGGTTCGTCGGTGCGTCGACGTGAGCAGCCTTTGCTCGCGAGCAATGTTAGGCGCCGCACCTCGTAGCGTCTGTGCGGAGACGCACGAAGTGGCGGGCCGGGGCCTGTGTGCTGCACCGCACGGACGGGCGTGCACGGTGCGTTTAGTCTGCCCGCTCCATCACGACCATAGCCCGGCTCATGGCCGTCCTCCGGTCAAGTCGAGGCATTGCATGCAGCTGTTCAGCTTGGAACACGGCAAGTGGGCGTACCGCGCCGACTTCTTTCTGTACGGCAGCGCCGCAGCGGCGCTGGCGATGTATCTGGTCCTCGCCGGTCCGCGCCCCCAGCGCTGGGAGATGGCCGTCTTCGCGCTGCTGGGCCTCGCCGGCTGGACCCTCATCGAGTACGCGCTGCACCGCTTCGTGCTGCACGGCTTGCGCCCTTTCAGTGAATGGCACACGGAACACCATCGGCGGCCGACGGCGCTGATCTATACGCCGACGGCCCTGACCGCGGCGATGATCGTCGGGTTCGTCTTCATGCTGGCGCTGCTATGGATCGGTTAGTGGTACGCCTGCGCGCTGACGCTCGGCGTGCTGACCGGCAACCTCGCCTACGGAATCACGCACCGCGCAGTGCACCATTGGCGTTGGGACAACGCGTGGGTCAGACAGCGCAAGCGGTGGCACGCGCTGCATCACGGCACCCGGGAGCGACCGGGCCACCACGGGGTCACCACCGCATTGTGGGACCGCGTTTTTGACAGCGGCCGCGAGTCACTCAGGGCCGGCCGCGGGCCGATTAATTAGCGGATCTATCCAGCAGATCTGCCCATCAGCAGGTCACACCCCACGAAGGCGTCCCCATGAACCCCCTCAAAGCCCTCCCGGCCGCATTGCTGGCCGTTACCAGCGTAGCGCATGCAGTACAGGAGCCGCGCTACGTTGTTCTGCAGCATAACGAAGTGTACGAGGTGCGCCGTTACGAGTCCTACCTCGTGGCGGAAGTCATCGTGCCGGGCCCCGCAGACGACGCCGGCAATCAAGGCTTCCGGATCCTCGGGGATTACATCTTCGGCAAGAACAAGGGCGAGCGGAAAATCGCGATGACCGCGCCGGTGTCGCAAACACCCGTGCCGACAAAAATCGACATGACGGCCCCGGTAACCCAGGCCGCGGTGGACGGCGGTTTCCTCGTGCAGTTCGTGATGCCGCAGGGTTCGACACTGGCCACGATTCCGGAGCCGCTCGACCCGCGCGTGCAGTTCCGGGAAATTTCCGGTCAGACCGTCGCGGTCATCCAGTATTCCGGAGGGTGGTCCGGGCGCAACTACGAACAACACCTGCTGAAGCTCCGCAAGGCTCTCGCGGACGCGAACATCGAGCCGCGGGGCGAGCCCGTGTTCTCGCGTTACAACGCGCCGTACGTGCTGCCGTTTCTCAGACGCAACGAGATCTGGCTGAACGTGCCCTGAGCCCGGCGTGTCCGGGTGCGCCCTTCCGGGTCGCTGGTGCGAGCGGGCCCATCCGAAATGTCGGCGGCTCGACATGGACCGAGGGAAGCTCTGGCACACCCCTCACACCGGCGAAGGCTGGTGTCCAGTACGAATGGCACTCACTTATTAATAAGGTTCCAGTTCCTTCCCTCGCTTGCGGAGGAAGGCTGGGGTGGGTGCGAGCCACTTTGCCCCCTCCCTAACCCTCCCCCGCGCTGCGCGCAAGGGAGGGGATTTGCGAAAAAGTTCTTAAGTAAGTGCCGCTCGTGTCCAGTGCCTTGAATTCACTGGTTTCCGGGTTTCGCCGGAATGACAAGAGAAGCGTTTCTCAGAGCTTCCCCTAAGAAGTGATGATGACTTTCAACGCGTGGGTCTCCGCCGCGCGGGCGAAGGTGTCGTAGGCGTCGAGGATCTGGTCCAGTGCGAAGCGGTGCGTGATCAGGCGGGTGGGATCGATCTTGTTCGATTGCACGGTCTTCAGCAGCATTGGCGTGGAGACGGTATCGACCAGCCGGGTCGTGATCGCGATGTTCTGTGACCACAGCCGCTCCAGATGCAGGTCGGCCTTCTGGCCGTGCACGCCGATGTTGGCGATGATGCCGCCGGGCGCCACCAGTTCCTGGCAGAGCAGGAAGGTGGCCGGTATGCCGACCGCTTCAATGGCGGCATCCACGCCGATGCCCGCAGTGAGCGTCTTCACCTTCTCGGCGGCGTTGCCGTCTTTGCTGTTGATGGTCTGCGTGGCGCCGAAGCGCTGCGCCACGGCCAGGCGGTTGTCGTCCAGATCGATCACGATGATTTGTGCGGGTGAGTACAGTTGTGCGGTCAGCAGCGTGGCCAGACCGATCGGCCCGGCGCCGACGATCGCCACCGTCGAGCCCGGTGCGACCTTGCCATTGAGCACACCGCATTCAAAGCCCGTCGGCAGGATGTCGCTCAGCATCACCAGCGCCTCTTCGTCAGCGCCTGGCGGAATCGGATAGAGGCTGGTGTCCGCGTGCGGGATGCGGACGTATTCGGCCTGGGTGCCGTCGATCCCGTTGCCGAGGATCCAGCCGCCGGTGGTGCAATGCGAATACATGCCGCGCCGGCAGTAGTCGCACTTGCCGCAGGCGGAGATGCACGAAATGAGCACGCGGTCGCCCGGCCGGAAGGCCGTCACACCGGCATCCACGGCATCGACGATGCCAACGCCCTCGTGCCCGAGAATGCGACCCGGCGCGCAGGTCGGTACATCGCCCTTGAGGATATGCAGATCGGTGCCGCAGATGGTCGTCTTCACCATCTTCACGATGGCGTCGCCCGGCTTCAGTAGTACGGGCTTCGGGCGCTCTTCGAGCGCCTTCAGTCCCGGCCCGCGGTAAACGAGTGCCTTCATTCTGCTCTCCGGTCGACGGGGTTGCAGCGGTCGTACGTGCGGTCGCGCCGGACAATGAATGGGAGCGACGCGCTAGGTGGCGCGTCACTCCCGCCCGGAATAAATCCCGGTCAGTTCGCAGCGCTCACCAGCACCCCGACCCGACCGTCACGCCGGAGTTGCGGGTCGCCGTACGCCCCGGTCTGGATCCGGTTGGCCGGCACGCCGGCGTTGATCAGGGCATTGCGCACGGCGTTGACCCGGCGTTCGTTCGCGCCATCGATCGCTACCTGCGAGGACGGATACTGTTTCATGTAGGCCGCGATCTCGCGGGCCTTGTCGCTGTCGCCGCGCAGAATCTCGTCGCTGTTGATGTTGAACGTGTAATCGCGATACGAGTTCCAGTTGCCGCCGGCGCCAGCCAGCGGGCCCTGCGCGCCGGTGGGGCCGACCGCGCCTTGCGGACCGCCTGCGCCGGTTGCACCGGCGGGGCCGCTGATACCGGCGAGATCCGTCGCGCCCTGCGCGCCGGTCGATCCCGTCGCGCCTCGCGCGCCGGTAATGCCCGCAACGCCTGCCGGGCCGGTCGGACCCACGGTGCTCGGACCTTGTGCACCCGTGCTGCCGGTGACGCCTTGCACGCCGGCGACACCCGTGCTGCCTCTGGGACCGGCCGGACCTGCCAAGCTTGAACCTTGGGCGCCCGTGGAACCGGTCGCCCCCTGCACGCCTGCGGGGCCGGCGGGACCGGCCGGGCCGGCACGACCCATGACCATCGCGCCCGGGCTGCCGGTGGCGCCCGACGGACCTTGCATGCCGGCGGGGCCGGTGGCGCCGGTGGGGCCCGCAGGACCTGCCATCGCCACGCCCGGCGCACCCGTTGCACCGGGCGCGCCTTGTGCACCAGCGGGCCCGGCAGGACCGGCGGGGCCGGCGGGGCCCACCCAGCTCACGGGATCCGGCGAGCGCTGTGCCACAGGCTCGGTAGTCGAGCACCCGGCGGCGAAGGTCGCGATCACCGCAAGCAGCAGCGGACGTTTCAGCATGTTTTCCAGCAGTATCGAATGCTTCATGGTCGTTCCTTTAGATGTGGTCAACAAAATCTGCGCGCGGAGATCGTTCGGGTTGTTGGGGAATCGCGCGGCGCGAAGCGATTCCGTTCAAGTTGTATGACTAAACCTCCGGGCATGCCGTGCGCTACCGCGCACAAGCGTGGTTATTCCGCTGGCTGAATCAAATGCGATGACGGGCGAACGACTCGGGGTACGTTGCCCAAGCGTGGGACCGCGGCCTTCACGCCGTGGAGGGCGGGTACGTTGCGTGGCGGGGACTGCGCGGGCCGCCAGGACGGAATCGCGCCGGGTTCGGCGCAGGCACGGCGGTAACAGGAGCAGGCGGCCGCTTCAAGGCCGCGGTGATCAAGGATGCGCATCTTGCCCCGGGTGTATTCGATCAGTTTCTTGCGCTGGAAGGCGGAGGCCGCTTTCGTTACGCCCACCCGGCGCACGCCGAGCATGTGCGAGAGGAATTCCTGCGTCAGGCGGAATTCCCCCTTACCCACGCGGTCGCGGGTCATCAGCAGCCAGCGGGCCAGCCGCGCTTCGAGCTCATGGAAACGGTTGCACGCCGCGGTCTGGCCGATCTGCCCCATCAGCAGGTGGATGTAGCCGTGGACTCCCCGTTGCAGGGCCGGGTTGTTGCGCAGCGCGCTGAGGAAGCGGCCCTTGTCCATCCGCAGGGCGGGGCCTTCCCCCTGTACCAGCGCGCGCAGCGACGTCATTTTGATGCCCAGCGCCAGCGGCACGCCGACCATGCCTTCGCGGCCCACCATGCCGACCTCGAGCGCGAGGCGGCCGTCCACCTTGGTGAGGAGCGACACGAGGCATTGTTCCGGAAAGTAAACGTGCCGCATCGACTGGTGCGGCTCGTACAGGATCTTGCCCAGCGACAGCGTGACGGGCGACAAGTCCGGCAGGAGCTTAAGATAGGCCGCCCTCGGCAGTGCGGCAAGGAGCATGTTCTGGGGGGTGACCATCAGGCAAAGGAGGATGCGCGTGCCTGCCCGACCTGTATGTTCGGTAGCACACCAACAGCGGAAATGCCAGTCATAATGGGCGCGAGAATTCAATCGTTCCCGTAATCTGTTCGCCAGCGCACGGATCGTTTGCCGCAACTGCGGCATACTGATACAGAGTGCATGCGGTCGCCGACCGGCTGACCGGCACCTGAAGCCCCGGGCCCGGCAAGGGTCTCGCCCGCGTCGTGGGCGGAAGTCCGTTTTTTCACCAAGGGGCGATCCCGCTGGACATGCCGTTACTGCAATTGGAGCTTGCCCGCTGGTGGGCGCGCTGGCGCGGCGCCGCTGCGATGCAGTCGCCCCACGAGCTGCCGCTGCGCGCGGAACTCTTCAGCGCCGACCAGATGGACAGCCACGGCCGCACGCTGGCGGCCGGGCATCAACAGAGTCCGCGCTACGGCCGGGACCGGCTGCTCGCGCGGCTGGCCAGCAACGAAAGCGTCCTGGTCGATGCCGGCACCCTGCTCAAGACGGCGCTCGAGGAGAAGCAGCGTATTGCGCCGGCGGGCGAATGGCTGCTCGACAACTTTTACCTGATTGAAGAGCAGGTCCGTACCGCCCGGCGGCATCTGCCGAAGGCCTACAGCGGCGAACTGCCGCGCCTGCGCAACGGGCCGTCGGCCGGTTTGCCGCGCGTGTACGACATCGCGCTGGAGGTCGTTTCCCACGGCGACGGGCATCTGGACCCGGAAGGACTGCGGCGCTTCGTCGCGGCCTATCAGACGGTCATGCCGCTGCGGCTGGGCGAACTGTGGGCGATTCCCATCATGCTGCGCCTGGCCCTGATCGAGAACCTGCGGCGGGTCGCCGCCCGGGTCGCGGCGGCCACCACCGAGCGCAGCCGCGCCGCTGTCTGGGCCGACCAGATGATGGAGGTTGCGGAGCATGATCCGAAGAGCCTCATCCTCGTCACCGCGGACATGGCGCGCTCGCACCCGCCGATGGTGAGTTCGTTCGTCGCCGAGCTGGCCCGCCGGCTGCAGGGCAAGAGCCGCGCGCTGGTGCTGCCGCTGACCTGGATCGAGCAGCGGCTGTCCGAATCGGGCCTGACCATCGAGCAGCTCGTGCAGTCCGAGACGCGGGAGCAGGCGGCCGACCAGGTCTCGATGAGCAACAGCATCGGCAGCCTGCGCCTGCTGGGCGCGATGGACTGGCGCGAGTTCGTCGAGACGCTGGGTGTCGTCGAGCGCGAACTGCGGCGGGACCCGCTCTACGCCAGCATGGATTTCGCCACCCGCGACCGCTACCGCCACGCGGTCGAACGGCTGGCGAAAACGAGCCGGCTGTCCGAGGAGGAGGTGGCCGGACAGGCTGTCCGGCTGGCGCGCGCGGCAGCGGCGGCCGTGACGGCAGGCGCCGGTGATGGCAAGGGCGCGCAGGACCCCCGCGCTTCGCACGTCGGGTTTTATCTGATCGATCGCGGACTGCCCCGGCTCGAAGCGGCGGCGGCGGTGCGGCTGCCGGTCGCCGAACGTCTGGCCCGCACGGGCCGCCGCCATGCGCTCGCGTTCTATCTGGGGGCGATCGCCCTGCTCGCGGGTGCGCTGAGCGCCGGCTTGTTGGCCGCGGCGTACGCCAGCGGCGCGACGGGTCTGCTGTTCGCGCTGGTGGGTGGCCTGTCGCTGCTCGCCACCAGCCAGTTGGCCGTCGCGCTGGTCAACCGGCTGGTGGCCGCGCTGGCGGCGCCGCATCCGTTGCCGCGACTGGATTTTGCGTCGGGCATACCGCCGGAGTGCCGCACGCTGGTGGTAGTGCCGGCCCTGCTGGCGGGTGCACCCGAGATCGAAGATCTGGTCGAAGCGCTGGAAGTGCGCTTCCTCGCGAACCGCGACGACCACCTGCACTTCGGCCTGCTTACCGACCACCTCGACGCGGCGCAGGAAACGCTGCCCGGGGATGCTGACCTGGTGCACCTCGCCCGTCAGCGCATCGAGGGACTGAACGAAAAGTACGCGGGCAACAGTTTCTTCCTGTTCCACCGCGCGCGCCGCTGGAACGCGCAGGAGCGCTGCTGGATGGGCTTTGAGCGCAAGCGCGGCAAGCTGGCGGCATTGAATGCGCTGCTGCGCGGGGGCCTGCAGGACCCGTTCGCTGAAGTCGCGGGCGAGACCGGCCTGCTGGCGAACGTCCGCTACGTAATCACGCTCGACACCGATACGCAGCTGCCGCGCGATGCGGCGCGCCAACTCGTGGCGGCGATGGCGCATCCCCTGAACCGTCCGCGCTACGACGCCGCCCGGCAATGCATCGTCGAGGGCTACGGCATCCTGCAGCCGCGCATGGCCGTCAGCCTGCCCGCGGCCAAGCGCACGCGTTACGCGCGGCTGTTCGGGAGCGAGTCCGGCATCGACCCGTACACCCGCACGGTGTCCGACGTGTACCAGGACCTGTTCGGCGAGGGCTCGTTCATCGGCAAGGGCATCTACGACGTCGATGCTTTCGAACAGGCCCTCAAGGACCGCTTTCCCGACAACCGGATCCTGAGCCACGACCTGGTCGAGGGCTGCTACGCCCGCGCGGGGCTGCTGAGCGACGTCCAGCTCTACGAAGCCTATCCGTCGCAGTACCGGGCGGACGTGAGCCGCCGCATCCGCTGGATCCGCGGCGACTGGCAGATCGCGCAGTGGCTGTTCTCGCGCGTGCCCGGCAACGCCGCGGCCGGCACGCCGCGGCATGCGAATCCGCTGTCCCGCCTCTCGCAATGGAAAATCTTCGACAACCTGCGGCGGAGCCTCGTGCCCGCGGCCCTGCTGCTGTTGCTGCTCGCCGGGTGGACCGTGCTGTGGCCGGCCTGGTACTGGACCCTGGTGGTGCTCGGCATCGTCCTGCTGCCGCCCCTGCTGGCGTCGCTGATGGAACTGTTCAACCGGCCGCCCGAGGCGCCGCCGCAGCGCCATCTTGCGGCGGCCCTGCACACGGCCGGACAGCATTTCGCCCAGGCGGCGTTTGCATTGGCGTGCCTGCCGCATGAGGCGTTGTTCAGTCTGCACGCGGTCGTGCGTACCCTCGGGCGCCTGGTAGTGACGCGCACCCGCCTGCTGGAATGGACGGCATCGGGCGTGCAGGACACCGACGGGGAACGCAGCGATGGACTGGCCGCCGCGTATCGGGCGATGGGGGCCGGCCCCGTGCTCGCGGTTGCCGCGACTGCTTATCTCATCGCTTACCAGCCCGCGTCGCTGGCCGTCGCTGCCCCCATCTTGCTGCTGTGGCTGGCGTCGCCCGCCATGGCCTGGTGGCTGGGCCGGCCGCGTCCCCGCCGCGTGGCCCGGCTGACGGCGGTCGAGACCGCCTTTCTGCACCGCATGGCCCGTAAGACCTGGGCGTTTTTCGACCGCTTCGTCGGTCCCGCGGACCACTGGCTGCCGCCCGACAATTTCCAGGAACACCCCGTCGCGGTGCTCGCCCACCGCACTTCGCCGACCAACATGGGGCTCGCGCTGCTCGCGAACCTGTCCGCGTACGACTTCGGCTATCTCACGGTCGCGCGGCTGCTCGAGCGCACGTCGAACACGCTGGCCACGATGCAGGCGCTGGAGCGCCACCAGGGCCACTTCTATAACTGGTACGACACGCAATCGCTCAAGCCCCTGCCGCCACTCTACATTTCGTCGGTCGACAGCGGCAACCTCGCCAGCCACCTGCTCACGCTGCGCCCGGGATTGCTTGCGCTGGCGGACGCGCCCCTCCTGGCGCCGCGCTGGCGGGAAGGCCTGCTGGAGACCCTGGCCCTGCTGAACGACGCGCGGCCGGGCCAGACGCCGGTGACGGTGGATCCACAACCGCCGGCCGGGGTCGGCGGCGCCCGGGCCTTTATCGATGCGCTGGCCACTGGCGCCGCGGCCGTCCTCGCCGACCCGGCTGCGGTGGCGGCAAGCGAAGCGCAGGACTGGGCGCAGGCGCTCGCCTGGCAATGCCGCGACACGCTCGCCGAGCTTGAAGACTTCCACGTCGAAACGCCGCTCGCCTTGGTGGAGATTGGCGGCATGCCGACACTGCGCGAACGGGCCGCCTTCGGCGGCGAAGGCGGCCGCCGCGCGAACGCGCGCCTCGCCGAGCTCGAGCGCCTCGCGCAAGCCTGCGCCTCGCTCGCCGCCATGCAGTACGCCTTCCTGTTCGACCCCGCGCGCAAACTGCTCGCCATCGGCTACAACGTGACCGAAGGCCGGCGCGATCCGAGCGCCTACGATCTGCTGGCCTCGGAAGCGCGGGCGACGAGCTTCGTGGCGATCGCGCAGGGGCAGTTGCCGCAGGAAAACTGGTTTGCGCTCGGCCGGCTGCTGACCAGCACCGGCGGCGAACCGGCGCTGGTGTCGTGGAGCGGCTCGATGTTCGAGTACCTGATGCCGCTGCTGGTGATGCCGGCGTACGAGGACACGCTGCTCGACCAGACGGCCCACGCGGCGGTGCAGCGGCAGATCGCCTACGGGCAGCAGCGCGGCGTGCCGTGGGGGATGTCCGAATCCGGCTACAACGCGGTCGATGCCAGCCTCAACTACCAGTACCGGGCCTTCGGCGTGCCGGGGCTCGGGCTCAAGCGCGGCCTGACCGACGACCTGGTGATCGCGCCGTACGCCTCCGCGCTGGCGCTGATGGTGGCGCCCGAAGCGGCCTGCCAGAACCTGCAACGGCTCGCGGCCGAAGGCCTTGAAGGGGCTTACGGCTTCTACGAGGCGATCGATTACACGCCGTCGCGCCTGCCGCGCGGCCAAACGAGCGCGGTGGTGCGTTCGTTCATGGCGCACCACCAGGGCATGACCCTGCTGTCGCTGGCCTGGCTGCTGCTCGAGCGGCCGATGCAGCAGCGCTTCGCCGCGGACCCGCAGTTGCAGGCGACGATGCTGCTGTTGCAGGAGCGCATTCCGAAGCCCACGGCCTTCCATACCCATACGGCCGGCCTGTTCGACGCGCCCGCGCACGCCGTCAGCCCGGACATGCCGGTACGCGTGCTGACCAGCCCCGATACCGCGATCCCCGAAGTCCACCTGCTGTCGAACGGCCGCTACCACGTCATGGTGACGAACGCGGGCGGCGGCTACAGCCGGTGGCAGGACCTCGCGGTCACGCGCTGGCGCGAAGACGGCACCTGCGACGACTGGGGCGCCTTCTGCTACCTGCGCGACGTGGCGAGCGGGGCGTTCTGGTCGGTCGCGCACCAGCCGACCTTGAAGCGCGCGGACAGCTACGAGGCGATCTTCTCGGAGGCGCGCGCCGAGTTCCGCCGCAGCGATCTCGGCTACGAGGCGCACACGGAGATCGTCGTCTCGCCGGAGGACGACATCGAGCTGCGCCGGCTGCGCATCACCAACCGGGCGCGCACGCGCCGCACGATCGAGGTGACGAGTTATGCCGAGGTCGTCCTGGCGCAGCCGGCCGCGGACGCGCTGCATTCGGCGTTCAGCAACCTCTTCGTGCAGACCGAGATCATCGCCGAGCGCCAGGCGATCCTGTGCACCCGGCGGCCACGCTCAGCCGCGGAGGCGTCGCAATGGATGTTCCACCTGATGACCGTGCGCGGGGCGGTCACCGGCGAGGTCAGCTACGAAACGGACCGCGCGCAGTTCATCGGGCGCGGCCGCACCGTCGCCGCGCCGCTCGCCATGACCGGACCGGCGGCGCTGTCCGACAGCCAGGGCTCCGTGCTGGATCCGATGGTCGCGATCCGTCATCGCGTGACGCTGGAGCCGGGGCAGTCGGCGACCATCGACATGGTCTGCGGGGTCGCCGCGACGCGCGACGCCTGCCTGGCGCTGGTCGGCAAGTATCAGGACCGCAACCTCGCCGACCGCGTCTTCGATCTGGCGTGGACGCACAACTGGGTGATGCTGCGGCAGATCAACGCCAGCGATTCCGACGCGCAGCTCTACAGCCGGCTGGCCAGCTCCATCCTCTACGCCAACACCGCGCTGCGCGCGGAGCCCGGCGTGCTGCTGCAGAACCGCCGCGGGCAATCCGGCCTCTGGGGCTACGCCATCTCCGGCGACCTGCCGATCGTGCTGCTGCAGATCACGGACGCGGCGAACATCGAGCTGGTGCGCCAGTTGGTGCAGGCCCACGCCTACTGGCGGCTGAAGGGGCTGGCGGTGGACCTGGTGATCTGGAACGAGGACCAGGCCGGCTACCGGCAGTTGCTGCAGGAACAGATCATGGGACTGATCGCCGCCGGCATCGGCGCGCACCTGGTCGACCGCCCGGGCGGCATCTTCGTGCGGCGGGCGGAACAGATCGCCGACGAGGACCGCATCCTGTTCCAGTCGGTGGCGCGCGCCGTGTTGAGCGACCGCCGCGGCACGCTGGCCGATCAGATCAGTGCGGGCCCGAACAATACCCGCAGCCCCGCCCTGCGGCTGCCGCCAGCGCTGCAGAAGCCTGCGCGCCCGCGCACGGCCCGCGCGGAACCGGCAGCGGAGTCAATGCCCGCGCCGCGCCGTCTGATTCTGGACCATCCGCTCGGCGGCTTCACGCCGGACGGCACGGAGTACGTCATCACCACCGCGCCCGGGCAGGTCACGCCGGCGCCGTGGGTCAATGTGCTGGCGAACGCGCAGTTCGGGACGGTCATCTCCGAGAGCGGGCTGGCCTACACCTGGAGCGAGAACGCCCACGAGTTCCGCCTCACGCCCTGGAGCAACGATCCGGTCGGCGATGCGCGCGGCGAGGCCTTTTACCTGCGCGACGAAGAGAGCGGGGACTTCTGGTCGCCGACGCCGCTGCCCTGTCCGGGGCAGGCGCCGTACGTCACCCGGCATGGCTTCGGCTACAGCGTCTTCGAGCACACGGAGGACGGCATCCGTACGGCGCTGCGCGTCTACGTGGATCTGGAATCGAAGGTGAAATTTTCCGCGCTCACGGTCGCAAACCATTCGGGCCGCGCGCGCCGGCTGTCCGTCACGGGCTACGTCGAGTGGGTGCTGGGCGACCTGCGGGCGAAGTCGGCGATGCACGTCATCACCGAAGTCGACGCGGCCACCGGCGTGCTGTGCGCGCGCAACGCCTACAACACGGAACTCGCCGAGCGCACGGCGTTCTTCGATGTCGACGATATCCCCCGCTCGCTGACCGGCGACCGCACCGAGTTCCTCGGGCGCAACGGCACGCTCGCGAATCCGGCCGCGCTGTCCCGCGCGCGCCTGTCCAACCGGGTGGGGGCGGGCCTCGACCCCTGTGCCGCCCTCCAGGTGGCCTTCGAGCTTGCCGACGGAGAGTCGCGCGACATCGTGTTCAGGCTCGGCGTGGCCGATCGCCGGGGCGCCGACCGCGCCGGCAAGGTGGCGCACGGCCTGCGGGGGGCGGCCTTGGCGCGCAGCGCGCTGGTCGGCGTGCGCGATTACTGGAAGCGCACGCTCGGCGCCGTGCAGGTCGAAACGCCCGATCCGTCGTTCGACGTGCTGGTCAACGGCTGGCTGCTGTACCAGACCCTCGCCTGCCGGATCCGGGCGCGCAGCGGGTACTACCAGTCGGGCGGCGCCTTCGGCTTCCGCGACCAGTTGCAGGACGTGATGGCGGTCCTGCATACCGAGCCCGGCCTCGCCCGCGAGCACCTGCTGCGTTGCGCGGGCCGCCAGTTCGGCGAGGGCGACGTGCAGCACTGGTGGCACCCGCCGCTGGGCCGTGGCGTGCGCACGCATTGCTCGGACGACTATCTCTGGCTGCCGTGGGCCGTCTGCCGCTACGTGCTGGTGACCGGCGATCGCGGCGTGCTGGACGAACCGGCGCCCTTCCTCGAGGGGCGGCCGGTCGCGCCGGACGTCGATTCCTACTACGACCAGCCGGGCCAGTCCGCCGAAGTAGCCAGCCTGTACGAGCACTGCGTGCGCGCCATCAAAAATGGCCTGCGTTTCGGCGCGCACGGCCTGCCGCTGATCGGCTCCGGCGACTGGAACGACGGCATGAGCAACGTGGGCACGGCGGGCCGTGGCGAAAGCATCTGGCTGGGCTTCTTCCTCTACACCGTCCTGACGCAGTTCGCGGTGCTCGCGCGTGCCCGCGGCGACACGGGGTTTGCCGAACGCTGCGGGACGGAGGCGGCGCAGGTCCGCCGCCATCTCGAACAGCACGGCTGGGACGGCCCGGAGGGCCAGTGGTACCGCCGCGCCTACTTCGACGACGGCACGCCCCTGGGCTCGGCGGAAAACGCGGAATGCCAGATCGATTCGATCGCGCAGAGCTGGTCCGTGCTCTCGGGCGCCGGTGACCCCGCGCGCGCGCGCCAGGCGATGCAGTCGCTGGACCGGCGTCTGGTCCGCCGCGACTTTGGGCTGGTGCAACTGCTGGATCCGCCGTTCGACCGCTCGGACCTGAACCCCGGCTACATCAAGGGCTACGTCCCGGGCGTGCGCGAGAACGGCGGGCAGTACACCCACGCCGCGATCTGGGCCACCATGGCGTTTGCCGAACTGGGCGACCGCGCGCGCGCGTGGGAACTGCTGGCCATGATCAATCCGGTCCACCACGGGAATTCGGCGGCGGCGGTCGCGACCTACAAGGTGGAACCCTATGTGGTCGCGGCGGACGTCTACGCGGTGCCCCCGCACACGGGCCGCGGCGGCTGGACCTGGTACACGGGGGCCGCCGGCTGGCTGTACCGCTTGATGACGGAGTCGCTGCTGGGCCTGCGACGCGAGGCGGACCAGTTGCGTTTCACGCCCTGCCTGCCGGCCGACTGGCCGGGTTACACGCTGCGTTATCGCTACGGCGAAACCGTCTACCGCATCGCCGTGCTGAACGGGCGCGATGCCGGTGATCCGGAAGGTGACCTGCGAGTGACCGTGGACGGCGCCGAGCAAGCCGACGGGGTGATCCGCCTGGTCGACGATCGCCGGGAACATGCGGTCGAAGTGCGGCTGCCAGCCCCCCCCGCGCGCTCTGTGTGACAGCGCACGGAAGGGCGAGGGGCGGGAGCGTAGTGTCAGAAACGCCATTTTTGTGCCATCCGAAACGAATGGCGCTTACTGAAGCAATTATTCGCAGATTCCCTGCCCTGCGCGCTGCGCGGGGGGGCCTGTCTCTTATACACCTC
>ENA-ORBV01002734-ORBV01002734.1-microbial-mat-metagenome-genome-assembly--contig:-NODE-2734-length-36713-cov-13.375150_pt1 | contig 36713 bp, 24 predicted proteins | sample MGYA00237777_ERZ505514 | MGnify/ENA primary metagenome ERZ505514 (study PRJEB26160, sample SAMN06269048) | microbial mat metagenome | isolation source: Oligotrophic lake microbial mat | place... | reverse complement strand
ATCAAGGAACACCCATTGGGCGTAGGTCCACGAAACTTCGGCTTCTACGCACCCAGTTATGGACTCACTGGCGGCAAGGCTGTGCATAATCTTTACCTGCAGACTGGTGCCGACTACGGTGTCATCGGCATGCTGGGCATGATCACGTTCTATGGCATGACCTTCATCAATACCATCCTCATGGCCCGCACCCGCGTCGCCTCGATGCTCGTTTGGCCTAAGTACCTGGGCCTGGCCGTGAGTACCTCCATCGGTGGCTTCCTGCTCTGTTCGATGTTCATCGGCATGGAGTCCGTCGAAATCGGATACATCATCTGTACCGTCGGTTTGGCCACCGTGGCGTACGTCAATCGCGTCATTGATGCCAGCCCAGGCGGCTTCGCGATGGATATCCCCGAACTAGTCAACGTCCCATCGCCCCTGGACGGTTCCGATGAACTGGTCAACCGTTTTCCGCCCGGCAGGCTACAACCTTCGTTTGGTTGATGTTCAATTCTGATCTGTATTGCACGAATGACGCCGCCGCTGCGTCGTCGTGGAAATGGTGCCGCGATATCGAAATGTGACACTTCGGTGCAATCTGCCTGTGGGAATGGAATCAATCATGACGAACGTGTCCATCATGAGCCGATGGTAAAACGACAGCGATCTCTTTGCAGGCGATGATCTTTGTTTTGGCCGCACTAGAGATTGAGCCCTCCTCCTCGGAAGCCCCATTGCCCAAACCGATCATCGCTCATGTTCTTCATCGTCTCTACCTCGCGGGTGCTGAGGTTCTTGCCGCTGCGCTGGCGCGGCAGATGCGCGATCGATTCGATTTTCACTTTCTCTGCCTCGATGAGGTTGGCCCCCTCGGAGAGCAGCTCGCATCGGAAGGGTTCAATGTCGTCGATCTACAGCGCAAGCCTGGGGTTGATCTCTCCGTGGCTCGTCGTATTCGTGCATTGACGAAAGAGCATGGCATCGAGTTGCTGCACGCCCATCAGTACACACCATTCTTTTATGCATCAGCTTCGCGTCGAATTTGGGGCAGCCTGACTTCATCGCCGCGACTACTCTTCACCGAGCACGGTCGGCATTACCCCGATATCCGCAAGACCAAACGCGTCTTCGCCAACAAGCTGCTCCTTCGCAAACGCGATCAGGTCACGGCAGTGGGCAACTTCGTCAAGCAGGCACTGGTGAACAACGAAGGCATCGCGCAGCAGCGGATCGAAGTCGTTTACAACGGCATCGACACCGATCGTTTCCAGGTCGATACCACCGGTCAGGTCCGCGCTGCGGTGCGCGCAGAGCTGAGCATCGCGGCTGATCGTGGCGTCGTTCTACAAGTGGCGCGGTTTCATCCTGTGAAGGATCATGCCACCGCAGTGCGTGCATTCGCTGCGGCGGCGGGGACGTTCAATGAAGCTAACAAGCCACTGCTGCTGCTGGTGGGCGATGGTGATGAGCGCGAAAAAATTGAATCGCTCATTGCTCAGCTTCAGGTTAGTAGCCTCGTGCGCTTTCTCGGTGTGCGCAGCGACATTCCAAGGCTGATGAGCGCTGCCGATGTGTTCATGCTCAGCAGCCTTAGCGAAGGCATTTCGGTGACGCTCCTCGAAGCGATGGGCGCTGCGATTCCCATTGCCGCCACCAATGTCGGCGGCAACGGCGAAGTGGTCGCCCACGGCGAATCAGGTCTGCTCTCGCCTCGCTCCGAACATGCCGCACTGGGTGTAAGTCTCGCCACATTGCTGCGTGATCCGCTGATGCGACAGCGCATGGGTGAAGCTGGCCGGGCCCGATTGCTTGCGACTTTCACCCAGCAGCAAATGCACAAGCGATACGCGGAAATCTACGAACAGATCACACGCCACCGCGCCGCGCTGGATTGACATCGCTCAAACGGATAACCTGTACATATCCACGTTGTTTTATGCGCGCTGCATCAGCGTGCCGCTTCTTTCGGACATGGAGGTCTTGATGATGCCCCGTCGCTTCGCCATCGCACTTGCTTTTCTATTGGTCACTTTGAGCAGCGTGGCTGTCAACGTCTCTGTTGCCGGGCCGGTCGTTGCTGTTGATCTGAAGATGGCTGAGACGATTCACTCAGCTGGCATGGGCAAGACGCAGGTCGCGCTCTATGCCGTCGATCTCGAAACCGGCCGCGCCATCGTGCGATCCAATCAGGATGAGGCGATGATTCCCGCCAGCAATCTCAAGCTCATCACCTCCGCAGCGGCACTGGGCACGCTCGGCCACGACTTCGTTTTTGAAACCAAGCTCTCGCTGCTGAATCCGCCCGCCGATGACAAAGCTCCGCAGACCGATGCAATTCTCGTCGTCAAAGGCGATGGTGACCCGGCCTTTGGCGATGACACCGTCCTTCGCAAATACGGCAACCAGATCGGCGATGTCGAAGCGATGATTCAGCTCTGGATCGACGTCGTCAAGAAAGCCAACATCACCAAAGTCTCGCGGCTCATCATTGATGATTCGATTTTCGATACCACGTTTGTTCACCCGACCTGGCCCGCCGATCAGCTCAATCGTTGGTACTGCGCACAGGTCGCAGGGCTGAATTTTTACACCAACTGTCTGGACGTTTATCCGGTGCCTTCGACAGTGGCGGGGGACAGTCCGTTTGTGCGTGTGATTCCCGCGGCACCGTTTATCTCCACCACCAACATCGCCACCACGGGTAACAGCGACACGTTCTGGATCAGCCGAAGAATTGGTACGAATGAGATGACGTTCCGAGGCAGTGTGAAGAACAAGCGCACCAGTCCGGTGAATGTGACGCTGCACGATCCGCCGCTGTTTTTCGGGCAGATTCTGGCGGATCGTCTGGCCAAGGCGGGCATCGCGGTGGGATCAGTAGGCCGGCCCAAGCCGCAGGATGTGCTCGGCGCGGGCAAGCCTTTGCATATCATTCGTACACCCTTGAGCATCGTGCTTTCGCGCTGCAACAAGAACTCGCAGAATCTTTATGCCGAGGCCTTATTCAAGCGCATCGGTTTCAAAGCGACAGGTGCGCCGGGGAGTTTTGATAATGGTGCTGCGGCGGTTCGCTTGTTCCTTCAAAAGCAGATCGGTACTGCGGCGGCTGCTGTGCGTACTGCTGATGGCAGCGGGATGAGCCGGGACAATCGCGTGACGGCTCGCATCATGGTCGATGTGCTTGCCGCCATGCACAAGAATGCGAAACTCGGCAAACCTTACCGCGACAGCATGTCGATTGCCGGTGTCGATGGCACGCTCGATGATCGTATGAAAGGGCTTAAAGGCCGTGTGCATGCGAAGACCGGTTACATCAACGGCGTCAGTTGTTTGAGTGGTTACTACATCGCTCCGAGCAACAAGCCCAAGGCCAACACAGGTGTGCAACCCACCGATCAGAATGATGTGGATGATGGGCCTGCGGTCGCGTTCAGTTTCCTCTTCAACGAAATCCGTGTGCCTCTGGATACGGTGCTGCGCACGCAGAATGAACTGGTGAAGATTCTCGATGAAGCGTATGCGCCCAAGTAAAGCCGCTCGCGGCTTCGCTCCCGTACCAAGCCCGATGGAAGTCCAGAGTCCGGAGTCCAGAGTCCAGAGTCATTTTCATTTCTTTTTGTCCTCCGGGAACCACAGTGCCTCTCGTACGTCCAATGCTTTTACAGGCCTTCACCGGCCTGCGATTTCACGTTCCCCTGACTTAGAACTTAGAACTTAGAACTTTGAACTTTGAACTCAGAACTTAATTCCCCGGAGATTCGCCATGTGGAAGGCCCTGTCACTCACCCTCGTCCTGTGCATTCTGGGCACCATCTTTGTCGCCACCAGCCAGTGGGCCACGACTGCCGATGAAAAGCCAGCCGACGTGCTGGTGAAGGCGAACAAGCTGTTTGATGAAAAGAATTACGCCGAGGCTTCCAAGGCTTACGAGGACTTCCTCGCCGTCAAGCCGCTTCAAGATGGTTGGCAGCATGCCAGCGATCGCGTGATTCAATCGAAGCTGCGGCTGCGGCTGTTCGATCCCGCTCTCGAAGCTGCCGCTGCTTACATCGAACGCGCCAAGGGCACACCCTTCGAAGCCCGCGCTCAGCGCATGGCGGGCAACCTCTACATGCTCGTTCCGCACTGGGGCACGCGCTCGGGTGGCAAAGTCCTGCGCGCTCAAGCGGTGCAAGGCATCCGCGTTCGCACCGAACGCTACGACAAAAAATTTGCGCAAGGCCATCTCGAAAAAGCCCGTGAGCTTTACGCCCAGTACGAAGGCAACGCCAAGGCTCTTGAAGTTCTCCCCGAAGCGGAACGCACCAACTGGCGCAGCGAGCGCATCGAGTGCATCTTTGATCTGGCTTCTGTCGCTTCGCAGTTTGGCATCTTTGAAAACAACACCAGCTACTGGTTCCGCTACTGGGCTCAGCGCGATGATGTCATGGCCGAGACAGCGGGCGAAGATGATTTCGATGAATACAACAGCGACTGGAACCTTCGCCGAAAGCGTCCCATTGGTCTGCGCGTGGGCAAAGATGGCAAACCGATCTTTGCTTCTACTCCCAAGAATTACAAAGCTGACTTAGGCGATGAGCAGAAGGTGCTTTTCCTCTTGAATGAAGCGCGCTCGCTCGATCAGACGGAGAGCAAAAAATACACCGGCCTGGCCTGGTATCGACAGGCCATGTTGGCCCGCGCTCAGTTCGGCGCGGATCGCATGCAGCAGTACGGCTCGATGTATCACGATGGCAGCAAGTATCCGCTTCAGGAAGAGCTCACCGCCATCAATCCGTGGGAACTCAAGGATAGCGAAACGATTCTGCTCGCCGGTGGCCAGATCATCACCGGGCAGTTGCCGCGTGACTGGGACATTCTGGCCATGCTGCGCACCGTGGTCGAAGACTACGCTGGCAGCGGCGTCGCTGATGAAGCGCATTACGCACTGGGGCTTTATCACCAGAGCCGTCAGCAGTACACCACGGCACTCAAGGAATACAGCGAAGTCAAAAAGCGTTACGAAAAGTCGCCGTGGGTAGAGCATGCCAATGAACAGGTCAAGCGCATCCTCGAGCCGCAGGTGCTCATCTCCAACAGCAGCGTGCAACTGCCTGGCGCTCCTGTCGAACTTCAGGTGAGCTACCGCAACACGAGCAAGGTGTGGTACGTCGCACGCAAGATCGATCACGAAGGCTTCATGCGCAAAGTCCGCGATGAAAAGGAAGACCCGCGTCAGGGCTTCCGCGGTTTCTGGGCGCTCAACACTTGGCACGGCAACTTCGTCAATGGCTTCCATCCGCAGAATTGGAACCAGGTCGTCGCTGCCGAGTTCATCGGCGACGAAGTCATGCGATGGGAAGAGGAAGTCAAAAATGATGGCTCGCATCGCTACAGCCACGCGATTCAATCTGCTCCAATCAAGGAGCCTGGCGCTTATCTCGTTTATGCCTACCTGAATGAACCGCCCAAGAGTGATGCGGATAAGAAGGGCAAAGAGGCGCTAGTGCTGGGCAGCAGCCGGGCTGTGTTTGCGATGACCGATGTGGCGATCGTGGAGAAGAAGGTCAAAGATGGCAATCTCTACATGATTACCGAAGCTCGCGCCGGTGCGCCAATTCCTAATGCGGATATCGAAGCGCTTGAAATCTGGCAGACCTACAACCGCCTGACCCGGCAGACGGAATATCACCGCTTCCTGCACAAGCTCAAGACCGACAAAGACGGCTTGGCCGTCGTCACCTCGCGCGGTCGTCAGCATGGCAGCCAGCTTCACGCCATCGTCAAGTCCGACACCGCGCCCGGCCGTTTCGCATGGACCGGCATGAGCTACTGGAGCAACTACCATCCCTCGCAGCTTCGCAGCGGCATGACCGCGTACACGATCACCGATCGCCCGGTCTATCGTCCCGCTCAAAATGTTCGCTACAAAATCTGGCTGCGTCAGTTCAACAACGGCCTCATCGAGAACCGCCCCGATCGTCAACTGGCCATCACCATCTACGATCCACGCGGCAACAAAGTGCAGGAAACCAAGCTGCAAACCGATCAATTTGGTGGCGCTGACAGTCAGGTCACCCTCGGCGAAGAGGCCACGCTGGGCATGTACCGCATCGACATTCGCGACGCCACCAACCCCAATCAGCACATCTATGCCGGTGGCCAGACGTTCAGCGTCGAGGAATATAAGAAGCCTGAATACGAAGTCACCGTCGAGCCCGGCAAGAGCCACGCCAAACTCGGCGAAACCATCGAAGCCAACATTAAAGCCACCTATTTCTTCGGCGGCCCTGTCTCGCAAGGCACCGTCAATTACAAAGTCTTCCGTCAGGAATACACGCACAACTACTTCACCCCCGGCCGCTGGGATTGGCTCTACGGCCAGGGCTACGGCTACTCCTACTACGGCTTCGACTACCTCCCTTGGTGGGGCAAGATGGAGTCGAGCTACTGCATCCCCGGCTGGTGGGGACCGCGCGGCAACCCCGTGCGCGAACTCGTCTCTCAAGGCGAAGCCAGCCTCAGCGCTGATGGCACTGTGAAAGTCATGATCGATACCGCACAGGCTGCGAAGGATCATCCCGATAAAGATCACCAGTACATCGTTGAAGCGGAGGTGAAAGATTCCTCTCGCCGTGTGATTACGGGCGAAGGCTCGGTGAAGGTGACGCGCCAGGCGTATTACACGTTCATTAATGCAGACCAAGGCTACTACAATCCGGGCCAGGAAATTTTCTTGAATGTAAGAGCGATGACGCCTGACAATCAGCCGGTGAAAACCGAAGGCATTTTGAAGGTCACCGAAGTTGTCTTTGGCGGCCCCAACAATGCTCACATCGAAGAGAAAATCCTGCACACCGAAAAAGTCACGCTCGATGAAACGGGCCAGGCCAAGATTCAGTTCCGCTGGGAAAAATCAGGTCAGCTCAAGTTCACGATCACCAGCCCCGACCAGTGGGGTGGCCAGGTCGCTGGCATCGCGATGGTCTGGGTCATTGGCCGCGACTTCGATGGCGCGCTCTATCGCTTCAATGATCTGGAGCTCATCACCGACAAGCGAACTTATGCCCCCGGCGAAGTCGCTCATGTGATGATCAATACCAAGCACTCTGACAGCCACATCCTCTTTGCCGATGATGTGGACAACAACCACATGCTCGGCTACCGCGTGCTCCACCTCAAGGGCAAGAGCACGGTCGTTGACATCCCCATCAAGGCCAATCACGCGCCCAACTTCTTCATCGAAGCGACCACCGTCAACGCCACGCGCGTTCACACGCAGAGCAAGCAAATGCTCGTGCCTCCTGAGTCGGGTGTGATTGATGTGACGGTGACGACCGACAAGCCTGAGTACAAGCCCGGTGAAAAAGCAACCGTCAGCGTCACCGCTCGCACCATCGATGGCAAACCCGCCAAGGCGCAGTTCACACTCAGCGGCTTTGATCGCTCGGTGCTTTACATCAGCCCGGAGACGACGCCCGAGATCGCCAAGTTTTTCCACGGCCAGGTTCGCAATCACTACCCGCTGATGCAGACGAATCTGATCGAGCAGTTTGCCGCTTCGGGCGCTGTCACCCGTCCCTTCCAGCAGCTCTGGCCCGTGCCGCACGGCTGGTACGGTGTGTGGGGTCCGTCCATCGGCGACTGGCGCGGCGTCAGCGATGAAGAGATGGCACGCCTTCGCGGTGAGACTAAATCGTGGGGTATCGAACAGCAACAGGAAAAACGCCAAACTGCTGATGAAGGCGGCTTCGGTGGCGGCGGTCGTAATGCTGCACGCGGATTGGCGGTGGAGAGCGAAGCGAGCGGTGGCGCTCCCATGGCTGCGATGTCAGCAGCTCCCGGAGCAATGGCCGATGGTCAGGTCGCTTTGGCGAAGCAGTCCTCCGATCGTGATTCTGACAAAGCCCAAGGCGAAGCCGGCGGCGAATCTGGCGGCAATGCCGAGCCAACCATGCGAACTCAGTTCGCTGACACCGCGCTCTGGCTCACCACGCTGACCACCGGCGACGACGGCAAAGCCACCGCATCCTTCGTCATGCCTGACAACCTGACCACCTGGAAAATCAACGGCTGGGCCACCACCGCCCAAACCCGCGTCGGTCAATCCTCCACGACAGCCGTCGCCACCAAGAAGCTGCTCGTCCGTCTCCAGGCCCCGCGCTTCTTCATGGAGTACGACGAAGTCGTTCTCTCCGCCAACGTCAACAACTACCTCTCGCAGGCCAAGAATGTCACCGTCTCTCTCGACATTCCCAAGGATCACTTGGAACTCATCGGCCCCGCCAAAGCGCAGCAGGTCGTACTCGTCCAGCCCGGCGGCGAAACGCGCGTCGATTGGCGCGTCCGCGTCCTCAAGGAAGGCACCGCTTCCATCGCAGTCAAGGCGCTCACCGATGAAGAATCCGATGCGATGTCCATGAAGTTCCCCGTGCTCGTGCATGGCATGAGCAAACAGATCGCAACCACCGGCTCAATGCGACCTGATGACAAAAACCAATCGCACACCATCGAGCTCAACATCCCCGATGAACGCCGTCCTGAACTGACTCGCCTCGAAGTGCAGTTCGCCCCCAGCCTCGTCGGCTCCATGCTTGATGCTCTGCCTTATCTTTTGTATTACCCGTACGAGTCGAGCGAGAACACGGTCAGCCGGTTCATGCCTGCGGTGCTCACGCTTAAGACGCTCCAGAACATGGGCATCAATCTGGAGGAAGTCCGCAACATCAACAAAGGCCGAATGGAAGAAATTCGCCGCGTTGAAGCGGGCCAGAACCGCACGATCTACGGCGACAGCGCGATCTTTGATTCTGCTGAGATGAAACGCATCATCGACAAAGGCCGCACCAAGATCATGAACATGCAAAACGGCGACGGCGGCTGGGGCTGGTGGTCAGGCGGCGAATCGAGTCCCTACTTCACCGTCTATATCCTCCACGCTCTCACCACCGCACAGGTCTCCGATGTCGAGATCGACAACAACGCAGTCATGCGTGGCATGAACTTCCTGCAAAACTGGGAAATCCAGGAGATGCAGAAGAAGGAGTGGAATGTTCACAGTCAACACGCCTTCATTGCTTATGTGCTCAGCACCAAGGGCCAGAAGGTTTCCTTCAAGGCTCAAGGTGAAGACAAGCGCAGCGGCGAACTCATCGAGCGCCTCTTCGAAGGCCGTGACAAGCTGGAGCTTTATGGCAAAGCCCTGCTCGCGCTGACGCTGCACAATCTCAAGGACAAACGCGCTGACCTCGTGCTTCAAAATATGAAGCAATTCCTCGAGGAAAACAACGAAACCCAGCTCGCATGGTTCCGTACGCCCAAGGCTGGCTGGTGGTACTGGTGGAATAACGACATCGAAACCAACGCCTGGGCTCTCAAGGCTCTGACCAAGATTGAGCCCAAGAGCGACATCAGCCCGCGCGTCGTCAAGTGGCTCCTCAACAACCGCAAGAACGGCTACTACTGGCGCTCCACCAGCGACACCACCATGGTCCTCAGCGCCATGAGTGACTACGTCGTCGCCAGCGGCGAAGGCAATGCGGACTACACGCTCACGCTCGACTTCGACAACGGCAAGAGCGTCAAGAAAATCAAAATCAATAAGGACAACTTCTTCACCTACGACAACAAGTTCGTCCTCGAAGGCGCCGCTCTGGGCAGCGGCAAACACACCCTCAAAATCACCAAAGAAGGCCCGGGCGCTCTCTACTACAACAGCTACCTTTCCTACTTCACCAAGGAACGCAACATCGCTGAAGCAGGTCTGGAGCTGAAGGTTGATCGAAAGTATTTCAAACTCGATCAGATCAAGTACACCGTGGACGTCGAAGGCAGCGAAGGCCAAATCATCAAGGAAAACCGCCTGCGTTATGAACGCATCCCGCTCAAGGATGGCGACACCGTCAAGAGCGGCGATCTGATTCAAGTCGAGCTCAAGGTGACGACGGACAACAACTACACCTACCTCGCACTGGAAGACATGAAGCCCGCCGGCTGCGAAGCAGTGAAGAACACCTCCGGCGGCCAGGGCCAGGAAGGTTTTTATAGCTACATGGAAATGCGCGATGAAAAGGTCGTGCTGTTTGTTGCCAATATCGACCAAGGCGAACACCTGCTCAGGTATCGACTAAGAGCCGAGGTGCCGGGCATCTTCCATGCGCTGCCGACGAAGTTCTATGCGATCTACGTGCCCGAGCTCAAGGCCAACAGCAACGAGCATGTGATGAAGATTGTGGATTGAAAAGAAAAATCAGAATGAACAACCGCAAAGCCCACGCACTCCCGTGCGTGGGCTTTTTCATGGAAGTACCTTCACCCCGTCCATGCTGACGATGATGTCGTGATTTTCCTTCGTCGTATAAACGAAGAGCACCCCATCAATTGCGTAGGCAATATCACTCATCGATTCGTTCGACCAGTTGCTGATCTTCCCTTTGATCGTAGGAATGTATTTGGCGAGCACCTCTACCGATCTCATTTCGATATCTGCATTCGCGTTCTCATCCGTCATCGGTGCTGCGACTGGTGTGAGGTAGCCTTTGCTGTATCGCTGCTGCGGATTGGCTTTGACTTGCTTGAATCGATCATCATCAGGGAACAGTTCGCGCGCCAGTTTCAGCAGGTCGCGTTGTGTGGCATCCATGCTGATGGCATATGAGATACCTGTTTTGGAAGATTTACCTTCGAGGATGAAATACCACTCGCTACAACTGAAGCAGATGACCACGGTGACTTGTTTGTCTCCCTGATTAAATTGTAAAACCAGATCCGGATTGAACCCGCATGCCTTGGCCATCCCAGGCACAAAACTTTCCATACGTGTGGTCATGCGTACAGCCTCGGCGATCTGCTTCGCAACAAGAGCAGGACCTTGCTTCACAATTCGATACGCATCCGCACTTCGCGATGAACCGGCTGCGGGAGCCTCGACACGAAATGATTCAACACGATCTGGATTCTTGAGAATGCCTAGCGTTGCCTCGCCATGAATCCGTAGCAAATAGGGCGGCGTCTCATTGGATTGCAGCCACGCGGGAATGATTGGTTTCGATGTGGCGGAACTTGAAGAAGATTGATCGTTGCACGATATCAGTGAGAAAGTGAATATCGTCACCAGCGAAATGACGTATCGCATGTATGACACTCCGGAAGTCGTCGCGCAATTGAGCTTCATGACAAAGTTATAAACAAAATCTCTGGATCAATCCGAATTCGCATGCACCGGCTTCACATTCATCTTCCCACTACCCGCCAGCGCGAGCATTCGGTCCAGCGCGATCTGCGACCAGTGTTTCACCTCCGGCTTCACCGTGATCTGATTCACGACTTTTCCTGCTGCGAGATTATCCAGCACCCACAAGATGTGCGGCAGATCGATGCGGTACATCGTGGTGCACAGACACTGACAATCCGAAAGGATTCGCACGGTGACGCCGCGCTTGGCGGCGGACTGCGCGAGGCGATTGACCATGTGAACTTCGGTGCCGATGGCCCAGCGCGAGCCGGGGGCAGCAGCGTCGATTGTTTTGATGATGCCTTCGGTGGAGCCGGTCATGTCGGCTTTGAGTACGACTTCGTGTGCGCACTCAGGATGCACAATCACCGTTACATCAGGCCAGGCCGCCTTGATCTGATCGACATGCTCGGGCCTGAAAAGTTTGTGAACCGAGCAGTGCCCTTTCCATAGAAGAAACGTGGCCCGCTCGATGTCTTCCGCTTCAAGCCCGCCCATGCCTGCTGCATCGCGCGGGTCCCACAGCGCCATGTCGGAGTGAATATCAAAGCCCATCGACGCGGCAGTGTTGCGACCCAGATGCTGATCGGGGAGGAAGAGAATTTTGATCTTACTCCCCTCCCTTGCAGGGAGGGGTTGGGGGAGGGTTGGATCAAATGCGGAGCTGTCGCCGTCGTCTCTATTGGAAGCTCGACCCTCCCCCAGCCCCTCCCTAAGAGGGAGGGGAGTTGTGCCGCCCGCCAGCGCCCAATCAAGCACAGTCGCACAGTTACTGCTCGTGCAGACCGCGCCGCCATGCTCACCGCAGAAGGCTTTGATGGCAGCGGAACTGTTCATATAGCAGATGGGGATGACGCGAACTTTGTCGCTATCAATCACCTCATGAATCTCCCGCCATGCTTCGATGGTGTCGTGATGCGTCGCCATGTCCGCCATCGAGCAGCCAGCGCCCAGGTCAGGCAGGATCACACTCACACCTTGCGGCGCGAGAATGTCAGCACTTTCAGCCATGAAATGCACACCGCAGAAAACGACGTATTTCGCGCCGGACTCTTTCACCGCATCGGCGGCAAGCTGGCTCAGCTTGTAGCTATCGCCGGTGTAGTGGGCAAAGCGAATCACTTCATCCTGCTGATAGTGATGGCCCAGAATAATCAGGTCTTTGCCCAGTTCAGCTTTGCGCGCGGTGATCGCAGCGGCGAGATCATCGTCGGTCATTGTCGTATAGCGCGGCGGTAATGGCGGTTGCCAGAGCATGTTGCCTCCTTGCGGGATTATAGGAGGCAATGAGGCGACGCGCAGCGAGGACACCGCGGGTGTAAAGATATTCATAGCCGCAGCGTCCTCGCTGCGCGTCCGCGCGGTTTCTCACGTTGTGACGTAAACTTGCTTCCATGAGTGACGCTTCGATTCTCAAATCAGTGCCACGCTACAAACGCATCTTGCGCTGGCTGCGTATCGCACTCATCACGCTCTTCATTCTCTGGCATCTGACTTTTCTCTTCATTGCCAACGCGAAGCTTTACACCGACCTGACCAGCGCGACCCTCGGCAAGTATGAGCGGTACACGAGTCTGGATCAGGGGTGGGGCATGTTTTCGTCGCCGCTCTATCGCGTGCTGCCGTTCCCTGCGGTGCGGGTGACGTTTGATGATGGCAGCAGCGAAGTGATTCTGTCGAGCAATGAGCCTGAGGATTTGAAGTATTTCTTTCGCATTGGCGGAGCGCGGCTGCGCAAACTCGAACATTCCTTCATCACCGAACGTGCTGATCTCACCGGCGATTACCGGCAGCCGATCCAGCAGCGTTTAGCACAGTCCTATCTCGATCGCTGGAAGGCGGCCCATCCTGAGGATGCTCGCCGCGCTGTGAAGTTCACGCTGATTCGCCGTGATTTTCAGATTCCTAGGCCCGGGGAGTCATGGGCTGATGAACCTGTCGTAACGGAGAAAGAGCTGGCGAGTTTTGCGGTGGAGGGTGCGCCTTGATGGAGCCTGCGCCCGATTCAACGCGAGATTCATTAGGCGGTGGCGCAAGCGAGCTGCCGCAGCTTGCCGCGTCGCCTTCGCTCTTCAAACGCGCTTGGCGCGTGCTGCTTGATTTTTGGATTGCGCCGATTCGCGCAGAGCCTCTCGCGCTGATGCGCATCGTCACTGCGCTAGGTGTGCTGCTTAGCGCGCTGACCACGATCGCTCCCAATCTGTCGCTCTTCTGGTTTGATGAAGGCATCATTCCCGCTCAAGTCAGCGACCAGATGATGAGCTACGGCAGCAGGGCGAGCATTCTTTATGGTGTCACGTCTCACGCAGCCATCATCGCGTGGTTTGTTCTGTGGATGATCGCGCTGCTTTTTCTATTGGTCGGTTGTTACTCGCGCATCGCCTGCATCATCGCTTGGGTACTCGCCGTGTCGTTCAACATTCGCGGCCTATGGACGCTCAACGGCGGCGATGATGTCGCTGTTCATCTTCTCTTTTATCTCATGCTCAGCCCGTGCGGCGCTGCGTGGTCGATCGATTCGCTTCGGCGAAGATTGAAAACATATCGCGATCCTGAATCAGGTTTTGAATTGCCCCAGGCCAGGCCGACGGCGCAGCCGACGCTCATTGAACCTTGGTCTGTGCGTCTGATGCAGATTCAGCTGGTCATCATGTACCTGCTCAACGGCATCAACAAAATGAACCTCGCGCAAACCAATGACTACCTCACCGGCGAGGCGGTTTACTGGGCGCTCAATGATGCCACGCTCACCCGCTTTGCGTTCGACATGCTGCCCGCGCCGATGTGGGTCTGTCGATTGCTGAGTTGGGCAACGCTGCTCTTTGAATTTAGTTTTGTCATCTTCATTTGTCTGCCTCGTGTGCGGCCTGTTCTGCTCTGGGCGGGCGTGCTGTTTCACGCAGGCATTCTCGCGACCATGGAGATCGGCTGGTTCGGCCAGTTCACGCTTTGTTATTACCCCGTCTTCATCAGCGGCGCCGCCGTGGCCGGTGCAGCAGCGCTGCTCGCCAGGCGCGGCAGCAAGAAAAAATATGTCGTCTGCTTTGATACGTTTTGTCCCGTCTGTCGTCGTTCAAAATTCGCGTTGGAATTATTTGATGTGGGTAAACGGCTCACTTACCTGGACATCCACGATCGCCCCGCGATGGAAGCAGCGCTGCCAGGCGTTGGCTACACGAGAGCGCTGCGCGAGATGCTCGTGATCGCGCCCAGCGGCAAAATCACCGGCGGCTTCGATGCTTTCCGCACCGTGATGCGCGTGCTGCCTGCGCTGTGGATTTTGCTGCCCGTGCTCTATCTGCCTGGCGCAGTATGGATCGGCAGACGCATCTACAAAGCTGTCGCACGCAATCGGTACAAGCTCGTCAAGTGCGATCAAGGTGTGTGCAATCTGCACCTGATGGCGCTCTCACGCGAAAATCTGGATGAAGAGGAAATTGCCAGGGTGGTGCAAGGTGCCCGTGATGCAGCGATGCACCGCACATGAAAAGGTATTTAGCCGTTCGCCTTGGCGAACGGAGTCTGACCCAAAACCAACGCGCCACGATTCGATTCTTCATGGCGATGCCCAGCCATCGCGGTTAGCCTGATTGACGAAAAGTCCTCGCGTCCACCATCCACTGCCAAAGGATCATCATGATTCGCCATCGCCTGCTCATCGCCTTGTGCGTTTTGCTTTTCTCTTCCTTCGCCCTCGCCGACCAGACCGGCCCCAAACGCCGCGTGCTTGCAGGTGACTACTCCGGTGGCAAAAAACGTCTCGCCATCGTCGATGCCGATGGGAAAATTCTCTGGGAACAGAAGATCAACAACATCCACGATGTTCACCTGCTCGATAGCGGCAACATCCTCTACCAGTCCGATTGGACCCGCATCGTCGAAACTGACAAAGATGGCAAAATCGTCTGGGAATATGACGCAGCCAAAATGAACGGCAACTCCGGCAAACGCATCGAAGTCCACGCCATCCAGCGCCTCAGCGACGGTCTGACCATGATCGTCGAGAGCGGCTCGGGTCGTATCATCGAAGTCGATAAGGACGGCAAGATCCAAAAGGAAATCAAGCTCAAACTCAACAAACCCAGCGTCCACCGCGATACCCGCAATGCCCGCAAACTCGATAACGGTAACTACCTCGTCGCTCACGAAGGCGATGGCATGGTGCGCGAGTACGATGGCGATGGCAAAGTTGTCTGGGAATACGAAACCAAGACGCAGGTCTATTCCGCAGTCCGCCTCAAAAACGGCAACACCCTCATCGGCAACGGCGGAGCGAGCAACGTCATCGAAGTCACACCCAAGGGCGACGTCGTCTGGAAACTTTCCAAGAACGATCTGCCCGGCATCACCCTCGCGTGGATCACGCAGGTCTCCCGCCTGGAGAACGGCAACACCGTCGTCGTCAACTGCCACGCCGGCCCCGACAACCCGCAGGTCTTCGAAGTCACCGGAGACAAGAAAGTCGTCTGGTCCTTTAAGGATTTCACCAACTTCGGCAACGCGACGCCTGTTGCAGTGGTGCTTGATGAAAATGGCAAGCTGGTGAAGTGAGTGCGAGCTTCATGCAGTGATGGATGTGAGGCGTGCGCTGTCCACGACAAGCAACGCGCCGAGGCATCCACGCAGCGCGTACCAATGCGTTACCCCTTCATACTGATGGAGCACAATCAGCCCCTCGCGGCTTGCCAGCGCGTGAAGCCTGCAACCCATTGAAGTGCGCTCTGCGTTCTGCGCTGTGCGTTCATGGTCTGGTGGCGCATCGCTATCAGGCAGAAGCGCGGACCATTCTGGGAAGTTGTTTCCCAACTGTCATGTTGAGGCGCGTGACTTCAGCGTGCAAATATGGAATGCATAGCTGCTGCGGCATGGGGCGGGCGAAGTGGTAGCCTTGGCCGTAGTCGCAATCCAGCGCCTGGAGGAAGGAGACGTGTTCGGGATTTTCGAGTCCTTCTGCAACGACGAGCAGTCCCATGTTGTGCGCAAGGCAGACGACGGCGTGGACGACGGCTGCAGCATCCTTGCGATCGTGGAGGTTGATGATGAAGCTGCGGTCTACTTTGAGTTCGTCCAGTGGGAATCGATGAAGGCAACTGAGCGACGAGTAGCCGGTGCCGAAGTCGTCCATGGATAGCCGTAGGCCCATGGCTTTGAGCGCGACAAGCACTTTGCACGTTCCTTCAGGGTCGCTCATGATCACGCTTTCGGTGATTTCGAGTTTGATGGAAGCGGGGTTCACGTTCGCCGATCGCAGGACATTGGAGAGCACCTCCAGGAGCTTGGGGTCGGCGAATTGTCGCCTTGATAGATTGATGCTCATGGTGAGCGATGCAAGCTGGGGGTATTGCGATCGCCAGATTGATAGCTGCTGGCAAGCTTCCTTAAAGACCCATGCCCCGATGGGTATGATCGAGCCGCAATCCTCAGCCAGCGGGATGAACTGATCCGGACTGATGAGCACTCCCTCGCGCTCCCAGCGGACCAGCGCCTCGAAACCCATGAGCTGTCGGGTATGCAGTGAAAAGATCGGCTGATAGTGAAGGACCATTTCGTTTCGTTCAACAGCGTGGCGAAGATCGCTCTCCATACGCATGATCTTCATCGCAGCTTCGTGCAGCGTTTGATCGAAAACGGCAAACTGGTTTTTGCCAGCGTCCTTGGCTTTGTACATGGCGGCGTCGGCGTCGCGCAGCACATCCTTTTCAGATTCGTATCCGGGCTGGCCAAAGACGATGCCGATGCTGGCGGTCGTTTCCAGTTCGTGGTTGTCAAACTGTACAGGGCGGCAGACAGCCTTGAGCAGGTGATCCGCAATGCGGGCGGCATCATCGACTTCGCGGATGCCATCGAGCAGGACGGTAAACTCATCGCCCCCAAGACGGGCCACGATCGATTGGCCTTCGTCTTCGTCGCCGTCGTCATCTACGGCAGCGACGCCATCGCCCAGGTTCGATGAATTGATGCCATCGGTGGCTCGCACGGATTCACGCAGCCGCTGGGCCACGGTGGTGAGGATCCGATCGCCTGCTGCGTGTCCGAGGCTGTCATTGACGATCTTAAAGCGGTCCAGATCCATGAAGAGGACAGCGAAGTGATAATCCGGCTCGCGCTTGGCTCGCGCCAGGCACTGCGCGACGCGATCGTGAAAGAGAACGCGATTGGGCAGGCCGGTGAGGCCATCGTGAAGAGCATCGTGCCGCAGCTTTTCCTCTGCTTCGCGGCGCCGGGTGATATTCTCGTGCGCTACAACGATGCGCTTGGGGCCATCACCTTCAAAGCGCGAGATGCGCACCACGAACCAACGCTTTTTACTGGGGGAATGGCAGGGATACTCCAAATCGAACGCGTCCCGCTCTCCGGTGATCACCGATCGAATGCCGTGCACCACATGTACAGCTTCGGAAGAACAAGGCCCCGTCGAACTCTCGCATACATCCAGATAGTTGGCCCCTTCGACAAAGCGGCTACCACGGCCACCATTGGCATTGGCGAACTGCCGCCATGCCCGATTGACGGAAATGATGGTGCCATGCTCATCGAGAATGGCGACATGTGCGGCCAGCGCATCAACCGTTGATTGAGCAAACCGCTTTGATGCAGCCAGTTGCTGCGCCTGTCCATCCAGATGCTTCAGACTTTCGGCCATCCGCTTCATCGATCGGCGAAGTTCCAACTGAGCCACAGCCTGACGGGCAAGGACTCTTAGTGCCTCAGTTTGTTCCGCAGTGAACTGGCGAGAAACCCGATCAATCACACAAAGGGTGCCCAAGGTGTGGCCATCTTCCACCACGAGCGGAGCACCCGCATAGAAGCGGATATGCGGATCGCCGGTCACCAGCGGATTGTTCGCAAACCTTTCATCGCGCGTGGCATCAGGAACGATGAAAACGCCATCCTGTTCGATGGCATGAGCGCAGAATGAAATCTCACGGGAGGTCTGCTTCGCATCGATGCCGACCCGCGACTTGTACCATTGGTGATCGTCTGCCACGAGGCTCACCAGGGCGATCGGCGTATCACAGATCCGCGCGGCCAGCAGCGCCAGATCATCGAACGCCTGCTCCGCGGGGGTGTCGAGAATGTCATAGTCGAGCAAAGTGGCCAGACGACGCGATTCATTCGATGTTCTGTTAAGAGTTGACGCAGGGAGCATGGAGCCCTCTTCTTTCCTTGAGAATAACAACACATCCCACCCACCCGAAGAGCACCCACTTGTGGATCAAAGTCTTCTTTCTATTCCGATGGAATGTGACATCGGTTCGTTGATACGTGTTCTTTCGTATGCTCATGGGGTTTAACACCTCGGAAGGTTTCAATTGGGCAGCAATTGTTTGATCTATTGTTGTTTATCCATTTATATGGTTGCACGGGCGGGTAGATATACCCATTGTAAAAAGACAGCGCCGACACAATGAGGCATCGGTCAGCGCCACGTGTTTCACCGGGAAACGTGACTAGGAAATTTCACCATGAATTTCCCATGGACAGGCAATGTCTCTGGCAGTGATTCGTGTAACAGATAGGAACAGCCTGCCCATTGGGTACAATGGTGTGCTGGCGCGTGAGTGCCTTTGGCGTCTTTGGCGTCATGTGTTGTTTATGCCAGCAACTGAATCGCAGAATTTGGGATAGGAAACTCCATGAACAGCCGACCTCGTTCGTTGACCTTTCGTTTGTTGCCTGCGCTGGCGGCGCTGTCGGTTTGGGGCTTGCCGTTGGTCGGTCATGCGTTTGCTGTGCCTGAGCCTGCGCCAGTGCCCGCGCCTGTTGTCGAGCCCGCGCCTGTTGTAGAACCCGCGCCTGTTGTAGAACCCGCACCTGTTGTAGAACCCGCGCCCGAATCCGGCCCGCTGCCCGGCCACTCTTCACATGGCGAAGCATTCAACGAAGGCCCGCGCCAAAAAGCCTACCTGATGCAAGGCATGGCCCACTGCAAGTTCCCCGTCACCTCCAGCGTGCCTGATGTGCAAGCCTTCATCAACCAAGGCATCGCCCAGTTGCATGGCTTCTGGTATCTCGAATCTGAGCGCAGCTTCCGTCAGGCAGCCGCGCTCGATCCCGACTGCGCCATCGCTTACTGGGGCATGGCCATGTCCAACCTTAGCAACACCAAACGCGCCAAAGCCTTCATGGCTGAAGCGGTCAAACGTAAGGACAAAGCCAGCGACCGCGAGAAAATGTACATCGATGCCCTGGCCACCTACCACAGCGCCAGCGACGCCAAGGACCGCGACAAGGCTCGCAAGACCGCCTACATCGAAGCACTCGAAGACATCATCGAAGCCCACCCCGATGACATCGAAGTCAAAGCCTTCCTCGCCTTCTATCTCTGGGAGTGGCGCAGCACTGTGCCCACCGCCAGCACCCGCGCCATCGATGCCATCATTGGGCAGGTGCTCGCCAAGGATCCCATGCACCCCGTGCATCACTACCGCATTCACCTCTGGGACTATCGCAAAGCCAGCGTCGCGCTCCCCGATGCTGCCCGCAATGGTCAATCCGCCCCCGGCATCGCACACATGTGGCACATGTCCGGCCACATCTACGACAAGACCAATCGCTTCAACGATGCCGCCTTCCAACAGGAAGCCTCAGCCCGCGTCGATCACGCTCACATGATGCGCGATCAGGTGCTGCCCGATCAGATTCACAACTACGCTCACAACAACGAATGGCTGGTCCGCACGCTCACCACCATCGGCAGAGCCAATGACGCTGCCGACCTGGCGCTGAACATGGTCGAGTTGCCACGCCACCCCAAATACAACACGCTCACCAAAGGCAGCTCATCGCTGGGCAAACGGCGTCTCGTTGATACACTCGAAAAATTCGAAATGTGGGATCAGCTTCTTTCTGCCAGCAACAGCGATGCGCTGTCGCCCACCAATGAAGCAGAAGAAATTCAACTCCTTCGCCTGCGCGGCATCGCCCTCATCTCCACCAAAGATGTCAGCGCATACGAAATCGTCATGACCGATCTCGCCACGCGCTATGCTGAGAAACTCAAGAAGCGCGATGAAGCCGTCGCCGCTGCTGAGGAAAAAGCAACCAAGGAAAAGAAGGACGCCAAGGCGATCGACAAGGTCAAAGCCGATGCCCGCAAACCTTTTAGTGATGCTGTGACCAAACTGGAAAATGCCCAGGCTGAGTTGCGCGGTCATAAAGCTCTCTTCGATAAGCAAAACGACGAAGCCATTCGCCACTTCGAACTCGCCAAGGACACCCCCAAGTCCAGGCTCGCTTATGCCTACCTCGCCGCAGGCAACGCCGCCAAAGCCGAGGAACTCGCCCGCGCTGAGGTGAAGTCTCGCAAGAACAACACGCTCAATCACGCGCTGCTCATCGATGTGCTTTTCAAGGCTGGCAAAAAAGCCGAGGCCATCGCAGCATTCAATGAGTTCAAGCCGTTCTCCAGCGAAGTCGATCTCAAAGCCCCCGCCTTCGCCAGGCTTGAGCCCGTCGCCAAAGAATTGAAGCTCCCCGCTGACTGGCGCGCTCCGCGCGAACTGGCCAGCGATCTCATCGAGCGGCCAACCCTCGGCAGCCTCGGCCCGTTCCGCTGGCAACCGATGCCTGCGCAGTCGTGGAAGTTGCCTGATGCGACTGGGCGATCCATTTCGCTCAGTGACTACGCGGGTAAGCCGGTGGTCGTCATCTTCTACCTCGGCGCCGGCTGCGTTCACTGCACCGAGCAGCTCGCCGCCTTTAGTCCCATGACCAAGGACTTCGCTGACGCTGGCATCTCCCTCATCGCCATCAGCACGGATGATGTCACCAAGCTCAAGGATTCTCTGAAGCCTGATGCTGAGGGTAAGCCGTTCCCGTTCCCGATTGTCGCCGATGACAAACTCGAAACCTTCAAGGCATACCGCGCCTTCGACGACTTCGAAAAGCAACCCCTCCACGCCACCTTCCTCATCGACGCCCAAGGCCTCGTCCGCTGGCTCGATGTCAGCTTCCAACCCTTCATGGACGCCAAGTTCCTCCTCGGCGAATCCAAGCGACTCCTGGCGATGCCCGTCAAGCCAACTGATCCGAAGTCGCATGTATCCAAGTGAGTGGTCATGTGAGTGGTCATTTGTCCGTACCCCTGAAATTCGCAAAGTCTCATCCAAGCCGCCCGGCGAAAAGTTTGTCTACTTTCAACATTTTTCATTTCTGTCCACCTGCTTAACTCATTGTTAATGCTTGGCTTATCTCATGTCTAGGGGTAAACGGGTAGACGTCTACCCGTTTACCCTTATAGCAAATCGAGTTCGATGGTAGTGGGTCCGCCACGAGCCGCGCCCGTCAGGAAGCGGGCCTGCGCCTTGATTCCCCCACTCCCTCACGGTCGTGGCTCGTGGCGTACCGCTACAGTCGAATTGGGAATACCCCCAAGCGTGCATGAAACCCTCGGCAGCAGACATGACCAAGCCTCCGGAAGAAGGAGAGAATCCAAGCCGCCATAGTTTAGCAGGTATTGAATAAAAAATCAAGGGTTTTTATTGCAACAAACTCGCCGACGGCGTGCATGGTGTCACGCCCAAATGGTTGGCCAAGCAGGCAAGGAAAATGGGCCAGCGTTTCCCTGTCCTCGCGTCGGGTTCAAACCGCCAGTGGCAGCTCGACCCGCTGGCCTGAGGCGGTATTCTCGATGATCAGATTCTTCAGACGGGGCGTGTCAAGCTGTTCGCTGGCGTTAAGCAGTTCGATGCCGTAGATCTTCCCATCGGGGCCGATGTCGATATTCAGTTCATCGGAAATGACTTTCGTCGTCACCTTGGCGGTCTTTTTGCGCAGGCGGATGTAAGCGATGTTGCATGTCGGGTCGTAGGTCAGTTGCATGGCGTTAGCCTTCACACTGGTAGAAAGTAGATTCGTGGCGTCAGCCGTTCCCTTTCGCTTTTCGCCGCGGTTGCCTGGTCTTGTCTGCTCGGCTGCGGAGATGCTCCTTCGTCAATCCTTCGAGTGGCTCCCCTCGCTCAATCGTGTAGTCGCCATTGCCCGACTCGTAATGGCGTCGGAACCGCGCCAATCCGGCGCTGCCCAGTTCCTTCCTCAGAGCGGCAAGCCCTCATACACGAATCTGTTCACCTGTTAACGCCATCGTCAAGCTCCTGCAACAACTCCACGGGATTGAGCACTCGAAAAGGTAACTGGCCATCCTGGGTGCCGTCAATATGTTAACAAAAGGCGGTCAGACACTTCTTCTTTTTCTAATGATTGTCCATTCATCTGAAATCGCTTCAGCATTGAGCGTCCGACGCGTACGAACACTTCACGTTCGAACAAGCCAGAAGGAATAGGTAGGTCGCAAAGCATATCTCCGGATCGCTTTGTTCCATCGATACTCAGTGCAACATAAACTCCGCGTTTTTTGCACGCGGCAATTACTTCGAGCAAATGTGAGAGATTGAAGGATTGTGCCCCATATAAAATGCCTTGGCTGTGGCTGTAGGGAGGATCGCAGTAAACTAAATCTCCCTGTTTGGCCATTCCCATCGATTCCGCATAGTCGCCACAGACAAAGGAACATCCTCGGACGCGCGCATGCCATTCGTCCACACGGCTGGCGAACGAATCCGGATCGATTGGTGTGTGAGGGCCACAAGGAGTGGACATATACCCGTCAGCTTTGCGAAAGCGAATCACACCCCCATAGCATGATCGACAGAGAAACAAAAAATCTGCCCCGTTCGGATTCGTGTTGTACGAAGCCTTAATTTTTTCATAGCCGAGAACCTTTTTGCCTTCGCCTTCTTTCATGACCTCACGCCATCTCGTGGCGTACCAAGATTTCAACTTCTCTGGTGAGACTTGTAAGGTGCGCCAAATTTCGATCAATGGAGAAAACGAATCGCAACCGACGCCAGCATTTGGTGCTACCGTCGCCAAGACTGGACCGCTGCCTAGAAATACGTCGAAGAAGGTGCCATAATCCTTTGGGAAATAGGATGCAATCTCGACCGCCATTGAATACTTGCTGCCAATCCACTTTAGAAGGGAGCCCTTCGGGCGTGTCACAGGTTCGCGTGTCTGTCCGAATAGTGTAGATCGAGTGAGCATTTGTTCATGTTCCTTGTTTCCATGACGATTGTCCAACGCCGCCAAGATATCCCAAATTGGGATATGACGCAAGTCGCCCTATCTTCATAAAAATAATGGCAAAGTCCACTTTCACAGCGAAACACCGGAGATTGAGCGGCATTCTCCGAGATCTACGTGTGAATGCGGGATTTCGTCAAGCGGATCTTGCGAAAGTGCTTAGACAGCATCAATCCTTTGTGAGTAAGTACGAGTCGGGAGAACGCTCGCTTGACCTGATTGAATTACAGAGCATATGTGGTGCCTTAGGTGTATCGCTGCACAGACTGATTGATCTCTTTCAGGACGACGCACAATGATTCCTAACCCGTTGTTTTTGATGCAGCCAAAATTCTTTTGGGCTAACGTTAGAACCATCGGAGCGAAAGTCGGATACACCGAAAAGAGTAAAGGTAAAGGTAAGGGGCAGGGTAAGGTGAAAATCCCTACGGTCACGGAAATATGCACAGCGTACGCGCAACTTGGTTTGAGCAGTTTTCATATCGTTAATGGCGAGGGGGCACTCACGGAGCTAGGCGAAAAGCTTGTGGCCTATTTCGAATTTCGCGCACGATCCCTAAATGAGTATGTTCGGCCGAGACTAATGGACGGCGACCGCGCAAAGAAAGTGCATGATGATTTGAAAGCCACTACCAAGTCGAAGCGTCCGTCAACGATGAATAAGCAAAAGGGAATCAAGAAGGCCCCAGCGTACTTTACATGCATAATTAACATGCTTATCGATAAGTACGCTCGAGGTATGAAATTCGATAGCGACCCGCGCGATCTGACGACCGTAACGCTTGATGGAATGCCGCTTAGAACACTCGCGCGACGCGTCGACGGGGCCTTTCCTTCAACAATTAATCCAGTGGCCATTTGGGAGATTAAAGAATATTACTACACAACGAGTTTTGGTAGTCGGGTGGCGGATGGTGTGTACGAGACATTATTGGATGGTCTTGAGTTAGAAGAAATTCGAGAACACGAGGATATCGAGATTCAGCACTTGCTGATGATCGATGCTTACTATACATGGTGGGTTTGCGGAAAATCTTACCTCTGCAGAATCATCGATATGCTTCATATGGGATATGTCGATGAAGTATTGTTTGGTTTTGAAGTGATGGAACGATTGCCGCAAGTGGTTGGCGATTGGATGAGTCAGAACAGTGGATAAATAGGGTTATTTAAAACGACGGACATAACAATTCAGGCTCCGTGTATTCCTTTCTGTGCCGCAATTTTCATTTTCCAATTTGCATTGGGCATTGGATATTCGCATTTGCACTTTCATCGCAGCCCGTCCCTTTCGGGACGGCGCTAAACGACATCGCGGAAATATCCAATGGCCATTGCAAAATGAAAATTGCGAATTGAAATACTTTACGACGCGGTGCCGGTGAGTTTGCGGACGGTTTGGTCGAAGCCTTTGACGGTGGCGGTGAGATAGACGTAGACCATGATGCCGTAGCCTAGGGCGGCGAGGAGGCCGCCGATGAAGAGGGTGATGCGGCCGGTGGTTACAGTGTTGTTCGGACTGACGAAGTCGGCGACATTTTCGACCGGGTTGACGATCACGATGAGCTGCGTCACTGGGCTGAAGGCGTTGATCACTGCGCCGACGGCTGGGATATTTTCCACGGCGTTCATGCCGCAGAAACCTAGCACCAGCATCACCGTGCCGATGATCGAGATCGAAGGCACTACCGCGCCGACTACGCCCTTGGCTTTGATACTCCAGGTCATGCCCACGGTCACACACATTGCTACGAAGGGCACCAAAAGCAGCGGCACGAGCAGCATCATCTCGGGATAAAGCAGCGGGCCGTCGTAGCGCTGATTCATGCCGCCCACGTAATGCGTGACCTTTGCACGGTCGCCGGCGATGATCGAATACACACAGACGACGACCATCGTCACGACAGGCACGGCAATGAGCGCACTTAAAAAACTCACTAGGCCACGCAGCTTGCCCCAGACATATTGCTGCGGCGTGACGGGCGTGGTCAGGAGCAGATCGAGCGTGCCATCTTCGCGCTCTTTGCTGACGCAGCCGGCGGACATATAGAGAGCGACGATGACGATCACCGAGAGTTCCAGGAGAAGCAGAGCGAGAAGGATGAAGCGGAAGGCGGCGGCTTGATCGGCGGAGGGGCCGGTGGGGCCGGCGATGCGGGGGAGCTTTTGATTGAAGTGGAGCAGGGCGAGTACGAAGGCGGCGGCGATGCCGAGGATGATGAAACCCCAGCGAGCGAGGATGCCTAGGAAGCGGTTGCCGCGCGCGTTGGCTTCGCGCCAGGCGATGGGGCTGTTCCAGACGTGGCGGGCTGGGCGCGTGCGCTCACCGGGAGCGCTGAGGCGCAGGAAATTTCGCAGTTTTTGCGGCAGCGGAAGCATCGGCATGCCTTGGCCTAGCCGGCGCACTTGGGTTGCGCTGAAGAGGAGCATGAGCATGCTGCTGAGCAGGGTGATGGCGGTGAAGGCGGCCAGTGGACGCGAGTGGTAGAAGGCGACAAGGCCTGCGCGATCGGCGACTTCCTCGGCAGCAGGGGGGCGATAGTCGGTGCTGTTGAAAGAGGCTTCGAGAACGAGGAGCGGATGCAGCGGGGTGAGCACGGTGGTGGGCAGGACGGAGCCGACGGGGGCGCTGGCCTTATTAGAGAGACGCATCATCTTGTCGGCGCCGTACACAGCGACGAGATACGCAGCGATCATAATGATGAAAACGAAGACAGCTTTGCGACCACCAGCGCGAAGAACGGAGAGCGTGACGGCGATGGAGCCGACGAAGGTGGCGGTGAGTGCAGCGACGGCGAAGGCGACGAAGATGGAAGCGACGGGTACGCCGCCGAAGATGAGCAGCACGGCAAAAAGCGGAAGGCCAGAGAGCAGCAGTACGAGCACGAAAAAAAGTCGGCTCAGGAGTGTGCCCAAGACGATTTGCAAATTCGTCAGCGGGGTGGTGAGAAGGATGTCGAAAGTTTCGCCTTGTCGTTCGTGTTGGATTGCGCCAGCCATGAAGAGCGGGGCGAGGAGGCAGACGAGAATGACCTGGCCGTAGGCGACGATGGCGAAGACGCGCGTGCCCGCTTTGGCGAGATCGGTGAGCGTGGCACTAGAACCGAGGCCTTCGACGGAGAGCAGGCCGAAGAGGACGAGGATGATGAGCGCGCCGACGTAACCCATGCGCACCCAGAGGTCGCGCATGCGGCGAGACCCGCCTTGCACAATGCGCACCACAATCGGATTGGCAGGCATCAGATACCAGAGCCAGCGGGCGAAGGTTTGCATGGGGTGTAGTGTAGAGAGAATACAAAAGCGGAAAAGCGGAAAAGCGGAAAAGCGAGAAATTCGGAAGAAGGCAGCGGTGGATTGGTTTTCATTTTTCGCTTTCTCGCTTTTCCGCTTTCCCGCTTTTCTTCCTGTATGATTCCCTCGTGTACCTGCTCACTGCTACCAATCTGGAAAAGTCGTTCAGCGGCCGCAAGGTTGTTGATCATGTTTCCTTCGCTGTTGCCGAGGGCGAGATCGTCGGGCTGCTGGGTCGCAATGGTGCGGGCAAGACGACGAGCTTTCGCATGTCGATGGGCATGATCACGCCTGAGGGCGGCCAGGTGATTTTCAACGGCAACGATGTGACCAAGCTGCCGATGTATCAGCGGGCGCGGCTGGGCATGGGCTATCTCGCACAAGAACCTTCGATTTTTTCCCGCATGACCGTGCGCGACAATCTCATGGCCATTCTGGAGACGCGCTCGAATCTCACCCGCGCGGATCAGAAGGCCAAGGCTGATGAACTCCTCAAAAAGTTTCATCTCTCGCATGTCGCTAGTCAGCTTGCGCGCACTTTATCTGGTGGCGAACGTCGCAAGCTTGAAATTGCTCGCGCGCTGATCACTGAGCCGACGATCATGCTGCTCGATGAGCCGTTCCATGGTGTGGATCCGATCGCGGTGGAAGAGTTGCAAGCGGAGGTGAGTCGGCTGCGTGACAGCGAAGGCATCGCGACGCTCATCACCGATCACAACGAACGGCGAATTCTGCAAATGTGCGATCGCGTTTATGTCATCTTCGAAGGTAAAGTTTTTGCTGAGGGAACGCCTGCGGAGATCGTCGAGAACGAGTTGGTGCGTAAACGGTATCTGGGTGAGAGTTTGAAGGTCGAAGATTTTCAGCGGTAGGGCAGTGAGCCACAAAAGAAGTAGTGCAGTGTGGCACAAGAGAATCACTCATACATCAAATACTTGGCGCGAACAGCCGCAAAAATTTTCGCATCCTTCGCCCAGGTTTCTGCCAGCTTCTCTGGCGACTTCGCATTCATCATCGCTTCGTACGTTTCAAAATTACAAAGCAGCTTGAGCATCGGCGGCGCTTCAAAAGTTCTGCCATGGTTGCGCATCAGTTGCCACGCAATCGATAGCCCGGTGCGCGTCGGTTCGATCTTCTGGCGATCGGTGATGAGCGTGTAGATGCCGAAGCATTTTTCATCTTTGTATTTGCTGCTGGTGGGCGTGAACTCGATAGGCACAAAGCGAAGGCCGGGCAGTTCAAGAGCGTTGAGCGCAGCGGCGAGTGCTGGGCCATCGATCCACGGAGCGCCCAAGAATTCAAACGGCTGATCAGTGCCGCGGCCAACGGAGAGATTGGAAAACTCCAACAGGCCGATGGCGGGATAGAGCGTGGCCTGCGTGAGATTTCGCATATTGGGCGACGGGTTGATCCAGGTCAGGCCGGTCTGATCGAACCACATCGATCGCTTCCAGCCGCGCATTTTCACGATGTGCAGATCGCAGTTGAGTTTTTTCTCGCCGCGCACGAGCTGCGCCATTTCGCCGATGGTCATGCCGTGCACGATGGGGAATGAGTGATAAGCGACGAAGCTCAGGCGATGGGCATCGGCGAGTGGGCCATCGACGCGCAGGCCGGTGATGGGATTGGGGCGATCGAGCACGATGATGCGGATGCTATTTTCACTGGCTGCTTCCATGGCATTGCCGAGCGTTGACATGTACGTGTAAAAGCGCGTGCCGATGTCTTGGATGTCGAAGATGATGGTGTCGATGCCATCGAGCATTTCCTTCGTCGGCTTTCGCGTTTGGCCGTAGAGACTGAAGACGGGGAGTTTGGTTTTTTCATCGACACCGTGGCCGACTTTTTCATCGAGCGTGCCGTAGAGGCCGTGCTCGGGTGAGAAGAGTTTGATGAGGGCGACATTGGGCGCTTCGTGAAGCAGATCGATGGTGCGCTGGCCGCGCTGATTGCGGCCGGTGTGATTGGTGATGAGGGCGAGCTTGCGACCTTCGAGTGATTTGAACTTCTCTGCGACGAGCACATCGATGCCGGTTTGCACTGGCGGCGGCGACTTGCCCAGTCCCGCAGCCTGCGCTGCAATCGTGGCGATCTCCTGACTGAGCGTGACGGTGCTGCCCTTGCTGTCGGGGTGCAGGCGCGAGGCGAGAAGGATGACGAATGTTTGACTGTCGGGGTCAAGCCAGATGGAGGTGCCGGTGAATCCGGTGTGCCCAAAAGCGCGGCCGCGCGCAAAGAGTGCGCCGCGTGGTCTTGAATAGGCAGAGTCGAGATCCCAGCCGTAGCCACGGCCACTGCTGCCATCGGGCAGATAACGAGCGCGGGTCATTTCTTCGATTTTCTGCTTGGAAAGGATGCGTTTTCCGCTCAGCTCGCCGCCGCGCAGCATCATGCGGCAGAACAGGGCGAGATCATCGGCGCTACTGAATAATCCTGCGTGACCAGCAACGCCTTCATACCAGTAGGCGCGTGGATCGTGCACATCGCCGACAAGCCACTGGCCATCGCGCTTGTCGGTAGGTGCGATGCGCGATTGCCACTGCGGCGGCGGTTTGTACGCCGTGCTATTCATGCCCAAGGGTTCATAGATCGCTTCATGCGCGAAGTGATTCAGGCGTTTGCCTTCGAGTCGTTCGATGATTTCACCGAGGACGATGTAGCCGACATCGGAGTAGATGAATTTGGTGTTGACGGGTGCGGTGAGTTTGAGATTGCAGATGTTGATCCAGGCTTGCTGTCTGCCATCGGTGTAATCGCGCAGGTGATTGTCGGGGGTGAGGCCGCCGCGATGCAGGAGCAGATGCTCGATGGTGATTTTGTCTTTGCCGTGGGGTGCGAATTCGGGCAGGTATTTGGAGACGGGGTCGGTGAGGGCGAGCTTGCCGCGCTCGGAGAGGATCATGATGGAGGTGGCGGTGGCGACGACTTTGGTGAGCGAAGCGAGATCGAAAATAGTGTCAGGCGTCATCGCGGTTTTGGTCGGCTCGATGGCGCGCATGCCGAAGGCTTTGCGATAGACGATTTTGTCCTGGTGGCCGACGAGCAGGACTGCGCCGGGGATATCGCCTCTGGTGATGGCGGCTTCGATGAGCCGATCAGCGTGCGCCATGTGATCGGTGTTGAAGGATGCAGCCGAAGGCGCTGCGTCAACGAGCGGCTGGGCAGTAGAGGGGGACGAGCAGGCGGTGAGGAAGAGGCAAAGCAGGGGCAGGTGGAAAGAGTGGCGCATCACATCACGCTCCAGTGGGACAATGCGGAAGTAGGGGCCGTGTAGTTTACGGGGAGACGGGGGAGGCCACGCCTTGGGCGGGGCGCTAAACTGTGTTGCGTCGCGGTGGTGCTGCACGGTGTAGCTACATGGGGTATCAGATTGACTGGTTTTAAGTACGATTTTGCGCCATGCGTCTGCTCCGATACAATGAATGGCCGTGTCATTGTTCTGGTCGACGCGGATCATTAAAGGGAATGGAACGGTTTGTGGCCTGTTTCGATGAGTAATATTCACCCTACAGCCGTGGTCGAGCCGGGCGCTCAAATAGCTGATGACGTGGTCATCGGCCCTTTCTGTTTTGTGGGCGGTCATGCGAAGATCGGTGCGGGCACGCGCCTTGTCAGCCACGTGACGGTGCTGGGACGCACGACCATCGGGCAACACAATATTTTCTGGCCGCAGTCGACGATCGGCGCTGATCCGCAGGATCTGAAATTCGCTGGCGAAGATGTCTTTCTCCACATCGGCGATCACAACGAAATTCGCGAGAACGTCACCATTCATCTGGGCACTGGCAACGGCGGCTCCATCACTCGCGTGGGCAGCGACAACATGCTCATGGTCGGCGTGCATATCGCTCACGACTGCGTCATCGGCAATCACTGTCTGCTCGCCAACAACGTGCTGCTTGCGGGGCATGTGCATGTGAATGATCACGCCAATCTCGCTGGCGCAGCAGCGGTGCATCACTACTGCACGATTGGCAGTTACTGCTATGTCGGCGGCATGACGCCGGTGTCGAAGGATGTTCCGCCGTTTGTGATTTACGAAGGCGACCCGGCCCGCGAACGTGCCATCAATTCCATCGGTCTGGCGCGGCACGGCTTTCCCCCAGACACCATCAAGCGACTCAAGGAATGTTTCAAGCGACTCTTCCGCGCGGACCGTATTACTCAGGTGCCGGCATCGAATCGCCGGCGCTGGTACGCCTTCAAGAGCTGGTTCGGCAGCGACGAAAACGCCAGCGAAGGCGGCGTCGATAAAAACAATCTCCTTTCGTTTGGTGATCGTCTGGCCGCCATCGAGAATGATTACGCGGATGACAAAGTGGTGCTTCAGCTTTGCATTTTTCTGCGCAATCGTTCGGTGGGTTTGTCGGGCAGGTACCGCGAATCGCTGCGCAAGGATGACCGCCGCAAGCGCGGGGCAGCTGCGCTGAGCGAATCGGGCACGGTCACCGCCACATCGCCCAACGATTCTGATGCGTCGGCACCCATTTCGCCTGATGTGCCCGCGCCTGTGGAGACGGGCGCGACGCAGGGGTGAGGTGGGGATGAATAGGGGTGAGTTGTGCGCGAGGTGCATTCTCCGGTCTTTTACGCCAACGGCGTAATATTCCAAAGCCCGGAGTCGCCGGTTTTACGGCGCACTCCGGGAAGCGTGATGATTCATCTGGCAACCCTGAAAGGGTTGCACTTCATGACGGGGCCAATCCATGCCTCAATCGCTCGTGCAATTTTATGTTCACCTCATCTTCTCCACCAAGCATCGGCAGCCATGGCTGACTGATCGCCAGCAGCGCGAACAACTTCACGCTTACATGACTGGAATCTGTCGGAATCAGGATGCACCATCGATCATCATCGGTGGTGTCGAAGATCATGTACATCTACTGATTCGCATGGGTAAATCGCATGTCATTCCTGATCTCGTTCGTGACCTCAAACGCGATTCAACGAAATGGATCAAAGAGCAGTTTCAGAACCTCGCAGACTTTCATTGGCAGGAAGGCTACGCTGCATTTTCGGTGAGCCCGGGACACGTTGATGCCATTCGTGGATACATTGCCACGCAGGAAGAACATCATCAGCGAGAGTCGTTTCAAGATGAACTTCGTCGTGTTTTGAAAAAGTGTGGAATGGATTGGGATGAACGATATGTTTGGGATTGATGCGCAACATTGCGCCAAGTGCAACTCCTTCAGAGTTGGAGACGGATACGATCCTGTTCCCGGAGTGCGCCGCAGAACCGGCGACTCCGGGCTTTGGAATGCGACGCCGTTGGCGTCGAAGGCGAAAGCCAGTGTCAATGAGTCAGTGATAAGAGCTATGAGCACTATCAGATTTTATTTCGCTCGTTGCTCGTTGCAGGTTTTGACCGTCATGTGTCTGCTGCTTTGCATTTCTCTGCCCGGCTGCGCCTCCTTCTTCGCTGATCGCCTGGTCAAGCCACCCAATCATGATGTGCCCGTTTCGCAGCTGAGCGATTCTTCCCAAAGCTGGATGAAGTTCATCGGTGTCGATGGGCAGATGCGTGTGAAGGTCGGGCCGCCGGATGCTTCGCTCTTTATGTGGATCGTCGAGCCTCGTAATGAAGAGGGCGCGATCGTCGCTTCGCGCGGCACGATTCTCATCCTGCACGGCCTCAATGACGGCGCGTTCTGGATGCTCGGCAAGGCGCAGCATCTGTCGCGCCACGGCTACCGCACGGTAGTAGTCTCGCTGCGCGGCTACGGCCGATCCAGCGGCGACTATCGCACCTTCGGCGTCGTCGAGAAGCGCGATCTCTCGCAGGTCATCGATGCCTTGCAGGAGCAAAAGCTCTGCACCGATCGCGTGGGCGTCTGGGGCATGTCGTACGGCGCAGCCACCGCACTCGAACTGGCCGGGCATGATCCGCGCATCAAGGCTGTTGTGGCGGTGGCGGGATTCAGCTCCATGCGCGAGGTCGTGCCAGGCACTTCGCGGCTGCTCATACCTGTCATCGGTTGGTTCACCAGTGATGCGATGTGGCACGAGGCGATCGATGAAGCGGGCCGCCGCGCTGGTTTTGATCCTGATGACGCTGATGCGAAGAAGGCCATCACTAAGACGAAGGCTGCGGTGCTTCTCGTGCATGGCACCTGCGACATGATCGTGCCTTACGCCAACGCCACCCGCCTCATCGCCTGCGCCGATCCGCAGCGAAGCAAGCTCATCACCATTCCGCTGGCCGGCCACATCTCCATCTGGATCGACCCCGATGGTCAGGTGGCCCGCGAAGGACTGGCGTGGTTTGATCGGTGGCTGCCAGCAGAAGCAGACGACGGCGAAACAGGATGTATAGAATAGGTCATCGCAACAATCATCCGATGGAGCGTCACACATGGTCAGTCCCAACCCAAAAAGTGTTGTCGAAGCGGCCCTTCGTTTGCCCGAAGATGAACGCATTCGATTGGCGGAGCGGCTTTGGCTGAGCGTTGACGCTGAGCATCGCGATGCGCTTGAGTCGCCTTGGGATCGAGAGATCGATCGGCGGATTGCGGAGGCAAGGCGTGACCCCTCTCGTCTTGTTGATGGCGAAGACGTCATTCTAAAACTCAAAGCAGGTCGCAAGCCATGAAGTTGCGAGACAAGAGCCGCGACTCAACGAGTCGCGGACGTGAGCGGCCTGAAGGGGTGTATGTCGCGCCGTGTTCCTACGGAACACAGGTTGACTCAGACGCTGCTCCACAGGACTACTGGATAATCGAATGCTCCAAGAGGCCGGTAGCGTCCGCGACTCGTTGAGTCGCGGCTCCTTAAGCGAACTCTGATGTGGAGCGAATATTGTCAATTTTTCCCCATGCTATCTTGCCCTCATGTTCCTTCTCGCCGCTGCTGCTGACCACGTGAATCCCACCGACGTCGCCCCTTGGCTGACCATCACCATCATCTGTGCCGCGATGTTCATTGTCGGCCTGGGCAAAGCAGGTTTCGGCGGCGGCATCGGCATCGTCGTCACACCCCTCATGGCCATGGTCATCTCCCCCAGCCCGCGTGTCCTGGCCGTCACGCTCCCCGCCTTCGTCGTCGGCGACCTCTGCTCCATCGCCTGCCACCCACGCAACTACCACTGGCCGCTCCTCAAACAACTCCTGCCCGCCGCAGTTGTCGGCGTCATCCTCGGCTCCCTCGCCCTGCGACTCATGCAAATCTCCTTCGCTGACCATCAGCACATCCTCAATAACATCCTCGCGCTCCTCATCGGCTCGGTCAGCCTCTGCATCATCCTCATGCAGCTCTACCGCCTCACCGGACGCACCGCCCCGCAGATGCCCTGTGGCACTGTCGCCACCATCACCGTCGGCATCTTCGAAGCCTTTCTCTCCACCCTCACCAACTCCGCCGGCGTACTCATGGCCTTGCTGCTTCTGCAAATGAAACTGAGCAAGCAACACTACATGACCACCGTGCTCACCTACTTCCTCGTCGTCAACGCCGGCAAGTTCATCGCCTTCATCACCTTCAACCGCATCATCACCGCCGACACCCTCGCCTTCATCGCGCCCTACCTCGCCATCGTCCCCGTAGGTTGTCTCGCCGGCGTCTGGCTCAACCGCCGAATTGATGCGAAACTCTTCACGCTGATCCTCTACTTCCTCGCCGCCGCGACAGCGTCGAGGATGATTGTGAAAGTGCTCTTGTGAGCCAAGCCCAACCTTAATTCCAGCCTCAAACCCAGCCATCAACCGCCCCCAAACCCCGGCCATGTCCGCCTCGCATACCCTCTCCGGGTTGATTTGAATCCAACTCGTTTTCAGTGCAACACTTGACCGATGTCCGCCCCATGTCCGGCGGACGTCCGCCCTGCGTTTTTGCCCATGCCCGGGCCGATGGGTCATGTCCGCCGGCTGTCCGGTTCCTGTCCGCCCGGACAGTCGATTTCGCCTGCAACCATCCTGCGATTTCGCTTGCTTTCGCGGGCTGTTGCCTGTCCGTTTCATGCCGTGTATAATACCGTACAGAAACCTACCAAACAAGTTCAATCTGATTCGCAAAATGATTGATCTTGTCGCGGGGGAAGCGTCAATCATTCTCCTTTCTCATCGCTCTCAATTTTCATTTCTCTTTTCTCCGGAGGTCTGCCATGCTTTCATCGAATTCCCGTGCATCGCATTCGCCTGCATCACACGACAGCGAGCCAGAAGCAGTAGCAGTAGCAGCAGCAGAAGCAGCAGCAGCAGCAGAAGCAGTAGCAGCAGCAGCATTACCTGTCTGTGCCGATGTTTCTGCTGATGTGCCGTTGTCGCCGCTGATTCCCGTGGCGAGTGTTTCGCTGGTGGAGGAAGCGGAGCCTGCGCTGCCGGTGTCTGATTTGGTGCGGAAGATTCACGATGGCGTGATCGCTGCCGATTCGCTTTCGGCGCAGGTCAGGCAATCGTGTGTGGAGCATTTGTCGCTCGAAGGCTTTTCGACGGAGGATATTGCAGACCTCCTGCACATCAGCAGCCGCACGGTGCGGCGAGACCGCCTGGCGATTCGGCAACACAACGCATTGACCCCGACGCTGGAGCTGGGCGATGAACTGCTAGGCGAATACCAGGCCCACACCCTCGCCTCCATCCGCCGTCTCATCCGCCAGTGCAACGACCCCAACCACCCACCCTACGCCCGCCTCTGGGCCGAGGAAGCCATCGGCCGCCTGTACCACCAGTTCATCAAACTGGTACACAACATCAAATTCATCAAAGACGGCTCCGCCCGCATCAATGAACTGGAAAAAGAGAGAAAATCAAAGCTGCCCAAGTCGCCGATGGAGGAGCAGTTGGAGAAGCTGATGAATAGGAGGGGGCGGTAGGGGAGGTCAAACACGAAAGCGCGCGAATTCACTCTCAGCCGCGAACCGGCGGCATGACGTCGCGGAGCGTAAGCCCAAGCAAAAGTCTTACCCACAGGTTCCACGCTTCACCGTGTCGCTCGCCCCGTGCCTACAACTCTCGTGCTTCTGGCAACGTTCCGATATCTCCGATTACACGCCTTGGTTGACGCGCGAACTTGGACGCCTGTGAGGAGCCATCTGAAGTGCGTTGAGCTTTGCTTGGCGTATCGGGAGCATTTTTGTCTTCTGATACTAATGAATCCGTTACGAGCACTGACTCGCAATACTTCATGGAAGCTTCAGCTTCTAGTATGCGAAATTCAAACTGCAGTCTGCGTCCTAGCTCCAACGAGAGATTCTCATTGAGTTGAGAAGCCGTTCGAATTAGTTTCTCGACCTTAGCCGCAAGCAACTTAAGGTCACCTTCGAGCCATTGAAGACGCCTTCCGCGTGGTTGTTTAAACACTTCAACATAGAACGCCGCGAAAACGAACCCAAAAGCGATCATAGAGATAGCGACTATTAGTTCGATGGGAGAAAAAAGTTGCGACATACCGGATTTAGCACTAGAAAAAAATGCAACGTAAACGGAGCCTACAACGAGTAATCCCGGCGTAAAAAAAATCGCCATCTTTCGCCGCGCTCGTATTGAGCGAATAGAAGCATATTCCTCGCACATCGCGCGAAGTTTTGGCGCATACTCGCCGAGCAGGCTCAATACCAAGTCTGCGTCTTCGGTGTGTTTCGTCTTTGACAGTGATTCGATGGCCATCGATTCTAACCTCCCAGTTTTACTATCGTATCGAGGAGCTGTCGGAGATTAGCGGTCTGCACACCATCATCATAGCCCGAAGCCACTTTGCAAAGCAATTTTCCTTCGCTGTCCATCCGATTGCATCTCGCTAAGCTTGCAGAGAGCACCTCATGCTTGAAGTGGGCCGCCCCAACTTGTGCACTGATTTCGTTAACCGTGTCGTTGTATTTCCCCTCTTCGTAGTACTTTTTTACGGCTTGGCGCTCTGGCCACCACAGGTCTTGCTTCGTAACGAGCGTGATCATCCATAATTTGGGTGTAAGCTTGAGATTCTGAGCTAGTGCTTTCACGACGTCCAATTCTTCTTGTCGGGCGGCGAGAACTTGGGCGGCGACGAACTGTTTGATCGTCATTCCTTCGGTGTAGCACCGATGTAATTTCCACGGCAGGCTAAACGACTGTTGGCCGTACGACACCACATTGATGACTCCTGTCTCTTATACACATCTCCGAGCCCACGAGACTAAGGCGAATCTCGTATGCCGTCTTCTGCTTGAAAA